>Ga0209367_1008053_pt1 | contig 14456 bp, 4 predicted proteins | sample WorMetLIZISLAND2_FD_187412 | JGI IMG/M metagenome (GOLD analysis project Ga0209367, IMG submission 187412) | Marine gutless worms symbiont microbial communities from Max Planck institute for Marine Microbiology, Germany - Olavius geniculatus... ... | reverse complement strand
TGTTGTTCTTCAATTTGTTCACGGCCTTTTGTACTTCTTCTACCAGTATATCACCCTGGCTGTCAGCAAGTGGTGGCGAGATGTCTTTCAGCTCTTTGTATTGGACACAACAAATAAATCTCTAGTTAATATATTCTTCCATAGTTACGAGCTGTACTACGCACGGCGCTGGCGGCGGGTTCAAGTGCCGTGGTGTTGTCATTATGACGGATCGAGACGCCGAAGTCATGCAGTACGACGGAGACCGTCTGGTCCGGCTGTACACTGATCAACCACGGACACTGAGCTGATCCCAGTTGCGTCTGCTCGGTCACAATGCTCGCCAGGAAGCCGTGAGACTGCGTCAATAGCAGCGGCTGGTCGGCTGTACAGTTGACTTCTGTCGACATCGTCGTCACTATAGCACATCACAACGACACGATGTATGTATAGTCACTGATTGCATGCAGCAAACCCTGCCAGCACGCAGCGTATATATAATACGCTCGCTAGCGAATACACCACCAGCGACGTGCTAAGTATTTCGCGCTGGAAATAAAAACAAAATAAAATGGAAGGCAAGCTGCCGGCTTAATATACAGCACACAAACTAAAAGAAAATAGTGTTTTCAACGAAACTAAAATCAGAGAAATGAGACAAATAGGCTATTGGTAACTTAAACCGCTACGTAAAAATCACTTAAGCCTACTGTTGCCATTTGCGATAAATGCGGACACGAAGTCAGAAAGCAGTGCGTATTACGTTCCGAGTCGGGACGTGAACTCACCAAGCTGGCAGTGATACTCCAACTCCAAGTAGGACAGCAGATCCGGTGGACAGCCGTGCGGTGACCTGTCCAGCTCCACATTGGGCAGTTCAAGCCGGCACTGGTGTCTCCCAGCACAGTGACGCTCCAGCAGCGGCTGCACGTCCGCTACGCAACCGACGTGACCGAAGCTTTCCGCCAGACAACTGCCGAGCCGCATGCGACCGAACAGAGCCCGGTCAATGATGATGACGGAGTCCTGACCACAGTCCGCCTCGAACGCCTGCCATTTGCACACGTCCAGCCAACCTGTACATCGCATTCACACAATGATGTAGGCTTTGTACCAGTCCCGCCAAAAACAGAACATGCAAAAGCTACGCTTCGTGTAGAATTTTAAACAACACACAGCCCTGCTGTAGATACCCTGCTGTAGCCTACCTTAAAGTTTTTCAAGTCTTCCTGTCTAATTCTAAACCATTGTCTTTTTTAATTTCTCTAGCTCATTGACGTTTTGCATTTACGTTTGTTTATGCAATAAAAGATCTACTTACTTATTTGACTAAGTATAGCAGATGTAAAAGCGTTTATAGACTAAAGCACCTTGTGCTAAATCAAAAACATCCAGCACGGTGCACGCATGCGACTCACACTAGCAGCATTTCAGACTCAGTAGCAGTAGCGTAATTAGCTCGCGCGTAGCAGTACTGTTTATCTGCATGCTTATGCCGACAGAAAACATGTAAAACGTTCACACAGCCAAAAAGTCAACGGGTGTAACGCTTTCGCTCAATTCAGCCGAATGAAAGTTAGTAAAATTCTAAAATTCGGTACAGCTATTCGAGAAAAGTCGATTAACTCGAGTTGCGAGAACAATCAGACTCCAGTCTTCGAGTCGATTGCGTTGATAGATTCTTCGATCCACTTGACTTCGACAAAATGATGTCGATCTGCGCTACTTGCTAGATCTACTCCATCAATAAACTCAGCAGCTGCTGGGTTTCTGCGACAATGAAATGTTGCTACGAGTCGTACTAACCCGTGACGGTGTGGCTGATGAGCAGAAGCAGGCTTGATGCAGTCGTCAGCTTCAGCAGCAAAGACGTCAGAACGACTGAAGTCATCGTTGATCGACTTATCTCCTGCATCAATAATTTTCACTTTGCTCACTAAAACGGCAGCGCAGTCAATCTGCTTCTGTTTCACACCCGACCAGGACCAGCGAGGACACTAGCGTAGTCGTACCGAAACTGCACTGGCAGCCAGTCGGACTAGCACTGGCAGTTGACAGCGGCAGCAGCTGTACCATCACACTACCAGCAAGCAGCCACCAGCCCGGCCCCACTGCCTGCCACTAAGTACCGGCATCGCCGCTAGCGTGTGGCGCTATATCTCGCCCAGAGTAGGTATATCCGCTGCGACTTCCTATCAGACCCCTCCCTACCAGGGTCGCATTTAAACTTGGTACAGCAAAAATATTAAGAGTTGCAATACTGCAACAGCAATCAGTATCTTAGCCGCATAAACATGTAATAGAGGTCAAGATCAAGCTGTGAGGTGGTCTATCGCTCTGTTATGTTTTTGCCTGCGGCCATGATATTTCCTTCTATCGAAGTAGATCTATATGAATGACAGAAGTCCCACACCCTCGTAAGCATAGCAAAAACTAAACAAGCGGTTTTGTCTGCATACTTAAAAAAATCTCAGTCTACGTCTTTATCTAATCAGTGCTGCCTGCTGCGAGCTTGCGAATGCATGCTGTGTGCTGCGGTGCTGCCACTTTGCCTTGCAAAGTCGTAGTAGTAGTATTTCACCACGCCACAAGTGACAAAACACAGAAAAGAGGCGTTTTAGCTCATAGTTGCTTGTCAATTATAGTGACAAACAGGTCAACACCTTTGACGTTAAAACTTTACAGTATTCATATTTGCACGCCGGCCTTAACGCATGCTGCGAAAACGACGTTCGCGTACACCCATTATCATCTGCAGCCGTACATGTCTCTGTCCCGAAAAAATACATTTGTCAAAAGTTGTGGATAGTAAAGTAGACTTTTCTTTCCAGGCGCAGCGTACTGCACCGCTTGTGTGTAATTAAAAGACATAAATATCCTCAGTACGTTGATTTTGAGCAAATTAAGTAGACCTATTGAATTCGCCTGCAGTATGTATAACCTTTCCTGACGGTGCAGACTCGTCTGTCGGCACTGGTCGAGTGGCAGCCAGCTGTCTGCTAGCTAGTGGCCATTACTATTATGAGGTGGTCTTTAGGCAGATAAGTGGCTAGCGGTGGTGGAGGCTGGATACTGCACAACAGGCTGTCTGGCACCTGCCACAAGCCGCCAGTTAGTTCCGTTGATGGACGTCATCAGCGAGCTAGGCTATCCGTGCTCTATCTGACCTGCCGGTGGCTATTAGGAGTGCTATACCAGTGGCTATACTGGCGATTGGCGAGGCTACGTCAACTGCACTTCTGCTGTAGCCGACGGCAGCAAACGAACGTCCCGTCCCTGGGCTTGCAGGGCGGCTACAGCGCACAACAAATTATCGCACCTCTCTGTCGACTGATTGGCTGCACTGTAATGCCGTAAATCACATTAGGTACTTGCGAGTTGGTGTTGCAACACGGCACACATAGGCTAAACGAACTGATTACAGCCAAATTGAGCCAACCAAGCTTTGCGCGTTCAATATTGTGCATAGGATAGAGAAACTGCATTTTTTGGTTTGGGGTCAGAGTTCAAACCGCAAAGCATATCCCCTTCTTTTCTTCATTTCTGCTTCCCCTCTCCCGCCGACTCTTTTGCTTGTTATGTTTTTCCTTCTTTCTCCGTCTCTTTTTCTTCCCGCATCCCTTGTCTTGGGATTCCTGCGCCGGGTGCGCCCTAGTCTAAATATCTTGGGTCTTGGGAGCGCTGTAAGATTCCCGGTCGGGCATCGATTAGGCCTACTGAGGCCTATTGGGCATTCTACGCTTGGAAGGTTGCATCTAGAAATGAGCTAGAAAACTAGTGAATTGAAACGAAATTATGTGTAAGCAAATATGAGAAGTCTGATAATATTAGACTTATAGGCTAGCCTATATATAGCCTAGGCCTAAAATGATTTTCTTAAAATGTTCAGACTTAGACGCAGAATGTCTTTCACCTCATTCTCTGAACACTGGCACTCGACCGGTGCATTATCAAATAACAACTATGCAAGTTGTCCAGGGAGAAAATATAGAGTGGCTCTCCACTTTTAGAATCGTACCGCTGCTCCTGGCAGATCTGGAAAAAGCCGCCCACAGAAGAGAACTAGCAATTAAAGTGTCTGTGGCCTGAGGCGAGGTGCACTCTCGCTCTCGACATCGTCTCGTACAGTCGCGAAGAAAGGCCTAATTAGATAGACTCGTACGTTATGCTAGGCCAGGACCGGGATGCATGCCCAAATCAAATTGTCTGTCAGATGCAATGCATAGCATTGGACAGGGTATAAAATCACCTTTGTGTCCGTGCGTCCGTGCGTCATACATTTCTTAAGCTATCTTCCTTCCACCTTCCCTTTCCCTTTCCCTTCTCCTTCCCCTTTTCCTTCTCTATCTCCTTTTCCTTCCCTGTCTAGCTCGACGCGAACCGCGAAGTTGCCGTTGTAATTTTGACGATAGTCTTATTTGTCATACTTTCGCAGTAAAATAAATTGTGGTTTGGCTGATAGTGAGTGACAACGTGCTCCTTTCGCCGAAATTTATACTTCCGAAGCATTCTGTTGTTTTGTTAACATGAGGGAAATCTTTTTAAACATTGCCATTTTCACAAAGATTTTTGAGTGTTTAGCGACATATCCAACAACTTCCGGTATAGTGTGTCTTGTGGCCAATTATTAATATTCCGAAAATGCATAAAACGGTTCTGCCCAACTGCAGACAGATTTTGTTAATGACACAGGCGTCCAAGCGCAGCAGCTGCAGGGTTAAGTTGGCGTTTTAAACATTTTTTCCCGCTGCTCTGTTGATGAAAAGCAATTATACGCCAATGCGGGGGTTATACAAGCCATTGAAGTGATGTTAAACCTGATTTCCACCCAGCGCACGCAAGGAACGCAAAACAAGAAATTTGAGCTAATGCTTACGAGACGCGCGAAAGCCTATAGCAGTTCCAGTTCAATAGTTTAGCTGAAAATTTGGGTGTTCACGCTAAGTTAATATACAAATACCAACTTCTCTATATGGATTGCATAACGATAGTAGCGTGACGCCACCTTGTGAATAATATAGACTTGTGTCGCAGCCCGAAATCGCCAAAAAATTCCATAAAACCCCCTATTTTGGCGTTCAAGGTCATTCAAGGTCATTGAATTCGGCGCCAATCGAAAACCAGTTACTGAGATACAGCGACTTATTGGCCGAAAATCTCAAATTTTGCCTACCCCCTCTCATTTATCGCGCTCGTTCGGGGTGACCCCCTTCGAATTTGTGGAAAAGCTTTACGGTTCCTGAAACTAGAGTCTTCCAGGCAGCCGACGGTGAAGATTTATTGATCCTAGCTTGCACTGTTTTTGACTGATCCAGCAGACAGAATTGCGATGGCTAAGACGCGCTGAAAGCAGTAGCTGCTTTCGCGCGTAAAACGCAACAAACGCAACGGCAACGGACGCAGGAGCTGCCGCAAGCGACGTAACGACCGAAACGCAGCGGTGTCTTCTTGCGTTGCGTCCGTTGCGTGCGTTGCATTCAATCAGTCAGTCAATCAATTAATCAATCACGCTTCCTGAACCGGGTGAACACATCAGCCTAATATTGCATGGAAACCGTCATGAAGCTTTATACGCCTGACTGAATTCGGCCTAGAGTTAATTGCGGCGGCGTCGCCAGCGCAGCGGCGGAAGCAGTTGTTTCTTGGGCATCGTGAGTCGACGGAAATGCAGCAGGACCGGGTGTAGAAGCCCGCAGAGTTCCATCTCGTTCTGCGAGAGCTGCGCGAACTGTCGTCCGTTCATGCGCCGGCGCCTGCACGCTGCCGACACCTGGGCGTCGAGTCGCAGACAGTCCAACAGATCGGCAAACCGAGCAGCCGACATGTTGTACAGATTGCCGTCGTCCGGCAGACGCAGCTTGACTGTCAACATTACAACAGTACAAACTCAGTCAATGCACCGTAACAAATTCACAGCTGACGATTCTATGCAGTTAGTACGGAAGCCCAGAGGGGACTTACGCATTTTTTTATTTATGGCGTTTCCTCGAATTACTAGGCTTAAGTCGAGGAAATTACTGAGTCGTTTCCACAACTTAGTAATTCGAGAAAACGACATACTAGTGAATGGGAACGAAATACTAATTTGAGAAAACGAGTTAGCTACATAGAGGGAAACGATTTAGTAGGCCTAACTTGAGAAAACAAGCTAATTAATTCGCGGGAACGACCTACTAATTCCAGGAATATAAGCTAAACAGATCATATGGCTGCCAAATCTACAGTACAACCCTTTAGAAGTTACAGAACTTTGTTTTATGAGCGGAATTGGCGTCATGTCGATTCTCCGCTAAAACTGAAAATCGACTTCACTTCTAGAAGCCAGACTGCGATTTCCTATTAGTAGTCAATTGAAACCATACCCTAAACGTCAAATCAAATCGTGCTTTAGCTAATGGCTAATGGAGTCGACTGTTTGCAGTCTGTGACAGAGTTAACAGAGATGAGAATTGTCCAGTGACAATTTTAAACGACTCTACCGTACGTGTTTAGTTGTGTACGTACATTTGCCGGCTTTGGTCGAGACGCTGGTGTCAACAGTGAGACGTTGCTGTGATTGTCTGTTGCTGACGTCACGACATTCCTCGTCGTCGTCAACGTTGTCTTCTTCGTCGTCCTCGCTGCCGCTTGAGAACGTCACTGCAACGTGCACCACACGTCAGCTTTTTACGTCACAACTGCACCACAATATTAGGCGAACGGCGTTCTAATGCTTCACGCATTTTTAAAATATAATAACAAATGTGCATGAATTTTATCATACAAGGCGTGTTCAATTCGATTTGCAGTTCGACTTTAAAAAAAAGTTTCATAATCGATACACCTGTAAAACGTGTATTTTTCTTCCACTCGTATGAGTGAACGTGACGCCAGTGTCATTTACGACGTCATAAAAAGTTAAACAGAAACGATTTCGGGGCTATAGTCAAGGTGCAAAACCTGAAACCTCCCCTATGGTAGCAGAAAGCGAAACCGGAAGAGACGAGCAGGAATCATGATATTGAGTTATGACTGAGATTGAACGCGTACTACTGGTGTAGCGATAGGGGGCACTAGGAGCACGTGCCCTCTTCCATAAAAGCCTACTCGATTACTCAAAATAGTGTCAAAAATGCACCAAAAACTTTATTTTCACATTGCCTCCTTCCCAGACCGTTTCCCCAGTGGGTTTGGGAGACCCCTTCTCAAACCTTACCCCCAGTGCTCCCTACATCTAGATTCTGGCTACTCCACTGACAAGTACCTGATAGTGTTCTGCTGTCGTCGGTGGCGTCCGGGTCATCAGTGGCAACATGAGCTGTATTCTCAGCGTTCAGCCGTGCAGGGGAGTGATGACCGTTGAACACAGTACCCCCGGCGGATGACGTCACATGCAGACTCTGACGCTGCTGATGCCGATCGGAGGCGCTCGGTGTACTGGTGGTGGTCGTCCATGTCTGTCTGCGCTGCTCTGCAGTCGGCAACGTGAAATCCACTGCGCATGTCAACAGTCAACACGCAGCGGCGAACTCGGGATCTGTCAAGGGCGGAAGTCAAACCATATGGCGAGCGTGGAGAAATGAGGATCCGGAGCGGAGTCAGGTCTCGTAAAACCCTCTGAAGCTGAAAGCGTCCATTTTTACAGTATACAAAGAGGTCAACTGCTAAAAATTTAAACGAAACAAATTTTACTTTCGGCAGTGTTATTTCCCCGACGACCAGTTCCTATTATCGATCAATGTGGTGGGGGGGCAGTCGCACTTTCCCTCATATCTGAATCCGCCACTGTGAACTAAGGCTATGTCAACCTGGTCAACTGAAAGATTACACGAACATTTTAGCAGTGTTAGACAAAGTAGATGAAATTTTTACTCCAGCAAAAGTAGAGATATAGTCGCCAAAAGCATCTGCCTAAATTAAAGTAGAAGTAGTCCAAAATAAAAACTAGGCTACTCGATTTAAAGTAAAAAGTAAAAACTTCTACACTTAAGTAGAGTAACGAAGAATGCTTCGTTGCTATACAACACGTCATTCTAGAAACTGCAAAAAAATGATAAGCTCAAATAATTTCTAAACAGTTATCTGTAAATATCCGCAGCGAAATTTCTGTACTTTTTTATTTTTACATGTCACATGACTCCGACGTCACATCATTAACATGTGCACGATATATGGTGACAATTTTTTCTTTCAAAACTTGTTTTTAGGAAATGAATATTAGCGAACTTAAAACTGCAAAAACCGTGCTCGTGGGAAAATAAATCTTGTGCGGTCTTGGCGAAAACTAGATTATCAATTATATTCAAAGCGCACATGCGGTTCTGCATGTCAGAATAAGCTAATTGCGTGCTGACCTACCTTTTTTCGTCACAAGATATCTCGAGAACTACTACTACATAGGTCTGAAATATACCACGCGCCATCTTGGCGATAGCATGCTCGTACGAGTAGGGTGCTATACCCCCAATCACCTATAGCATGAATCTCGCGCCATATCGCCAATAGCCTATAGGCCTACAAATATTGCTAAAATGGTATTCATGACGCTGCAGGCTAGTGGACTAGACAATCGACGTTTTGTGTAATATAGTCCAATATCAACTCATCAAACCTGATTTTTTGCCGACGGAGAGGAGGGTATTGTCGGCGGAATGGCTTTTCATCATTAGGCCGACGTCCAGGCTGGACTCGCTCGCCGCTGACAGACATTCACACATCGAAAAGACGTTTATTCGCAAACGACAGCTAACTCACTTAACACTCAACTCAAAGTGAATTTCGTCAGTGTACACAACTGCTTTTGTTTATGCACGCCACAACCAGCGAAACAGGATCGATTCAGAACGTTGTTAGCCGTTACCCATTACTTGTCAATTGAGTTTAGTTACAATATTACGTCTGGAGTCTATAGACGTGTTCTATGTTATAAGTACAATTAAGTGCACTATAAATAAATTTTCTAACTGGACACGGTATGCATGTGCATAATTGCAAAAAAAACAAAATAATGTAAGGGAAACGCGAGCGCAAAACAACTAAATAGGCCTACTACAAAAGGTAGGCGAAATGGCTCGCGAGCTGCAATGCAAAGCCGCGACAGCGACAGAACACGACTGCTGTCATGGACAGACAGACAGCGGACAGCAGACGGCAGAAGCAGAGACAGTCATACACAGACACAGTGCCTGACAATAAAGGCTGGCGAGCCAGTAAATTGCGATCGTTGTTGTTGTCAAAGTAAATGCTCAAATACTGACCGGAATCGCTGAGGTTGGCGTTATTATAGACATGATTCGTTCTTCTCACTCGTAACAGACTGTAAGTAAACCAACACAATGCAGTCACCTAGTCATTACTCGGACTGAGTCGTATACAGTGTAGATGTACATGACTAAATGCTTCACAAAGCACAAATCTTCGTAACTATTGGCCATTGTGAGTGGGTTTGATCTTAGGTCTACCGCTAAACTTAATTTAGAGTTAACCTAGGCCTAGTGCTAAAGTAACTGGACACAAAATTGAAAATAAAACGATAATGTGATTTAATAAGCAGAATATTTACAGCTATCTGAAGCGAAAATAAGTCGTCGACCTGTTCTCACACAAGCGACATACACACCCCGGCCGACGAGCTGACTAAAAACCAACGCGGCTCGACAGCCATTATTGTATGCAGCATTTTACAAGAACATTCAAACTGCTATCTCCCATTTCCTTTCTTTCCACACTTCTCCGGCTTTTCTTCCTCGCGATCGCAAGTCTGACGTCCATGATCCATAACGACTGACCTGTTTGAGTCCGTGGACAAGTCGAGCCGCGCGTTGATGAAAAATGCGGCGAGGTTGTCGTCACAAAGCGGTTCAACACAACGATCCATTGTCGACAGTCGACCGCGCGCACCGTGCTGTCCTGTAGATTGCAGTAACGGACTTTCACGCCGGTCCAGCTGCCGTACCAGCCGCACGTCCACATCTGTAATTATGCCAGTGCCAATGGTTCTGTTATCAGGCCACTGCCATTGCCAGAGTTAACCCACTTCAGGTGATAAATACGTGTACCGTGGTCACTGACCACTTTGACCAAAGCGATCCGTTTATATGCAGCCTACTGACCACAATCACTATTGCCATTTATTACAATCACTTAGCTTGACAGCTGATAATCAGTTTACCGTACCACAAAGAGTTGAAGGCTGAGTCAACCTGGGTGGTTGGTTACGTACCGAAACGATTTACCTGCTCGCAGATATCTAAGTACTAACCGGGCCTAGCGTAGAGTATGCAGACACAACGAGTTGCCGCTACGCCAAGCCACCAACGCAAGCGATAGCGCTCAACAAGCGTTTGTCCAACATTCATCAAACATTTATCAAGCACTCGTCAAACTAGTTCAGATGTATAAATTGCAATGGCATAGTTCGTCAAGCACACATTTAGCTGGCTTGATAAGTGCTTGATGTGTGCTTGACGAGTACTTGATAATGCCTAAGTTATCAAACATGCTTGATATCACAAACATTCATCCAGCTGGCTTGACGAGCTGGTTCGACGAGGGCTCGTCAAGCCAGCTTCATCGTGTAAACACGGTATAAGTTTCTTATTCAACTTGGCTGGCTACGCTATCATACCCGTACGTAGCGGCAGATGGAAGGCGGGTCGGTCTGGCGAGTCAACGCTGGCTAGCACACATTGCTCAACGACCAGCGCAGTCAAACTGATGTCACAGTCCCGCGGTAAATCCACGTCATCGTCGTCATGACGCACTGAGATGTCAGGACTGGGTGCCGTCAGACGGACGAGTATCTCAGCACCACTCGATGATGATCGGCTGCCTGCCCTGCAGTGTTGCCAACAATAGTGTTATGAACTAACTATCTAAACGCTAATGCATCTATAGTCAGAAACTATCACTATTTACAAATAGCATTTCAGTAGTCAATAAGAGCCAGTATACTATTTTAATGGTCACATCGTTATCAATGTCAACATCATCAACACGTCACTGTGTGCACTGATCAGTCAATGACAAATTTTACAAAAATAAAAACCAAACTAAACTGGAAGTAAAGTTGCCTCTGACCACAACAAAAAAATCCATACAAGAAGCAATCAACTATTTAGCCTAGGTTTAGTAAGTAGTAAATATACGTCACCACTATTGGTAATTATAGTACGAGTAGTCTGCTATTCAAATACCGGTGAATTTGAGCAGTAGAATTTTAAATAATCGGTTGAATACTTCCAAACGATTTTAATAAATTACTGTTGACACTTTCAATAGTAAAAACATTGCTAACTTGCTGTCGACCAATCGTGCTAGTTGCTCGATGCCGATTGGCTGATCGGCACTGACATCATCAATGTCTTCGAGCACCTCCTTGAAGCTGGCGTTCGAAGTCACCGGAATTTTCACAATTTTCGTCTTACCACGCTGCGATGACCCCTCATATCTGCCAACACAACGTTAAATCCTACACACTGTTAATAGAAACAGATCGTGAAAGTCAATCTCGAATTATGCGAGATTTTAACCTGCAAAAATGCCGCAATGTAACGCGTAGGCCGCTAATCTAAATTTCCAATAAGGTGTGTTAAAGATAAAAATACCGTGACGCTTGTAAACAATTTTGCAACGAGTACAACAGATCGACGAATTGTAAAAAAAACGATCGAAATGCTGCATGTGCCGATTTTTACATTTAAAGTCAAACTGGTTTTCATGCGACTATGGCATAGCTTGTTCTGATCGATCAGTGCATAAAGCAGTGTAGCAGCCTGTTTTAAAACGCGGTGTCTATTTGACCGGCAACCTACAGGCTACTTGACCGGTCTAAACAAAAAATCGCAGTCGCCACCTAGCGAATGACATTATAGATAGTGTACGCGTTAATAACTAGAATTTGCGTTGATATTATGGTGTAGTGTTTAGGACTTAGGATTAGAGTTAGGGTTAGGGTTTGGGTTCGGGTTAGTGTTTTTCAAAGATGTATGAGAACAATAGTGAACACCATTATTAATCTACAGTATTAGAAATTGCTGCAGGGAATGACAAAAACCAAGCGGTATCCTGTGATAGGATCCTTGAGGAGGTGCTTGACCGGACTGTAGAACCATGAGGCTTCGGCCGAGGTCGGGCAGTTGCTCCGGTGCCGTCGTGTCCATGCGGCGACGGTCCGTGCGGCGACGCCGCACAGACACGAACATCCTTAGCCGGTACCCATGACCGTGGTCGTACGTACCGGCTAAGGCTGCTCAAGGCGGTGACCGGTCAAATAACCTAGTGACTTCTGCTTTTAGGCGCCGTGTATAAATCCGCTTTATTATTATTATTATTATTATTATTAAATATCCTGTGCCGTTTTAAAAAAAACCTCTAATGCGCTGCCATTTGCCCAGCGCGCAAATACACCCTGGTCCATAAAAACGTGGAATTTTACTTTTGTCCATATTGTTGTAGCGCGTATTAGCTATGGTAATTCTGTCTTGGTGTCCGTCTTCGTGTCTGTCTGTCTTGGCGTCTGTCACAACCCGGTACCGATCGGAGCCAGGTGAAATAGAGACTTCTGGTTTTTACGCGCTGAAAGCAGCTACTGCTTTCAGCCCGTCTTAGCCATCGCAATTCTGTCTGTCCGTCTGCCTGTCACATGGGTGTATCAGTCAAAAGCGGTGCAAGCTAGAATCACCAAATCTTCACCATCGGCTGCCTGGAAGACTCTAGTTTCAAGAACCGTAAAGCTTTTTCATAAATTCGAAGGGGTCACTCCGAACCAGAACGCTAAATGAGAGGAGGGTTGGGTAAAATTTGCGATTTTTAGCCAATAGGTCGCTCAGTATAAGTATCACAGTAACGGTGCGAGATAGAGCCTAAGTTACTACACTGTGTTTCAAAAAAACGGGCACCCTTTTTCTTTCTTTGATAGGTCAGTCAAGTGGTGACCAATTTACATGAAATTTTTACCAGTTGTAGCTGAAGAAATACTTATTCAAAATGTTTCAACAAAATGTGGCTGTTAATTAAATATTCTTTGGTAGTCGTTATGTAACGCTGACGTCATAATGCATCGTGAATACAAGCTTGCTTGTCTCAACTGGTGCTGTCACTTGTTACTCTGCTTCGATGGTGAATTTTATCTGGTTCATTGATGAAAAATTTTCATCGTATCAGCAATAAGCAACACGGGAGCATGAAATCAGGCGCTTTGCGATTCAAAAACTCAACCAACTTACAAGCAATGTGTGCTGGTGCACTGTCATGCTGCAAGGTCTAAAAGTCAAGCTATCCTTACAAGTGTGTGAAAGTGATCGTTTTAGGCGTTTTTGTGGCTGCAATGGTAAAACTTCAACGGTTTAATGTCATCAGCGACACAGATAAAGTTCACCATCGATGCAGGGCAGCTATTCAGCAACTTACAGCACCGGTTGTGACAAACCAGTTTGTACTCGCGCCACACTATGACGTCAGCATTACATCACAACTAGCAAAGAATATTTAACTAACAGCCATATTTTGTCCATATATTTTGAATTAGCATTTCGTCAGCTACATCTGATAAAAATTTCGTGTAAATTGATCATCATTTGAGTGAATTATGAAAGAAATAAAAAGGGTGCCCGTTTTTTTGAAACACAGTGTAGACTTGTGTTGCAGCCCGAAATCGCCAAAAATCTATAAAAAAAACCCTATTTTGGCGTTCAAGGTCGTTCAAGGTCACCGAATTCGGCGTTAATCGAGAACCAGTGTACGACTTCCTATTAGTGATTAATAGTAACCTAGGTTCTATCGCTCACCGTTACTGCGATACAGCGACTTATTGGCCAAAAATCGCAAATTTTGCCCACCCCGTCTCATTTAGCGTCCTCGTTCGGGGTGACTCCTTCAAATTTATAAAAAAAGCTTTACGGTTCCTGAAACTAGAGTCTTTCAGGCAACGGAAAGTAAAAATTTGGTGATTTTATCTTGCACCGCTTTTGACTGATCCATCCGTGTGACAGACAGATGTGAGGGACAGATGGACGGACCGACGGACAAAATTGCGATAACTAAGACGCGCTGAAAACAGTAGCTGCTTTCGCGCTTAAAAAAGTGAAAGAAAAGGAACAAAAATAGGTAGAAATGGCACGGAAAAAAGAGGAGAAAAGGGAAAAGGGGAGGCCCTCAATTCATATTTCTGGCTACGCCACTGCGTCAGCGTCGTAGGTGTGAATTGACTATACAAGAACTCAGTACATGTAACTCCAACAGTCAAAATATGTATGAATGTGTTTATGTTTTTTGACTAACTGCTAACTTCGTTCCATGAACGGCTAAAACGTTTCAATATTCTTATGATGAAACATCTGTTCCAAGATAATGTAGACTTCGCTAGTCTCAACTTGCCTGCAGCTGTGTTCTGAGTAGGCGCTGTTTGACACGTCGAATATGAGCGAAGATGCGCCAGTAGCAAAGGACGGTGATAACGAAAGGCATGAGCATGCCAACTAGGACGAAGAAGATGGTGT
>Ga0209367_1008052_pt1 | contig 14457 bp, 17 predicted proteins | sample WorMetLIZISLAND2_FD_187412 | JGI IMG/M metagenome (GOLD analysis project Ga0209367, IMG submission 187412) | Marine gutless worms symbiont microbial communities from Max Planck institute for Marine Microbiology, Germany - Olavius geniculatus... ... | reverse complement strand
CTGTTCCAGGTAGCTCCAGAAGCGTCGCGGATCTGCTGTGAAGCTGTTTCCTAACCAAGTGTCCCACCTGGCTTGATCATGGGCCGGACACTGGAACACCAGACCACTGTTTCATCGACGCCATGACAATATGGGCAGATGGCCGAGTCCTGGCACCTGATACGATGCACATAGTCAGCTACCAGCGGAGAATGGCCAGTGCATACTTGTGCCACTGTGATGCGCTGGTAACTAGTGGTAGTAGTAGTATTAGGCTTAGTAGTAGTAGTAGTAACGTACCACTGGTGAGGGGATCGCGGATGGTGTAAGCCATCCTATCTTCAGAAGGGTCAAACACAAGCCCTCTGTTGTATGTTCTTACAATAGCTTCTATCAGTGCACAATCATTCACATTGATACTGTTGCTGACTTCCTTATTTTGCTCAGCTGCTACAAAAACAAACAGATGATTACCAAAAATCACGCAATTAATCCAGTGATCTAAACAAGACATTTTTCAAGATCAAAATCAAGGTTTTTGTTTTCAGACTAATAACAAGTAATAAGTAGCAAAAAATCGCTCTCAAAACAATTTTCTCAAAACCAAAACCAAATCTTTTGTTTCAACACCAAGACTTTTGTCCTTAAGACGCCTTGAAACCAAGGGTTTTTATGTGCGATAGCAGAATGCTTCACGCATCTTAGCTATGGCCGTGGTGTCCATCCGTCCATCTGTCGGTCCATCACACTCTGCAGCCCCAACAAAATGGTGCAAGCTAGGATCACGAAATCTTCACTGTGGGCTGCCGCAAAGACTAGATTGTTGTGACAAAATTTTGTGCCCTGTGTGAGGGGGTTCACCTGGAATGAGGGCATCAAAGAGAGGCACCACATAAAAACTGTTATTTTACCGATATTGGCTAGTCTAGTGTGAAAATGGTCGCAGATAGGGACAAACATGTTGCTTATCCTAACAAGCACTGGTCACGGGCTTTTTAGTTTTATCAATATCGATGACCTTGAACCGACTAGGAAAAAAGGGTTTTTGGCGAATTTTCGCAATTTTTGGCTGCAGCGCACATTTCAAGAGTGAATTGCGATGAAATGGCTGGAGAGTGGAGACAAACCAAGACAACCTACGTACAAAATTTTCAGCATCAAACGTAGATTTTAGTAGTCTAAGTCCCAACCCCCTAGATTCAAAGAGGCCTGCGCACGCAAGTGTCAAAGAGAGGTACTGCTCTAAAAAGTGGTTATTTCACTGATATTGGCTTGTGTAGCATGAAAACAGTTGCATTAGGCATAGACATGCTGCTTATCATAACAAGCACTGATGACGAGCTTTTTAAAGGCATTAACATCGATGACCTTGAATGACCTTAAACCCCAAAATAAGATGTTTTAGTGCTTTTTTCGATTTGCGGCTGCAGTGCACACTTCAAGAGTGAATTGCGACAAAATGGCTGGAGATAGACCAAGACAATGTGCAAAGAGGAACTGCTAAGACTGTCACACATCTCATGAGCTTTGCTCAAATTACTTGTGGTTCAACGTCAAGACCAAGTGGGGAATAGCAAAAAATTTCCAGACTCTCGAAGCATTTTTCTCAAAACCAAGATCAAATCTTTTGTTTAAAGATCAAGCCTCTGTTTTTTGGTGGCACAAGGACTACATCACTAAATAAAACAACAAATGTTTTTCAACCATGAACAGAATTTTAATCGTTAAATTTTCAACTGAAGTCACATCACTAAGAACACAGTATAAAACAAATAAAATGGCCAGCATTCGATAAGCAATAACAGATTTCTCCCAATAACGTAACTGTATAAAATAAAAAACCTAGATGTTTACTAATGATAACATAAACCTTTTGTTGCCTCAGTGCATTTGTGACAGCTGTTAGATGATTAACTTGTAAAGTTGATAAAAATGTGCATTTTTCTTGCAGAACAACCACAGCTTAATTAAATTAAAATTAATGATTAATTAATCATTATTCCCATAAGAAAGTTTACTATCATTTGTACAAATGAGTTCAGTTCTGGGCTCAAAAATGTATCTAGCTTAAAGTAATACATCAACTGAATGTTCTATGCTAGTATGAATCTAAAGGCAATGGGTCATCCATAACAGAAAATGTCTCAGTTTAACCAGAGACCCTTACTGACTTGCAAAATGTCACAAATGGCCTCAAAGTTGACCAGGTTAATGTTCAAATGGAAAAAAGTTAACAACAACAACAATAAGTCAACAACATATACTACAGTACAACAACTGCAACTACTAATTTACTATTACAACAATTACCACCACAACAGATCCTTAGCGACTTGCAAAATGTGGTGAATGGCCTGAAAGTTGACATGGTTAATGTTCAGATAACAATACGTTGACAACAACAACCACTACTAGTACTAGTACTACTACTACTACTACTACAGATCCTCTCCAACTTGCAGAATGTTGTAAACAGCCTGAAAGTTCATGTGAATAATGCTGAAATTAGCGATGCTGGTTTATAGCAGAAAATTTTCTTAAAATATGCAGAACTTTTTGAGGCAAAATATGTGGAAAAATGTGCGGAATTTGGCCAAATATGTGGTGCATATATATATATGCCAAATATATGCTGCATATGCGGCGAACACGCAGCATATGTTTCCATATATTTCCGTTATATGCAACTCCGAGTGATGGAGAATCATAATCGTGATCACTAATAGGCATATTCTGCACAGTTTTGACATTTTTGACTTAATTTATTCAACATTTAATTGTGAATACAGGTAATTGTTTGCCGTCAAAAATATTTAACGGTCTTAAAACAAAGTTGGACAAGAAAAATGCTGAAAAAATGCAATCGCTTGCGGAAATATGTGGCATATGCGCGAATATATGCGAATTTTTGGATACGCGGCATAATTTTCACACATGCATTTTTGAAAATGCCAATATATGCGGGAAAATATGCGATGCGCGAGTTTTGGCAAAATGTGCGATTGCTTATGCAATCGCATATTCGCATATAACCAGCATCCCTATCAAATGCAATGAAGTGAAGTTAACAACAACAACACATGCTACAACTACAACAACTACTACTACCACCACAAATACTTACCGACTTGCAAGATGTCACGAACAGCCTGAGAGTTCACATGGTTGATATTCAAATGCCATGAAGTCGAACCAGTGCCGGGACATATCATGATGCCAGAACTTTTCTGTTTCACCCAGCTACCCTCATCCACCATAAGTTCATAGAATGACACCCTGCAGTCAACAACAACAACAACTACAACCACTACTTCTACTACAACTACTAACACTACTGTGACTATTACTACATATCATTATAACAGACGTTTTCTGCAGTCAGCTGCAGACAATGACAAGAATGACTACAAAGTATGTTCTTAGTATTATTAACCTTTTGTAATAGTTGTCCATAGCTTGTGATAGTGACATGTCAGAGCTATGAAGCGTCACCTCTGTGTTCACAAGATAATGGTTGTTACATGCCACATGCCACAGATGAACACGCCCTGCCTTAATTCCAGCCAGACAGTCTAGTACTTGACTTTCCTGGCAGGAAAGGATGGAAGGCTGCATTGTTGAGATACTAAGATTTTAACTGTCCACACACACTCACCCATCTTATTAGTAACCACCTGATAGCAAACTGACCTCTTGATCGTAGGTCTAATCTCTTAAAGACCAAGTTGCACGAAAAAAAAGACATTGGCTAAATATGTGTAGACTATAACAATAATTAATAATATGCTAATCCAACGAAATGAAACATCGCTTTGAGGTAATTTTATCACAAATATATTGTGCCAGCTGAATGCACCCGAATGTGCCACAAAAACTGATGATGTCACTCACAGGCTGCTTGGTTGACAAACTGACATTCGCATTTGAAAGTACTAAATCCGTTAATTTTCCTCAGAATAATGTTAGATTTATAGTACAACTAATGACTGATAGGTGACATTAGAAATTATGTCATTATTTATTTTGTTCACTACTAGATGTGTGCGGTTAGTAAAGTTAATGATGTCATGGAATATTGTGGTTATTAGTGGGTTAACTACTGATGCAAAATACGCAATAAAGCTAATAAGCAACCCTCCTGCAGATGACATCACAGTTCCGAATATGGCCAAAGCCATGAAAAAGGAAAATTGAGCACTTTTAACCTGAATTTTAGGGTATTAAGATGTACTAGCAACCAGAATAATTATGAATATTGAAAAATTGGCATTTGATTAAGCCAATTAGTGCTTTATAACAGTTACGAAAAAATGATGCGACTTGGACTTTAACCAATTATGCCATCATGCCACAACTACAACTATTACTACTACTACAACCACCACACTACTACTACTACCACAATGCAGGTACCTGGATGAGAGAGTCTCTCCAATGTAGACTTCATTCAAGGCGAGAACAGGCAACACACATGGCACTGCATCATCAGCAGCATCCGTAGCTGTAATTGTTGTTGTAGTAGATGCAGAATTTGTAGTAGTAGTTGTTGCCATAGTAGTAGTTCGACTAGCTTTATCATCATTCTCATCATTTTCATCTGTTACGACTCGCTCCCAGAACTGGTGTTCGGAGAACAGCATTTGCTGGTTGTGAAGATTTACTGGAGACTCGCAGCAGTTTAATCCATAGCCGGTTAGACGAAGCCGCTTACGCCATAACCACCTAGCCATAGACAGTAGTAGTAGCAGTAATAGAAACCGTACTTGTAGTACCAACTAGTACCAGCAGACTATTAATAGTAGCAGTAGTCGCAGCTGTTTAGACGATAGCCGGTTAGACACATCCGCAAGTGCCACAACCAGCTAAAAATACAAATGCGGTAGTTATACACTGTGTTTAAAAAAAAATTGGGCACCCTTTTTATTTCTTTCATAATTCACTCAAATGATGAGCAATTTACATGAAATTTTTACCAGATGTAGCTGAAGAAATGCTAATTCAAAATATATGGACAAAATATGGCTGTTAGTTAAATATTTTTTGCCAGTTGTGATGTAATGCTGACGTCATAGCGTGGCGCGAGTACAAACTGGTTTGTCACAACCGGTGCTGTAAGTTGCTGAATAGCTGCCCTGCATCGATGGTGAACTTTATCTGGGTCGCTGATGACATTAAACTGTTGAAGTTTTACCATTGCAGCCACAAAAACGCCTAAAACGATCACTTTCACATACTTGTAAGGATAGCTTGACTTTTAGACCTTCCAGCATGTCAGTGCACCAGCACACATTGCTTGCAAGTTGGTTGAGTTTTTGAATTGCAAAGCGCCTGATTTCATGCTCCCGTGTTGCTTATTGCTGATAAGATGAAAATTTTTCATCAATGAACCAGATAAAATTCACCACCGAAGCAGAGTAACAAGGGACAGCACCAGTTGAGACAAGCAGGCTTATATTCACGATGCATTATGACGTCAGCATTACATCACTACTAGCAAAGAATATTTAACTAACAGCCATATTTTGTCCATACATTTTAAATTAGCATTTCTTCAGCTACATCTGGTAAAAATTTCGTGTAAATTGATCATCATTTGAGTGAATTATGAAAGAAATAAAAAGGGTGTCCGTTTTTTTGAAACAAAGTGTAGTAGTACCTGTAGTACCAACTACTACAGTACTGGGTCCACATTTGACCGCCGACATATAACAGCAGACGTTTCGCCGCCAGACATATGACCATGCAACACTTTACACCCAGTACATTTTACTGCCAACAATTGACGGCCAAGTCATTTAAACATACCATTGTATCAGATATAAAGAAATAGTCAACAGCTACTGATATAATGTGGAGTGTATCTGGAGCTGGAGGTGCCTGTCCAGCCACATGAAGTTGTCTTTGTAACAATTTTTTCCATGACTTTAGTTTTGAAATTTGACCTTTGGCTGCGGTACTAAGTCTGGCTCTTGCTCAAGTGATAACTGCAGTGGTAGTTTTCTGAGTTATTGTGCTTTTTTTGGTTTTGTTTCTGGCACTTGGCATTTCAACACGTGCTCCATTTCCAGAGTGATTATGTTTGTTGATTCTTTTGACCACGATAGCTTCTCTAGTTTTAATGTAAACTATGAATTTACATCTGACGTACACTTTTTGCAGTTTCAGGACACTTCTTTCCCATCCGCACTTTTCTTGTTCTCATAAACATATCGCTTTTCTGCCAATTTTTGCTTGAACAGCAGCGTGGCATTTTCTTGCGAGTAAAGGCCTCTTTATAGCAAGCTGTGACATTCAAAAATTCTTTTGGAGTATTGTGACAAAATGGTGCAATGGATGGATTCGGTTAGAGTTCTTACAATGTGCTCGATAGCATCCAAATTTGTCAGCTAAATACTGCGGGTTTTAGCCAGTTTCTATGTCTTGCCATTGTTCGATTAGCCCAGGAATAGTTGGTATCTTGCTTTTAAACCTGACACAACAAAATATTCAAAAGCATGCAAGCTAAGTAGAAATTATAAAAACAAAACAGAAAAATGGCTCAGAAACCTTGTATTCCTTCTGACTAGGAAACGTATGCATCATATTTTAACATACAGTTCCAGAGACTCACATAAGACAGAGAAGTAGACAAAGAGATGTACATGCTGATTACGGCTATAACAGTGCATGTTGTACAGAGTTACTATGCTTATTAGCTGTTAATTAACAAATCATAAACAAAGCAATCAACCTGAACTGTCCATTACATATTCTGTCAATGGCACCACCGACGTCATGTGAAAAATGCTTCGGCAGACACAGAAAACCTTCTGACCTACAGAATTTAAACAATTTACAGAAGCATGTAGACAAATTTACAGAAAAAAGATTCGCATAACTCTAGAGCATGACTAGCTAGGTCTATTGTGTGGAAAGGTTAAACCTAATTAAGCTAGCATACAGCCTAAGTCAGTCAGATGACCAGCTCTATTGAACAGCCAGCATGTTTATCATTTAAGCAACTAGATCAGTATGCCAGCAGTCCCGAAAACAAAGCCTACTGTAATGTAAAACTCACTGTTTCTTCCCTAGTAGTGACCGTAACCAATAAACACTGCCAGTACTCATTTTGTCTATCCATGGAAAAATGGCCAAGCCGAGTTGGTGTGAGTTGCTTGGTTGAATATGAAAATGCACACAGTAGTAGTAGTAGTAGTAGACTCACAGAAGATGGTACATATCACCCATTTCAGTACTAACAGAGCTCAACGTCCTGGTCAGTTAAATGTTTAAAATTACTTCGTACTGCCACTTTCATAATAACTGTTGACTAAACATCAAGAAAAGTAGAAAATGTAAACAATGTTTTTATTGTTTAAACTACCTGAGGGGGTCAGTGTTGATACCGACAACAGGTTTGCTGCAATCAGGAATATTTGATGCCACCATCAGGAAAGTACCGTCACCACCGGCAGTAAATATGATATCAGCCCAGTTGATGAGAGACTTGTGAAAATCATAGCGATGTATGAGCCTACACTCCAGGCCACGACGACTACAGCACACACCAGCAGCAGTAGTAGTAGTAGTAGTAGTAGTACTTATAGTAATAACAGTAGCAAGAGCAGCAACAGCACTTAGTAGCAGTAGCAGTAAGACGTCTAACAGCATTAACACAGTGTTAAGTTGTGAGCAGTTATGGCTTGGTAGTGTAATGGTAACATGTCAAACTAGGGATTGCGAGGTCGCTGGTTCAACTCCGGCCCAGTGCACTGCCAGGTAACAACATTGGGTAAGTTGTTAACACCAATGTGGCTCTGTCACCAAGCAGTATAATTTGATACCGGCCTAATCAACGAGAATACAATAGCAGTATAGGGGGAGGTGTGTCCTTTTGCCCATATAACTGAGCCATGTCGACAGCTCACTGTTGGCTCAGGGGCAACAAACCATGATGAGCACTGAGCCCTAGGGTCAAAGCTGTGAGAGAGCTCGGTTGACTATGGGTGATTTCAGCAGCATAAAGTAATTACCTGAGTTCGTTCTGAATGTCATCAACGTACTGGAAGTACTCGTCGTGTCTTGCTCGTAGCGCAACATAATCAGAGCCCTTTAGCCTCATCTGCAACAATAGCTGTATTATACAGCCACCGAGGTCTTGACAAAAAATTTGTTTATTCTGCCAATAGCAGCTGTATACAGTGTGCATGGTTTGCTGTGACTTTAAGAGCTCAGCTACAAAATTAGGCTATAGGTGTAGTGAACCTCCGAGGGCAGGTTAGTTAACCAAAGACTCGATGCATTGCAGTTAATAACTCCAAGATATGACAGTTCAGCGCACAATATTATCATAACAGACATGACAGTCTTTGACAGACAATCCGCGGTCTAATGGTAACATGGCCGGCCGGTGTGCGATTCTTCCCTCTCTCTGATTCGGCCACCGCCCAGACTCCAAATGACTACTTCCACTGCGCAGCGTGGTTGCTGGGGAGTGTCCTTGCCTCCCCCCAAATGGGCGCTTGCCACTGGCCACCGCCGATAAGCTACCAAAACCCTACAGCTAATAAGCATATCTCGGATCTCCACATGTCAAAACGGGTAACGCTGTAACTTATTAGGTTAACCTTCCCCTATCCCTATTCCTAATCTGGCGCCGGTCCAAAATTGGACACCCTGATTTAAGCAATATGGCATACCTCAGCAGACTTGCAATGATGTTTCTTAGTTGTTTTTCATGTTTTTGCGTGAATGTTTTGGCTTAGGGTTAGGGATAGGGTTAGTGTTAGGGGATAGGGTTCGGATCAGGTTATATCAATCTTGTTTATTTGCACAACTGTTATCGAAAATTTAAACAAAAAAATGACTGCCCTGTGGTACATTAGCATTGCGCTGCAATTTTTAAATAAAGTACTGAAGATTTATGAAGTTGACAAATTTCAAAATAACTGCATAGTTCTCCATTAAAACAACAAATGTAAAGATTCATTATGAGTCTGCTAAGGTATGTCATATTGCTTAAATCACAGTATCCTATTTTGGACCGATGCCCCCAATCCTAACACTGACACAGATGCGCACATCCGCTGACCAGCTTTTTGCCAGCGCCAGTGCTAGGGGCATGGCGGCCATGTTCATAGTGTCGTGACTAGGTACACAGCAGCCATGCAACTGTGTAGGTAGTCTTATGACTACCGGCACGACTGTCGTGGCAGTAGAATTGAAACTAAGGACATGGCTGCCATGCAGGTAGAAAATTTAAACCACACTAGTACTTTTTTTCTCAATTTTGAACTGCAGTCATACGTCGTGAAGCAAACAACGGTGTAGCCTAGCCAATCTAAGTGTGGTTCAATTACGATATTGCACTGTCTGAAGTGGCACTTAATAACAGGGTAGAAATTGAAAAAACTCTTCAATTTTCATTAGTTTTGTCACTTTATTATTATAGAGTATTATGTACAGCTGTAAATAAAGCACTAACATTTATTATGATTATGATTATGCAGTTTCCAGATGTATTTCAAACATTTTTCATGTACCGTATGTATCTTTTGATGTCATATTACTGTCTCCAAACTATGCATGCTTATGACATAAAAGTTGTTCTCAGTCTGGGCTGGACTGACATCAGATTTTATTATCAGTCCGGGTCTGTTAGCTATAGTACTGAAGCTAACTGCACAAAGTGCAAGCACTCTGGCTTGCCATTTGAGGCGATCGATCGGTCAATCGCCTAAATCAATCGCCAAAACGCCCGCCAGGTGATCGATTTTTCAAGTGCTTACTTGCTGATTTGTAGTCACCGTAGTGGAGTGAATTTCCTAGCATTTTATGCATCATTAGTTAGCTTAAGAAGCAAACATCAGTACGAGTGGAAGATGGAAGTAGCATTTCCGAACTAGGTCTTTAGATAATGATTTTCGTACTATCCACCTTATTACGGAAGATACATCATAAAGCGCGTACAGAACTGAACTGAAGTGAACTAAACTGAAATGACATATGTATCAGTTTTGGTAGCAGGTAGTTAGATACACAGCCTATTGGAAGTCACCATCAATCTATGACTTGGTGCCATCATGCAGCACATGTTTCCTCCTTTGCCAATTTCTAACCAGCCACTGTAACACAGTGTCCTAGATAACTGCTATGAGCTCAAAAAAAAACATGGCAAAAACCATATGCTGGTGATGCCGCCTTCTGCAAGTCAATTTGGTGTTGTTTTAACATATTTCATGAAGTTAGTGTTATTTTTGCAGGGACATAAAATAAGCCTTGAATCACGTGAGTCTGCGTAGGTGCCCAATGAGCATGACATGTGACGTGAGTAGGATTGGGTCTCAGTCTTATCATCTGCAGTGATATTTACATTCCATCATAATCGCCTATCAGTTGCGAACCATGCATGGTCCGATCGATTTTTCAATCACCTACTGTTTTCAAATGGCAAGCCGCCAAGCCCTGTGCAAAGCTACGAGCCAGCGATAGCTGTTTCTGACCTAGCTGTGGCATTTAATTTCTATACTACTGCAGAAATGCTTGAACGCAACTTTAATATTAAGTTACAAGCAAGAACTGGAAGTTGGGACGACAGCAAGACAGCAACAAAAATGACAGCACTTTGAGCAGCTGAGACAACAGTGCATCAGCTGGCTCTATCACCATTCACTCACTATATCTCATATTGTCACTGCACTGCATCATCACACTTTCTGCCACTAGTAGCACGGATAGAACGACTGAATGAGTGGTGGTTACAATATTGTCATTGTCGAATCAATATGGTCGATGTGCCCATTCGTGCAGCCGTGTGCATAGCACGTATACTATGGACACAGCCGCCAGGGGTAGGCATTATTATCAGTCTGGGCCGAACTGACACCAGATTTTATTTTCAGTCCAGACTGGTGGCAAATTTTATTTTCAGCGCGAATTAAAATGACTACTTATGGCAGATTATGTCATTTCAGGCACTGCTTGTTGGCAAAGTTGATCAGCAGTCCACCTAGACTCCAGACCACACTGATCGTGCCGATAAAGCACTTGATGGCTTTGCTTAGGCCTACTTTTAACAATGCCATTAGCAAATCCAGTTCTTGTCCACTGCACTTACGGTAATCCCTTGAACGACTGAAATGTTTCATGAATAACTTTTGCATAGCCTAAGCCTATATACCCATGGTTCGTTTAGTCGTCCTACCTGGGTTACTGGCGGCAGGTGTGATGCTGCAGTGCAGGTATATGGTGATAAAGCCAGCTGATGTGCTGTTGTCTCGGTTGGTCATAGTGCTGTCATTTTCTTAATTGCCATCTTGACTTCCAGTTGTTGCTTGTAACTCAATATTAAACTTGTGTTCAAACAATTATGTAGTAGCATAATAATTAGATGGCACAGCTAAATCGGAAAATTGCTGGTTCATAGCGTTGCACCGGCCGCCCGGCAGTTAGGCTTAGCCTATAGCTACTCGGGCTGATAATAAAAATAATTTTTCGGCCGCCGGGTCCCTAGTCACTCCGTTTTACCATGGACCGCAAGATTACCCGCTCAAAACAATTCTTACATATTCCTGCAACTGAATTTCGCTGAGCTCCGGCTTCAGATAATACTTTTCGTACTCGTAACGGGTCACTTTTCGCACGAGGAGCGCCTTCTTCGGCCGGAAATCCTTCTCCGAACAGCAATTAGCCAACGACTCTTCTTGGCCGATCAGCAGACGAGAAGATGTAAACAAACGTCGTGCGATCTGCCGACAAAGTATACACGCTCTCGGGCTTATGGTACCCAGAATAGCAAACGACATCACGTTCATCGTTTTTTTTCTTTCCTTATATCAATAAGTTCAGCTTAACAAAACACCAGTAATTTAACACACAACGAATTTTAACAGCAAATTTGACAAAAAAAACTGCAATTCAGAGCGGAAGTTATAAGTTTCACATTCAGATCTGCTTTCGCACTAGTGATGGGTCGATATCAGAATTTTAGCTTCATCCGGAATAAAAGCTGGAAAAACTTAGGGTTTTTAAAGAAATTTTTAAAGTTTTAAGTTTTAAAGTTTTTAAAAGGTTTTTAAGTTATTAAGATTTTTTTTAGGTTTTTTGTCCAATGAACACAGTACACAAAGTACAATCCAGGAAAAACGTGTTGTACACCCTTTTATGAGTAGGCCTAAACGACACGTTAAAAATGGATAAAATGTTCAGGTGTATATACATACAAGTGCAGTAACATAAAAAATATATAACCAATTTTAGTAAAAAAAATTTATACATTAATCTATTGATAAAATTAAACTAAAAAGTTGAGAACTACATAGTCCGGTATAGGCCTAATTGTCTTTGCAAGCCTATATGTGCACGGTTGCGTAAGTTGTAATTTTTAGAACGCTTGGGAAATTGAAGAAAAGAAATCATGCAGAACGTAGTTGGTATTTGAGTTAGTAGTGGTAAACTGTTCATCAGCCGAATCACTTAGCCTACCTCCTTGATCGATTGTGAACACATCTGTCGGACATAGGCCGCTACGTAAACCTCGTCGGAAAAATGCGTTGATTCGTTGCTTGTCCTGCGCTGACGCAAACCCCACCAAGCAGGGGATGCGTACAACAGTTTGACTACATCATGCTATGATAACTGATCTGTAAATACATTGTAATGCAGTCACGCATGCCGCGCACTCGTAACACTCTAAGCGCGTACAAATTTTGTGCACATGACACTGATAGGCCTACCGTCTGAACGTGCTCTGACCCAGTGACGGTTTTAGGCCCGGGCTGTGGGGGCACAGCACAGCCTCCCCCCAGTTTTGCTCCAGCCCTTTCCCCAGTTTCGTGGCCACCCATGATTTTTTTGCAACGATAACACAAATTTTTGATTTTTTTGCCTTTCCAAATTTTAGAAAAGCGGCCGAATTTGTCTCTTCCATTGAACGTCCAAAAACCAAAAGTGCTTCAGCTTTAGGGGGCATCGCCCCTCTGATCCCCTGACCAGGGGCCCTGTTTTTGGACCCCGCTGGGGGCTCTGTTCCCAGACCCCCGTTTTAGGCTCGCGCTACCGCACTCGCCATCGGGCGGGAGCCCGTGCTCCCCCCCAGATATTGCGAGCTAGAACCGCCACTGCTCTGACCAGTGGCGGTTTAGGCCCGGGCTGGGAGAGACAGCCCCCTCCAGTTTTTGCTCCAAGCCCCCCAGTCTCGTTGCCATCAATGATTTTCTTTACAAAAGATAACACAATTATTTAATTTATTTGCGTTTCCAAATTTTAGAAAATGGCCAAATTTGCGGCTTCCATTGAACGTCCAAAAGCCAAAAGTGCTTCAGCTTCAGGGGGCATTGCCCCTTGACCCTCTGACCAGAGGATCTGGCCCCGGACCCCGCTGGGGGCGCTGTTATAGGCTCGTGCTACTGCGCTCGCCATGGGGCTGTGCCCCAAAATATCGCGGGCTAGAACCGCCACTAGCTCTTGACATCGACAGGCTGTTAGTTATCGTGACACCGAGGATCTTCAGTGTTGAGGTCCGCTCAATTCCTGGTAAAGCGGAAGGCTGTTTGGGAGAACGTTTACGTCTGTTGTCTGCAAAAAATAGCTTCAAGTGAGGCCATGGTTAAGCGTCAGATTATTGGCACGAACGCATGAGACCATGTTTCAACATTACTTAGGCCTAGTTCTGCTGATATGGAGTCGGCACTCTGTGCTGGAATGATCAAATATGTGTCATCTGCATAGTATGTGCATACTTGTAAATAACATTGCTTGGCGTTTCCGGGATGGATAACCTATAATCGATTAGAACAGAAGATCTTTCATAGACTGTCGACGTGTCGTAGTCGTAAAAGCGTTCTAACGTTCTAACGTAGGCCTAAATTAATAACTCTGTGCCTATTAACATGCTTATATAAAGCCTGACTGATTGAATGGTCATTTTATTTCAAATTTTCTGAATTGTCATGCAAAAAAAACTTTCAGAGATCGTTCAGTTAATTAAACAGTCCGTGGCACAAAATTACGACAAAAACTTGGTGGCCTACCTTTTTCTCACCGAACAAGATCGAATCAATATTAGTACAGTGATACTAGACAGCAACCTGCATGAAACTATAAAAAAAACTATACGAAAAATGTCGGCATATTGTCAACATTATATATGCGGCCGTCAACCTGATCTTTGAATTGAGCTGAAAATTGGCACACCGCCCTGAGAAACGTCAACGCATTATTTTGGTTTTTCTGTGCCTTTTTGTTTTCGAGGGGAAACTGTGAAGAAGTCACATTTTTAGCATTATCATCCTTACTTACTTATTTTTTAGTTACGGTATTCGTTTCAGTTAGTTTGGTTCGTTTATTGATGCGTTCGGCGCCAATTGTGGCAATTATTGTCTGTTTGGAATATAAACTTAGATTTTCGGTATAAGAAATATTTGATTTTAAACTACCCATCATTAGTACTATGTTTCGTTGCTATAACAACCTGCATCAACGTCCGGTCATTCCTTAACG
>Ga0209367_1008051_pt1 | contig 14459 bp, 16 predicted proteins | sample WorMetLIZISLAND2_FD_187412 | JGI IMG/M metagenome (GOLD analysis project Ga0209367, IMG submission 187412) | Marine gutless worms symbiont microbial communities from Max Planck institute for Marine Microbiology, Germany - Olavius geniculatus... ... | reverse complement strand
GGCCCAAGTTACTATTAATCACTAATAGGAAGTCGTACACTGGCTCTCGGTTGCCACCAAATTCGATGACTTTAGATGACCTTGAACGCAAAATAGGGGTTTTTATGAATTTTTTGGACAATTTTGGACTGCGACACAAGTCGATATTATTCACAAGGTGGCGCCATGCAACCATCCTTATGCAGTCCAGATAGAGAATTTGGTATTTGTATACTAACTTAGCGTGAACACTCCAATTTTCAACTAAACTAGTAAACAGGAACTGCTATAGGCTTTCGCGCGTCTCATGAGCATTAGCTCAAATTTCTTGTATTGTGAAACAGGAGAGTGTTGAATCTGAAAACAAGGGAGTGTAAGACTGTAGAGTAGAGGCAAAAAATAGGTGATTTCTCAGCACAAATCGAGCTATTTGGACAAATCGCTTACTGTATGACTGAATTGTTGTGTGGGTGATTATAAGTAGTCTAGTAATTAATGTTTTTTTCTGTTAAACAGTTTTTCAAGAACTGAGATAGATCAGTGGGAAGTTGATGTTCGTACGGCTTTTGCCTTTGTTCAAAGCTGCATTGATGATTCCAGTGGTTAGTGGTTATGAAACAAACTGGGAATGTAGGTCACTGTAACTTGTATATGTTACCCTGGTGCTTATCTTCCAGCATTTAGCTGTGTTAATGACCCGTCTTTGATTCATAGTGCACACTGGTTTTGGCTGTCTGGGAGTTAGTCCTTTGAGTCTGCGTATGTTACATTATCTACCAGTGCAATTTACTTAGCCTGAAATTGGATAATCATTTTGTCAGTTGTGTGATCAAATCTTGCACTCTGCGCACTGTAGTGTGATGGTGCACTGCACAAGAGACCAATGCAAAATGACGAAAAACAGTAAACATTATACTGCATTATACATTCTGAAAGCTTAGTGATGTGTTGGTTGTGCTCACCTGAAATCGAAGGTGTGTGACACAATCTTGCTTAAAGCAAGTTAAGTAGGACAGTGAATGATTAATTTTCATAGCGTGTAATTTCGTATTTATGAGTATATTTTTTTAGTTTTTCTTTCGAATGTTGTGGGTCGAATAGCAACCAGTCAGAGGCCAGGTGATGCTCATGGTCCAAAGGTTGTGCAGCACTGCTGTGGCCACTGGTCAGTCGTGCTACTTGTGTTAATCTGTGTAGCTTCATGAACAGTACTACTGGCATCTTGTGTTTAGCTCAGCAGAAGACAAGTCTGCTGTCAACGACAGTACTACATAACATTGGTATCAGTCAACATTATGAGATCCTGTACAATCTCGGTATAGAGCTGTTACACTGTGGTCAGCCTCAGCCGGCTTTTGACTGCCTGCTTGAGACGCTGCAGCTGTATCAAGTCAACCCGTCGCTGTGGCTGCGGCTTGCTGAGTGCTGTATCATGGCTCATCGAGCGGTATGTATGCCCATGCTCTCATACCGAGTGCAAAGCGACGGTTCAGTAAAATGGAATGAACTGTCTCGCTTGTTGTTTTTGTCATCAGCCACTTAGCTATGCAGTGTGGCTTGGTGCTGTAACAGTAGCGTATCAGACTGATGACTGTGAGATTGCTGGTTTGACTCTTGCTTAGTGCATTGCCAGGTAACAACCTTGGGCAAGTTGTTCGCACACATTTGCTTCCGTTTACCAAGCAGATTAATTTGGTACCGGGCAGAAGGCGGTGATGCTCTGCGGCTGCGAAGATAACCGTAGGTCTGGTGTTGCACGAGCCATGCGTCACGGACTCAGTGGTCTGTCCATCTACGGGCTCAACTGCCACAACTGATGATGATGATGATGATGAAGGACGAATTAACTTTAGCGTGGCGTTAAGTCCTAAGACTACAAGGACACGTAACAATAAGCCTAAACAGTGAAGTCACGTAATAGTAGTTAGTGCAATGAGACATTGTTAGTCATGACTGTAAGACCAGGCAAAAAGTTCGGTTTTCAGTCTGCTGCGGAAAACTTGCAATGACGGAGACGACCGGACTGACTCCAGCAGACTGTTCCAGACCGATGCAGCAGTCGCTGGAAAGGTGCGGTCGCCAATGGTAGAATGCACAGTGCGTGGAACGACCAGCACTGATGTGGTCGAAGATAAGAGATAAGCACCCTGCCTATGCTCCAGATGGGGCATGGCCTGCTTTACCTTTATCTTTTTACTTAGCTGTGCTTTGCCTGAAGTAGTGCTGTAGCTTACATGAACTGGCTGGCGGCGTATCGTGCCAGCAAGTGTTGTATGAGTTTTTGTATCGCGCTTTATAGTTGTTGCTAGTTTGTTGGGTCCACAGTTTTCAATGGGCTGCAGAATTTTGAGCTGAGCTGCAGAATTTGTCTTTTGCTGCCCACTTTTGATGTTGCTGTGGAACTTTGCAGAAGTTGAAAAATGAGTTTTGATTAGTATGATCATTGGCTTGTTGACGTATTTATTATGTTAACTATATCACGCAAGAAATCAAACAGAACTGCTTAAAACTGTGGCCTTTCTGATAACTATCACGATACAGCACAGTCGTGAATAAACACAATGCAACTTGACATATTGCACTTTTGAAAAGAAAAAAAGAGATTGATAATTTTTTTGTATATTGCTAGCATAACTCAGCACGGTGCCAGCATTTAGTAACTGAAGTTTCTTAACAGGAAGGAGCTCTGTTTACTCACAAATTTCAGGCTGCGGTAAGCCTCAGAATTGGATGATTTTGCTGGAATTCGCAAACTTGGCAAATTTTTTCGCGGAAAACTTGGTGCGACTAGTTAGCCCGGAGTAGCTGACTTTGTCTGTTGTTGTGTACAGAACAATGACATTGATCGCAGTCACACTAAGAAGATGGAGGTCGTAAGCGATGCCGTCGGCTCGGGCCTCCATCGGAAACTGATTCTAGGTTCCGGAGTACGAATCGATAAGTCAAGGTTGGTATCAGTAGTGCTTGCTCTGAGTCACTGGAAGTCTTCTGGAATAGTTGTAATGATGTGCAGTTTTGAAACAAGAGTTGACCTGAGGATATGTTGTTTATTTTACTTGTAGCAGAGCTTAAGCTAAATGTTAAAAAGTTGCATATAGCTGTTCTTGGGAACCTATCTCAGAGCTGTGGAGTGTCATGTATGTGGAAATGCAATATGGGATCACACAGCTGCTTCACTGTGCTTTTTTTACCCGCTTCAGCTACTGCTTTCAGCGCGTCTTAGCGATCACAATTCTGTCCGTCTGTCACATTGACGTCCTCTATAATTGTGCCAAATTTGGTGCAGATTGCTTCGGAGATAGCGGAGCTACAGTTTTTTTGCAATTTTTGCATGGCCCCTCACCGATCCATATATATAAAGATGACGGAAAAACACTACAAGCAGAGTTGAAAGAATAACTTTCCTACGGGCACATAATATGGTGGCGCTGGGTTGACATGTTTGTCTGGTTTTTATGTGGGCTGCTGTGTATCGGCATTCAGCAGTACATCAGAGTCTACAGCTATCCCAATGGCTACGATGGAGTTTGCCGCGCTGTGTCTGGACAATGCTCTGCTCTTGCTGCCCGAGCAATTGACTGCCACGGTGTCGACTGCAACAACAGATGGATCATCTGAACAGAAGTGTGTATTTATCACTGTCTGTTGAGCCACTAGGGGCGTTCAATAAATTCCAGGACTGTTCTTCTCAGTAAGCACACAGTGACAGCTGAAAGCCAAAACTATTATGAAGTTGTACTGCCACTATTGTACATCACTCATCGTGGTTTCATTTATGATGTCACGTGACGTCATTATTATTAAGATATAAGATATAAGGATGTAGTTGTAGAACTTACTGAACGCCCCTCGTGGTAACCAGCTGGTTAACTAGTTCAGTTCAGTTTAGTTCAACATCAGCATTTTGTTCACACAAAGTCTTATAACGTAAGTTACGATGGATGCGTTGATGCATAGTAGCTTCATGTAAACGTCTTTGTCTTCAGCTGGAGGTCCAATAGTCAGTGACATGTTCTTGAGCTCCGCCGGTAAACTGTTCCACATCGATGGCCTAGCACTGCAGTCAAAAAACTTCGTGGACTGCAGATGTTGACAGGTTGTGATCGCAGTCACTTGAGTGAGCAGTGACACGAGGTACCATGGAGCAAGCTGCTGGTGCAGGCATTTGTATATGAGAAGACAGATCTTAAAGGTCCATGGCCACGGTCAAACTCACTTGTAAAATTTATGTAGACCTCAGTTAGACTAGACGTTGTACCTTGTTTAGATTACACATTGTATTAGGCAATTAGACATTGTATATAGATACAATGTGATGATTTAAGCTACATAAATGTATGAAATTAATGCCTGAATATAACGAAAAATGGCGTTACATTATGGTAAAAATCCTAATTTTGGAAGTGGCCAGGAGTGACGTCACCCAGTCAGTGTTTACCAATTAATTTTAATATTTTTAATGGCAAAAAATACTGTGTTGCATGACAGCTGCAGCAGTACATAGGTAGACCATGCGATTTTATGATGCTTATGATTCTGTGCGTATTTTACATTGACTACGGGTACACGCAGTGACGTCATCAGCCTGTCAGCATGGTGTCTCGTTCTCTGCATCATTTTCATAGATCATCGATTTCTAATGTAAGTTTCTTCATGTTGACAAAACGCTGAGTGCCGATATTACTGTCAAAATTCTCAGAAAATTGTGCTCTTTTAGGAAAATGGTGAGTTAATTTTGGTGTTTATGGACCTTTAAAGTCACTCACCGATGAACGAGTTACATATTTCTGGAATGAGTAGCATGTTAGTTGACTGTCGGTGGTGGTGGTCATGTGATGTGCTCCAGACAGCCGGCAGAGGCTCTGTTGGTTCCTGCTCCTCCAGGCAATCCACTGAAAGCTGATGAAGTCTGCAGTCTGAGGTATCGCATACATAACGTGTATATAAAAACTATATATTTTTCTTGCAATATTTGCCTCATTTTTCTTTGCGTTTAAACTTTTGTTGTATCTCCTGTGTCATTTCTGCTGTTAAGTTCAGTTTCCATTTGTTGCTATAATTTTGACATTTTATTGGTAACATTTTATGATATGATGTCACTTGTTTGTTTTTCTGCAACATGGACCATCTGTTGGACTATCTGTGTTATGACTGTTTAATGAGTGATTAAAATAATTAATTGTTCAATTAATCTGATAAAAATTGTCATCGGCCAGCTGGGCCGTGAGAATTACATCTTGTATGTGGCAAAAACTAACTGTTACTGTGTACAAGGGTTGTTCGATAAATAAGTTACAAAACAGTGTCATTCTGTTAGTTTTCCAAATCTAAGAAATCCGAAATATACGTTTTGTATGGAATTTTATGTTGAACACATGTGAAAATTTTGTTGGATGATTCATCAGTTTACAGAACACAGTCTGCACGTGTATTATTATCCCCACCAGTAAACTATCATAACTCGCAAGTGACAAACAGCATCAGAACGAAAAAAGTGAATAAACTTAACAATTTAACGCCATCTCTTGAAATGCCACGTATCATCTGAGTTTGCTCAAACATTTGTTCTATCTGTCAGCAAACTTCTGAATGCCTGATACAAAGAACAATGCTGGCTGCTGTCCATGTCACTGCACATCAATATCTGATAACAAATTTCTGCCCACCTAGCATTTTCTTACACCAAATGTGAACAGTTCGCTTCGCGGAGCACGTGTCGTCATATACTGGATGCATCTCAGAGTGAACCTGATTTGCATTAAGTCATTTTGGCCACAAAAATACAACAGTGGTGTGCTGTTCGTTATGGGAGAATTTCAATGGCAATGGCAGTATTTGATGTTCATAAATGATCATCGCAGTGACGTCATCATCATAAAACTCACAGCTGCTACTCAGAATTGAATTCTTTACAAAATGTATATTTCGGATTTTTAATGTTTGGAAAACTAACAGAATGATGCTGTTTTGTAACTTATTTATCAAACAACCCTCATATAATGCAGCAGAAATTTTCCTGGAATTCTGGATATGTGGTCGTTAAAACTCTTTAGAATGTGCTCAAATTTTATTTTTAAAAACAATTGATAACCCTGGCCATTGCTAACTGTGTATATCCTACCAGTGCGTTGTACTTATTGTGGATAGATGTTCGGTGCTGGCATGTCGTACGTACGTGGCGCTGTACCACAATGACTACCTGGTAGCACTCAAGTATGCTGAGACATTACTACGTCAGCCGAGACTTTCTGGTGCTCATAGGTATGCACCTTCACTTTACCTTACCTTGCCTTTTCTTTGGGACCTGCAGGCTGTTACACCTGCCTAGCGCTGAGGCCATATCAATTGATGATGATGATGATGATGAAGGACGAATTAACTTTAGCATGGCGTTAAGTCCTAAGACTACAAGGACACGTAACAATAAGCTTAAACAGTGAAGACACGTAATAGTAGTCAGTGCAATTGAGCCCATTGCATGTTCCCAGAAAGTTGCAGTAAGCGAAGGTTTCGTAAGTGGTTGTGAAGCTGAAGTCGGCGTTGAAGCCAAAGTACGTCTCTCTCTGTCTCTCTCCTTCAGGCTGGTTTAGATCCCTCGGGTGAGGGGTCAGCCACACGGGTTCTTCGTCTCCACGTGGCTCTATTCTCCACGTCCATCAGGTCAACCCGCAAGTCCTCCATGTTGTACTTCATGACGTCGATCCACCTTTTTCTCTGCCTTCTCCTCTCCATTGTCCACGTACGTCTGCCTCCAAGATTCTCCTGACACAATCCTTTTCTTCTCGGCGTTGTACATGCCCAAACCATCTCAACCTGGTTTCCCGTACTTTGTCCGTGATGCACGCTACTCCGAGGATGCGACGGATATCGTCATTCTTTTTCTTGTCTCTCAACGTGAGGCCGAGAATCCAAGGTTAACCAGTACGTGATCACTGGTAAAGTGTACAGTAACAGTTTACATAAAGTTGGTCAGCTTGGTCTGCTCTTGGTTGGCTCTTCGCTTACGGATTTTCGAAATCTTTCGTGTCTTCCGAGTTTTAAGCCCCACCACCATGATGGTGGCAGAACACGGTGAGGGCTATGCATCATTTATTGTTCTCTCATTCTCTGTACTCCTGTTGAGCTGATGAGTAAATAAGTAAGTTGCTCACGACTTGCACTGAAGATTTTGATGGGGTTTTATGCATGATGACTGAAGTTATTATGTCTCTGTTTTACATGCTGTAATATGAAATGTAGTCTGTAGTAAATATTTTGGTAGGCTGGAAGCCTATATTTACATTTTAGTTTACCTAAATTCATTCAGTTGATTGCAGTTAAGAGTGTGTTGACTCGTGGTTTAATGGTAATTTTTCTTTTCTCCCTTTCAACATAGGTCTCTTTAATGCAGCTAGGGAGTCTGCTTGGTGCTGTAAGCTTCGCAGCAGGGTCCGGGACAGAACCCTGACCGCAAGCATTACATTACATTACATTACAGATTTTTAACGTGGCCTAAGTAAAAACACTGCTGGGACCACAGAGAAAAAAGCATTAGTCACGACAAAAGCACAGAAGGGTAAGACTGTTTGAACAGAAATGTTTTCAGTTGACGGCGGAACTGTGACAGTGTGTTGGACGCGACAATGTCCATTGGTAAACTGTTCCATAGCCGAGCACCAGCGACAGCGAAGGCTCGGTCACCAACAGTTACGCACTGCGACTGGGGGGCATATTTTGCACTCTTGTAACCGCATCTGGTAACACCAAGTTTTGTATTATTATGGGGCCGTCCTTCCTAGAAAGAGGCCCCATCATGTATCGATCGTGTCCGTCTGTCCGTCAGTCCCGTGCCTACTTTTTTTTACGTATCGTTTTAGGTACGTGAGCCTTAACTCGTACGGAAAACGAAATTTCCATAGTAAAGATACTGCAAGAACGGCCCCATAGCGGGCGGCCCCTCAACGGCCGCACCCTGTTGTTATTATATCTAGTGGCAGGGGCTAGATTTATTGTTTCTTTGCAGGCCAGTTTGGGGAACACTGCAGTACAACCATTCCTCTTTGTCCTGATACTGTTAGGAGGTATGGTTTTTCCTCAGAAATATTTGGGGGAATAGCATTTCCTTTTGTTCTCCCCTGGACTACACCAGTGGTGTTGACCGAGTGTGTTGACTGTACAGATATGTTGCTCACATGTACATGGCGGAGTGCCTAGTGGCATTGGACTGCATTGCTGATGGCATTGATCATCTGAACCCTGATCTCATCACTGACATCGGCACCGTCTTTCCAACCGAACTCAAGTCCGAACAAGGTTTGTACCAGGGTTGCAAAAAACCGTTTTTTTTAAATCCAAGCCATCTGGGGTTTTGGGGTGTCATTGGTTTTTTGGGTTTTGGGTTTTTGGTGGGTTTTTACGTGCGAAAGCAGCTACTGCTTCAGCGCGTCTTAGCCATCGCAATTCTGTCTGTCCATCTGACTGTCACTTAGGTGGATCAGTCAAAAACGGTGCAAGCTAGGATCACCAAATCTTCACCGTCAGCTGCCTGGAAGACTCTGTTTTTCAGGAACCGTAAAGCTTTTCCATAAATTTGAAGGGGGTCACCTAGAACGAGGGCGATAAGTGAGAGGGGGTAGAAAAATTTTGTGATTTTTAGCCAATAAGTCGCTGTATCTCATTAATGGTGTGAGATTGGCCTAGGTTACTATTAATCAGTCACTAATAGGAAGTCATGCACTGGCTCTCGATCGGTGCCGAATTCAATGACCTTGGATGACCTTGAATGCCAAAATAGGGGTTTTTATGGATTTTTTGGCGATTTCGGGCTGCGAGACACATTTCAATAGCGAATTGCTCCAACATCAATTGAGATAGACATGGACACACTGCATATGAAATTTTCAGCATTGAATGTAGTTTTTGACGGTCTAAGTCTCGATTTTCTAGGCTCAAAGAAATTTGCGCACGATTGCATCAAAGAGCGGTACCCCATAAAAGTCGTTATTTTGCCATTGTTGGCCAGTCTTTCGTGAAGACGGTTGCAGATCACCATGAGCATGCTGCCTATCACAACAAGCACTAGTGACAAGCTTTTTCGTCATATCAACATCGATGACTTTGAAAGACCAGGAACTTCCAAAATAAGGGGTTTTTATTGATTTTTGCGATCTTCGGCTGCAGCGCACACTCCAAGAATGAACTGCAACAAAATGGCTGGAGATAGACTGACAGTTTGCGAACAGAAACTGCTATAGGCTTTTGTGCGTCTCGTGAGCATTAGCTCAAATTTCTTTTTAGGTTTCTGTGGAAAGACTGAACTTGACGGGTTTTGGGATTTCTATGGGTTTTTGCAGTTGACTTCCCAGGGCTGAAATATACCAAAATTTCCAAATTTGTGTGTTTATATGTTTCATATACTTAGCCATGATAAAATATCTCTTCATCAGTGGAACAAGAAAGTTAAATTGGATTAAGTTTGGGGTGTGTTTATGAGATGGGTTTTAGTGGTTTTTTGTGGTGGGTTTACCCAAAAAGATAGTGGTTTTTTGAGGTATCTGACTTACTGTCTCAGTCCTGGTTTGTACGCTTGCTTTTGAAGCTGTGTCTTATATAATAAAACCGGTAATAACTGCACAATCATGGCTTGTGCGATAGCAACAAGCTGTTGTATAAGCGATGTGCCACGTCAATGGGAAAGCCAAGAATTCGACCCCCACTGCTCCAACATTTTTCAACCGATCTTTCTGAAACTCAAAACCAACAAAGATATCCAGGATACAACCCTGCATGCAAAATTTGGTTGCTGTGGGACGAAGGGGAGGAGGTCTGCGAAAATGGCGAATTTTGGCTTACTTTTGGTTCTTTCTTTTTTTGTACACTTCGCCTTGCGTCCAGATCACACTGTTGGACCGATCACAACCAATGAGGGCTCAAAACGCATGTTTCTGCGCAAGGAAGTGCCTTTTGGGGGTCTCGATGATAAAAAGTAAAGTTTAGGTGTCAAAACTCTTCAAAAACATGATTTTGTGAGCCTGAATAGGCATGTTAAGCCAAATTTGTGAAATTTTGAAATTTCGGTATCTTGAAAAGTATAAACTTGATCAACACAAAATTTGAAGGGCAAGTTTAGGACCGCAAACGGGCTTCATGGGTGGTCCGGCGTTACAAAATAATAATTCCCCGACATTATTGATCGTAACTTAAAGAAAGATTAACAGATTTTAATAATTTTTGGCAGAAAAATTTCTCACACAACTGGCTATTAAATAAGTGTTTTAGTTTCCACCTCACCCAATGTCTGCTTTTGCACTACCTGGGGAAAGGAGACCAAGCATAATACGTGTTAAAATGAATGAAAAACGTTCATAAATTCCGTCTGTCCTAATCTGTGGGCCCCAACAGTCGGTCTATTACAAGGTTTAACTGTTATGCAGTAGTGTGACTACAAGATGAAGTTTTGGAATGTTTGTGAGGTCAAGAAACGACTGGTACGTCCTGGATTGGTCTGGAGCAGAATTTTATCAATACTGCTATCAATGAATGGAGAAAGCATCACCTTGCCTGTGTTCGCATAGTGGGCTACCACTTCAAGCAATTTTACTACAGTCAGTTGAAAAATGTACAATTAGATGAATTGTCAGCCAAAGTGTCAGGAATGTGAACAAAATGTGTTTTTACGCGTTATGTTAATTAAGCAATCATATCGCATTGGATAAAAAAAGTGATATTTCGCTGGTTGGGTTTTCCCTAGGTAGTGCAGAAACAAACTTTGGATGAGGTGGGAAACTGAACAGTCATTTGATGGCAAGTTGCGTCAGGAATATTTTATCAAAAATTATCAAAATCTGATAATTGGTTTTTAAGTTACAGTCGAAAATGTCGGGGATGTTTTTTTGGGACACAGTGTAGTATTAACCTGCAGCCAATGTAATGTATAGCTGTTTGTAGTGTATATCCTTACCTTACCTCTGGGGTAAGCAGGCTCTTACACCTGCCCAGCGCTGAGGTTGTATCAGTTCGGTCCAATGCACATCCCCGAATGTAACCATAAGGTTACAGGTAACGGCTATAAAGCCGTAGATGGCTGTGAAGCCGTAAATTGACGGCTGTAAAGCCATAGTCAGCTGTGAAGCCGAAACCAGCACAAAAGCACTGGTAATGTGTAACAAATCTGCTCTAACGGGTTTGGTCAGCTTTTAGTTAGCTCCTACCCTCCAGATTTTGGAAATCTTTCGGGTCATTGGTGCAAAGCCCCACCACCATGACAAGGTGGCTGACCACGGTGGGGGTAGTGTATATCATTGGTGTTAAATTTTGTCACACTACACTTTAGCGATCCATATGCAGCAATCTAGAATATTGGTCACATCCATTCTGGTTTTTAAAACATTTTTTTGGAGTAATAGTCCTAAACAGGATTAGTTATTGCACAATTAGTTTCCAGATTTGTCAGCAATGTGTATTTTGGCATGTTTGCGTTGCAGATAGTGGCAGTAATCAAGGGGAGACAAATAGAGAAGTGGTCACATCTGACCGAAAGAAAAGAGCAAATCCTCTGATTCAGAGTGTAGTATATATTACTGGATTTATTGCACATTAAAAATACTAATAGTTGTTTTTGTGCTATGTTAATTTTTTGTGTAAGTTAATAACTAAGTTTGCTAATGGTTAATCATGTAAATTTATTGTTTATCGTTGTTTTTTCAGTAAAGCTACATAACTGGAATGAAATTGAAACGACTGGATAATGTTAAGGATAGCATTCGAATGAACACAATGTCTGTTTAATGCTTTTCCACAAAGTATCCTATGGTAAAGTTTAACTGCACTTAATGTCCTTATTTCAATCATCTACTTATGTGCATTATTATGTTTAATGTTCATTTTTGTGTATTTGTGTGTACGTAGAGTGTTGGCAAAGAGCTGTTCCAAAATTCAATAGCCCACAGATGGCAGCTGATATTGACTTTCTATCCTCCCCTGAAAAAATGCTATCTCCATCAGCAAAACTGTTGGTCTAACCCCAAAAAACCCTTTGCAAAAATAGCTTGTTGCCATCTGTGGAGGTGCGGGTTTTTTGGTTCAGCCTTAACGGTAGAAGTGCATTTATGACATTTCGTGTTCATTGTTATGACAGACAAAGAGAGTTAAAGCCGTGGACAGTAAGTACAGCAGCAGTGAAGATGATGATGATATCAATACACCATTTGATTCTTACAAGTCAACACGCTCAGTAAGTGATTTTGTTTGATAGTACTGAGCATGGTGTTACTGAATAGAACTGTTATATTTTGTGCCTATACTATGTACTAGTGGTATTCATGTTCTTAAATGTTTTGCATCAGGCACTAGGACTCTACTCAAATGATGCGATTATGCAGTGCATAGCTTTTATCTCTCCATTTCTTCTTCTGTCTGTCTATCAGCTGAATTATGAGAAGGTGTGGAATGAATTTTGATGAGATTTTTTGGAGCAATTGGGCATTTCTTAAGGAGAAACTGCATTCTGTAATAATTAGATTTTGGTGTTTTGTGGATTCTGGATTACTAGCCTTGATTCGTTATCATTAGGAGATTGGGTGTAAATGTCTAAACTGCCATTTTGCAGTGTATCTGAGCAAATTGTAAGTATTAGATTTTGATGAAATATTACTAATTCTTTGTATTGGTCATGGGCCAGGTGGCGCCACTGTTCTCTACTGAAGTTTGAGATTTCTGATTGCTTGTAGTATTTGGCTGTCATTCAGTGAATACAGCTCAGTAGGTTATGGTGATGTGTTGTTCAGACAGATGAACGAGACGACCAGGGAGCAACTCGGACCTATGAGCTTGATACGGAATACAGCAAAGATGCTCAGTCGATATTCGAGAGAGCACAAGAGATCAACAAGGTTCAATTTATGCTATGTATTCTGTTACTGATTTTTCACAACGTTCTGACACTGCATTGTGTTTCATTTTGTAATAATTATACTAACAAACGAATTTGTATAGCGCCAGTATGTCGAATGACTTCAGAGGCACTGTCTGTGGAATAATGATAGTTTACGGTATGTGTACTATGTAAAATAGAACGGATTTAGTTTAAATTTGTCAGCAGCACAGGAACCGGTCTTAACCTTTTGCTTTGACTACTCTTGTAATTTTAGACTTGTCTAACAATTTGTTTTGTAGCTTACCAACTATACACCTTGGGCCATAAATAAACGTGCCACTTTATTTTTCTCAATATCATTGCCAGTTATGACCAATTTTCAAAGTTCTTTCACTGGCGCATTCTATTGACAATTTGCAATAATTTGATTGTTATATATTCCACCACACTGCAAATGCATCTGTACACTACCTTGTGAAATATAAATGTAAGAATAAACTACTGATAATAGCAGACACTTAGGTAAATAAAAAACACACCTCAGACCCACATTGCAGTAATGATCCATATGACACTAGATTGTGTTAGACCCACACAGTCTAGTGTTATACAGATCATTCACCACAATGTTGGTCTGATTTTTTCATTTATTGAAATGTTTGATTGTTATTATTGTTATACATTTATATTTCAGTTATATTTGACAAGGTAGTGTAGAGACACATTTATGGTGCAGTTAAATTATGTTTGCTGTAGTGTAACACAGTAGCAGACTGCATGTTTGTGTGGGTACTTAGTAGCTGTGTTGTCAACTACGTACTATGTACAGGAGTTGAAAGGTAAAGAAGATGACAAGGTCTACCGAGGTCTGCACAACTATGCACAGTACTTTGAGAAGAGAGATACGGCAGCTGGTAACGCTTCTTCAGGCATGGTCAGGTCTGAATGCTGCTTTGCTTACGTTCGTCTGTGTCTTATAGTTTCTGTAGTTAATACTAAGAGGTTCTACTCATTTTGTCTGTCTGTCTGTTTTTTTAATTCAAGCTTTTAACTCAAAAACAAAATGCTAAGAAAAACTAAACTTTATGCAGTGTTTCCCTCGGCAGTCCTACGTAACTGGTATGTCATTTTTGAGCTCGGATCGTTAGAGGCACTGGATTTTCATTTTTTTAGTTATTTTACAACTTTGGTTAATTGTTGATCATTATATAATGGAACTGAGACTATCAAATTGACATTGGAAAAGACACTCAGTCTGCAAAAGTCTTGCGTCACATAGAGTGAACTTTAGAGGACTGAGTCAACTGTCAGTAACTGCACAAACATTGGATGTTTAAAAAGATTGCAAGTAGTGAATTAGAATTTAGAAAAGGGCGTTCATGCACTAAACGAATATTCACCCAGCGCAACATCATTGACAGGGACCAATGCCTAGAGTATCAACAAGACCTCATCATTAACTTCATCAATTTCAAAAAGGCATTTGACAGTGTACACTGTCCATCCTTGTGGAAAATTCTGACATACTACGACATTCCTGACCGGTTTATTAACATCTTCAAGGCACTGTATGACAACTCCAGCTGCTGTCAAGACAGCAAGTGGGTACACAGAGTTCTTTGAGATC
>Ga0209367_1008050_pt1 | contig 14460 bp, 6 predicted proteins | sample WorMetLIZISLAND2_FD_187412 | JGI IMG/M metagenome (GOLD analysis project Ga0209367, IMG submission 187412) | Marine gutless worms symbiont microbial communities from Max Planck institute for Marine Microbiology, Germany - Olavius geniculatus... ... | reverse complement strand
TGACGGAGAAAAGACAGCACGGAACGACGAGGTTGATGACGTAGTAGAGTGATTTGCGACGTAGCTGCACTGTGAACGTAGCGCGAGAGAAAGGCGACGCACAGCAGTCATAATCAATCGGTTCGATCGCGATCAGAACACCTGTACACGTGAACCACTGTGTCAATTCGTGCTGTTGTGGATGCGTGACTTAATCACCATTACACGACGAAGTTGATAATGTAGCAAAGTGATCTGCGACGTAGTTGTACTGTAAACGTTGCGCGAGAGAACGGCGAGATACAACAGTCATAGGGAAGCAGCTCTATTTGGAGGTACGCATCTACAGTACAAAAACAAAAATACGAGGGTCATTCAAAAAGTTCGTAGATCGGTACAGTTCGGCTAAAGATATTCGGATCGTACTTTGCCACTTTTCAACATATTTCCTAGCAACTGAAATGCACTTGGTCCAGCGTTTCTCCAAAGCTCGGACTCCACTGTAGAACAAAATTTGACCTTGGTCTTTCGGCCAGCAAGTTGCCATACAGATTACGAGGGCATTCAACTAGTTTGTAGTCATGGACAGTATAAATGTCAATAACACTGTGTTACTGGTTGGTGCCATCTAACACTGAAATACAGCACAACTTATTATTGGGCTATAATTAGACATCACGAAAGTAGCCATTTTGCTGACAACGAGGATGTAGTGTGCAGGGTAAATTGCTGGCTGAACGACCAACGTCAAAAGTTATTCTACAGCAAAATCAGAGCATTGAAGAGACACTAGACCAAGTGAATTTTAATTCTAGAAAAGTACGTTAAAAATAGCAAAATATAATGCATATCTGTTTTGTATAACTATGTTGGTCTACAAACTTTTTGAAAGCCCCTTGACTAGAAATCACAGAGAAAGGCGGTGGTTTTTAATCAAGTAACTACAATGTGTCCGAAAAAATGACCTTATACTTAATGTAAACTGTTACACATACTGTCATACTTTAATAACTAATATATTTTTAAATTTCTTGTTAATAACTTTTTCACTTAGTTATGAAAATATTACGAAGCACTATATAAGAGTTTAGTGCAATTCTACACATGCTATTTTGTCACTTTACAGCAGGGATTAGTTTCTCATGCAGTGACAAACGTTGCTTCGTAAGTATACTTCTGACTGAAACCAATTACATTTGGTCGAGTTACTGTATAGAGAGAACAGCAGAAAAAACTCATTATTTTGACATCTTCATTAGGCTACGTCAAGCAATGGCAAAACACTTCCAGATTTAAAAAAGAAGAAATTATGTATAAATCGTTACAAAGTTCAACGTTAACTGATCGAGCAGCAAATTTTTTTGTACTGACAGTTTAATAAATCAGTACATAGTTCAAGCAAGTAAAATGCCGACGAAGAAGAAAGAAAAACCGGGATATAGTAAAAAAGATAGTGTCATTGCTTGTTAATTGTTATTCATAATTACAGCATCTTTACCAGCGAGCTGCCATTCTCCGCTTGCTTGATAGTAGGACAAGTCGATGGCTGGATCTAGCGGTGTGATGTTCAGCTGAGCGCTCGGCATTGACCAAGACTCGTAAATAAGTGGACAGTTTTGAGTGTCCAGCGGAAACCACGTGATGTCCATCGGACAGTGAGCGACCGACTGTCCAATAGGCATCCACCAGTGAACCAGTCCGTGCGAGTAAATCACAGCGAATTGTGTTTCCGGATCAGAGGCTGCTTTTTCCACCTGTGCGCTGCATAATATTGATAGATAGGCTACTTGTAACAGGACGAGAGAATAAATATAAGTTTAGAGCCTGGCATAATGCAATAGGAATAACAATGAAGCAAAATATCGTCGACTGTTTACACATAGACCTACACCGAAAAAACTCAGCATTATTATTTTGTGTCTGTTAATTCAGAAAACTGTTCATATTGCTAAGGATTGTAGCTAATTACAGCACTATGTCAATATCTAATGTCATTAGTAAAGTCTTACAACAAATTTCCCAGTTAATCATATTCGTTGTGTTCATGGGCGGCGCTAGGAATCTGATACTGAAAGGGGAAGCGGATGGAGGCAAGGGCCAGAGCACAGGAGGAGGGCAATATATTGTTTTGTGTGTAGGCCAAATGTCGACCTTATTCAGTTGTTGTCTCCATGAAAAAAGATGTAGCGGGGTCCTAGGGCAGAGCCCCTGGTCAGGGGATCAGGGGGCGAAGCCCCCTCCCCTTAAGCTGAAGCACTTTTGCTTTTTAGACGTTTAAATTTTTAGACGTCAAATTTGCCTGCTTTTTAATATTTGGAAGTGCAAAAAACTCCCAAATATCTGTGTTTTCTTGCTAAAATGGCATTTAACAATTCACACCTTGGCATGATAAAGTGCCAGAGGGCACTTTATCACCATCAATTTTTTTCCTAAGGGCAGATGGGATAAAGGGGAGGGCAAGAGGGCAGCTGCCCCCTCTCCCCCTGCACCTTTCCCCTCTGGCGCCGTCCATGGTTGTCTTGATGAAGGGCTAAGCAGCATAAATTTTAAAACTTGTCATCTGAACAGGGGCAGAAGCCCCAAGCCCTACCTTAAATCAAGCATTGCAATCACTGTCCAGTCGACAAATCTACAAGTACCCAGCAAGCTCTTTGGCTGTTCCTGAGTATTATTAAATCATCCTTTACACAGTAGTAACATAGCCCCTCGTAATTATTATTTGTTTCAAAATCTAAAATACTATCATGGTGCGATGTCCGATATCCACGACTCGAAGCTCTTTGCGTCGATGCTGTGAATTTTTTTTATATATGACACTCTGACTTCGTAAATTATGAAGACGTCACTTTTTTTAACAAAGTCGCTTGAGTTTGTCAATAATGCGTAGTTCACTGATATTTAAATTGTAAAGAATTAAATCCAATATATCAATTTTTATTAGAACGCCCGGCATGGCTAATAAACCGTTTGAATTTCTATCATATATTAAATTTTTATCTAATCACAACAGCCCATTTTGACTAAAAAATGGAGTATGTTCGTTCAAATGTTCACTGTTTCACGTACTTGTTCCATAGCGTAATGTCAGGTAACCACAGCCTTGATACCGGAACGTAAATTTTATCAACTCCTCCAAACTTGCTAGCGTTCCAGCTCAGTCGATAGTCTTTCCATTTCTACGTCACAACACACTTAAAACATCAGTGTTGTTGTACATTATTCTTTCGCACTGCAAAAAGGTGTTATTTTACCTTAACGCATATCTGTTTGATGGCCTAACCGCTAACAGAATACAAGCAAAAAGAAAGACGAAAACCAGGAACTAAAGGCAAGAAACAAAAACAAACGAAATAAAAAAAAATAGCAAAAAGATGATTAAAGATAAGTGAATGGCCGAACCGCCATTAAAACTTTGTGGCATTTTCGGCTTAGCCGAAAAATAGTGACGACAAAGTTGGTGTAACTTACAAGTCGATTCCACATGTTGGCGTGCAGTAGCTGATGTAATTCATCCTATAGTACACAGAACACAACAACGTGTTTGACATGTTAGTACCGTTGTTGTAGTAAGTAAGTCGACGTAGCCTATACCTGTTCAGTCGATGCAATGCAATAAATATGCAAAATCATTCAAAAGTTTAAGCTTTGCATTGACGTAAATATGATTTGCAAGGTGCTTTGCCAGTTTTTGTCGAACGAGATAACACTACACTAGGCCTACTATTAACAATAACTGTATTGTTAAATGCCGATTTTTTGGCAATAGGTAGTGTCTCTAAGCTAATATAACAATCAAATACTTAACTCTGACACAGTAGTTGATATAATATCATAGTAATATTATGTAAAGAATGAAAAACAAAAACTTATTTCTTGGATTTCAATTGAAGTCTCTCTATCCGTTGCTATAAAGTATTGCGATCAGACGAAATGTCTAGGAACAGGACACGGTCTGGATGGACAATAAATTCTCTTTATTCAGTGATTCGGCCTGCTGCGCAGAGACGTTCCCTGTAGCTTAAGAAGTGATCTGTGTGCCGCTGGGTATCTGCAGCGTACAAGATAGCATGACTTAGGTTTAGAGTCGAATGCAATCATGTGAAACAGAGTAAATCGTGTTAGTCTGCACAAACAATCTGATCAAAAGTCTGTACTGCGTTTATGCGCGTATCCGTGCATAGCAGCCAGTATCAGATCTTACGCCGGTTGATCGTCTTTATCGGTCATTATCATCATCATCGTCAGCAGCAGCAGCATTTGGCTAACATGGCGATAGCGAATATCGCGATATATGCGAAGGCAGCTGACATATGACGTCTGTTGGTGTACATAAACACAATACGTCGTAATTACGTGTGATCTAGGCCAGCTAGGTACGCGACATTAACTGCAATCAGTAGCGAATGTGCAGCGAGAGTGCATCGCTTCGGTCTCGGCCTATGGGCAGCAGTTGCCAAAATCTGATGAGATTTCTGATTTATTTGCATCGAGACGTAATGTCTACGTCGTCGACCGAACTGGCCATTTATGACGACAGTAACCGTAGTCACTATGATAGCTAGTGTGTATCTTTGACCAAAAGGTTTCGTCCCATCACCCACACAGGAACTCAGCTGCGCCTGCTCCGTCTGGCTTCAGTAAGTAATTCGTCTCAACTACGCAGCGTCTCCGGCTATCGCTGTTACGCCTCAAATGCGGTGCATTGACGCGAGCTGACTGACAGTGACCGTTATGCTTGTTCTGTTCTGCCATTTGTTAAAAAAAATAATGATTAATATATCAACAGCGAAAGTTTAACAGCCGAATAAACATCAATGTTCCTAATGTTTTTGAGTCCGAAATCTTAAGTCTTGAATAAATTATTAACTCTAAGACTTTCGTTTCACTTTGATAAATAGTACTAGATCCATGCTATGACATTCGCCGTGCAAGAATTGACACAGGGCCGGATATTAGAGGATCAACCGGTCAGACTGGGTGCCTTTGACCGGTAACATATTTTGACCAGTAATATAGCCTATAGGATATTTGACCGGCTGCCGGTCAAATATCCTGTGCCATTATTGTTAAATGTTTGGAGCAAACTCTATAACGCACCGCAAGCTACTCATACTGTAGGTTGGTGTAAGTTATACACAGAACTAATCACAGTTAATAACCTGTTAACGAAAACCTAAAATAATTCACAAAACAAAAAGACAAAGCCTAAAAACAATGACAAAGTGCCTTGTACCGTAATTAGGCCCTACATTTGGGCAGTATTGACTATTGAAGCATGAGGGCGCTCAATAAATCGACAGGAACATGCTATTTGATGCGTGAAACGCCAATAGCATCCATCAATACGCGCTTATAGTATACAATTCCAACGCGCGATGATCTGCAATCAATACTAGGCTCTCTCACACAGTAACAAACGCACGCTGGCTGTTGGCTATTGCAGAACAGTGCCAGACGATAGACGACAAAGAAGTTTGGATCATTTTGGAATTAGGTGGCTTGCACGAGGCGACTTAATGACAATTTTCCAGGCAAAACCACTGAGCTCTTCAAAGAGTCATTCGCAGATGAAACGCTGTTGTACAATAAGTCGCAATAACTATAAAACTACGTACTTGTAATTACTAGTACACTTTCTGCTACTGCACACATGGACTTAATGGGCGATTGGCTGAACAGAATAGAAGTGAACTAAACACACTGAAAAGTAAACTGAACTGAATCGGAGTTTAGTTTAGTTCATTTCAGTTCGTTCGCTTGGTACTTGGTACTTCGGGATTTCTGGTACGTAGTTGTAACGAACAGCTTGCGACATACGACATAGGCCTACTTAAATACCGACCACTTGAACGATTTTCTGTAGTACAAGCCCGAGTTGGACATGGGAAGTCTCTGAGAGATTCTTGACAGGGTGAGTGATGCGGTTGTAGTGTCTGACATAGAACAACTCCCTGAACAGAGAATCTTCGTCGGGGTTTCCATGCACGACTAAACACAAACATCAGCAACACGCACATGTACCGAAAAAATACTTCAAAGGTTATAATAGTAACTGATAAAATGCGTGGAAATTCATCAATTCATCTGTCGTGTAGCCGTTTGGGCACTTTTTCGCTTTAGCGAAATAGTGGCAAATAGTCGTCATCGTTCGAAGAAGGCAACGACGTGTCAACAATAACAAATGGGCCTAAAGGTTGTTATTGTGTTTTCTAATAACTGTGAATAATCAGGTCCGTCTCAGATTGTCATCGTTAAGGCGAGTTTAGCAGCATGTCCATCGACGGCTGAAAAACAGAGCTCGGATGCCTCCTTAAGTCCAAATTCCCACAACACATTTCGTATGGACGTCATTCGTCCATTGCAACTAATTCAATGTGGTGTTGTTGTCGTCGTCTTACTGCATGCAATCTCATTAGTACATGCCGCTATGCGGTCGTGAATATTTAATTGCTGCACACAACATCGCTATTCTCGACCTCGACCGCATTGTCCGAAAGAGCCAACAGCAAAGTATCGTAAAAGACGCATGTTAAATTGAAACCTGATGCATATATGACGCATGCCTGTATACAGGATTGATGTTTTCATGATTATAGTTATGACGATTTCATTGCTGAGGGCAAAAAGTGACCGCGGGAGTGATGCCCTGATAAATGGCGAAATGTGCATGTGAATTTGCGACGTACTGTCACGCTATTTTGACCAGTAGCCGCCTGTGTCGGGAGCGGTGAGAAGCGGTGACTGATTACTGTATGTACGGGATGTGTGCTGTGTCTACGCCTAATCATTTTGCCGACCAATCTCGAAAAGTATATCACATCTTTCACAAAACCAGGGGCCAAAAGTTGAGTCTTAGTTGATTTCAAAAAGTTTGGATTTTAGTGGCAAATCCAATAACCCTTTCACTAACTTGTTCCGCATTACTCCAACAGTACATTTTAATAAAACAGCTGTTGTTTACCACTCACCGCCAAGTGGTAGCACTAAACTGCCATGGCGGCTAATTCTTTAAAAATAAAGGACGTTTCTAGTTTATTTATGGAACTACAATGTCATTATCGTCTAACGATGTATTGGAATTTGCATCGAAATCCCCAGCTCCGCTATGTCCGGGATCCGGCTAGTCCTGGCAAATCTGGCTAATGCATATTTTGCCCGGATTAGATCGCATGTTGTGGATTGCAGCAAGTGCCTTGAATAAATCATTCTCTATAACGTCTGCATCCAGTGCTACATAGTAATGCAGAAGTTTCAGACTTCTGACATCAACCACGTCAAAATTGTCACACGTCAAATGGCAAGCAACGCGAAATGCCCAGTAGTCATGGCCGACATTCGTAGTGGAGGCGTGAAAAGGTTGTGAGTGGTCGTTATGAAATCCCGGAGAGAACTACATGTAGAATGCTTCTACTATACGACGTGGAAGGTCGTTGATAGGTCGTCAGTAGGCGTCTCAAAGCGTCAATATGGGAGCTGTTAGGAGGTCGGCTAGCTTGGCCTTCACAAAATATTTTCCGACCACGCACGACTTTCGCCGACTGCGTCCACGATTACCGAACGACCACCAAACGATCTCTGAAGACCTCCTAACGTCCCACACACGACCGTCTTTTATTCCCGCTCACTCCCAACTGTTTTAAACAGTTCAAAACAGTCGAAAACACCTCGACCAAGTTCACCGACCTTTTATGATCTAACCAAACCAGCCATCGACCTTTCCTAACCTCCCACCGACTCTACACAACCTTTGCAGACCAGCAATGTCGGGAGAGGTCGGCCTCCAAGTCGGCCAAGTGCTTGACGTTGCGGTGTAAAGCGGCATTCACACTACGCGCAGAGTCCGCGCGTACTACGCGCGTAGTGTAAATGCTACGCATGGACGAACACGGAGCGGATCTGCGGCGTATCCGCACAGCGCTGCGTATCTGCCACGGATACACATGTTTAAATATGAATACGCGCGTGTCCGCAGTCTGCTCAGCTCGGCGGATCCACCCGAATCGAGTCGAGTTTGATTTGAGCGGACAGCGTACGCGTATACCGCGCGTAGTACGCGCTGTGTGTGAATGCCGCTTAAGTTTTATCTTACGTTACTTTTGCGCAGTCTGGAAGTCTGACTTTATTGTTCGGACTTCATCCAGTCGGAAACATTGCATTCACTACAGTGCCTGCTCGGGAGCACTAATTAGTGTACAAGAGATATCATACGGGACGTGTTCGTGCAGAGGATCAAAGACGACAGCTATTTACTCGTTAAATATTGACGACAACGTCCATGTACTCGCAAGGGGTACGTAGACCTACACAACGGCAACACAACGTGACCTGTTTATTGTCTTTTGCGCATTAGCCAATAATATGCTCTGCACTATGTCATCTGCATTCGTCTTGATTATTGTGACTGTCGTTATTAGAGGCTTCACAAGCCTGCAGTGCCTATGTGTGAGACACTATACATTAAAAGGAGGCCTCGTGCCAAAGATTGTTAGCCTACGCGTTTTTCACAAAATGCCCATTTTTGCAACGTCGCCAAAAACGCAACCACGCAAAATGACAATGCCATTTTATGGGCCTACTTAACGTAAAATCGCAGAAAATTTTTTCTAAAGATAACAGCAAAACAAAAAGATCTCGTTATTAGGTTCGTAGATGTATTATTTATAATTATTTCAATAATAGCGCAAGCAAACGAAATTCGCTGCACGTGCATTTAAAAAGTGCCGAAGTCATTTGGCACTAAACGGAATCGCTGCGAGTTGCATGTGAATTGGCCACAGTTTGCAACATACAATTGTGTGGGGATTTCGACGCCCAATATTTATTTCTCATGAAAAACTATATTCCGGTGTAAAATTGTTACCGAGGGTCACTCCAATGTTTGCCAAATGACATTTCACTCCGTCCAACGGTATTGAGTGCACGACAGCACAATTATTGTGACAGACAACAATAGTTGCAATAGTCGCCATCAATGATGCTTAGAGGGCTGCCGCTTGAAACTGACAGAAAATTGTGCACAAAATAGCAAAATTTGTTTTTACCGAGCCACACTCTATGCAAGTACACGAGACCTGATCAGGCCCATAGCGAAAAGGAAGGTTCGAAGCATAAGTTAGAACGATCCCCTCCTTTCAGCCAAAACCAGGAAAAGTTACACGAAAGTAGCGAGAAACGTTACCACCAAATGCAATACATAAGGTATAATAATGCATAAAAATGCGTTTGTAGCCAAAGCTTTCTCCTGAACGGCGAACCCCACTATGAGGGAGCTTAAAGCGTCCCCCAGATCTTCTAGCTGGATTAACGAAAGATCTGGCTAAAAGTAATGGCCTGCTGACGTAGGTTCGAACGTCATTCCAATTTTTAAAAAATTTACCTAGTGGACTTCAATTTCATACTTTTTAAGTTAAAGATAAATCATGTCAAAATGGCAAAACTATTAGGTGATTTACGGTATATCACATCACTGAGCTAGCAGCAGTCATGAACAGATTTATCAACTATTGTATACATCGAGTAGAGACCGTGTAATCTTACCTGACATTGAACACAATGCTGAGACGACTAAAACCAGTCTAAACATAATGTCAGTTGAATAGTGCCGTTAACTCATAACTCATAGCATACAATAATGATTGCTGACTGCATATAATGTACAGCAGAGCCGAGGTGATGCATCCAATGCTGACTGTACAGTAGCCTAAATACACGTCGGTGCACTATCGTAATATTGGTAGCTGCTGCTGCTGCTGCAGCAGCTAACATGACGCGTCCCCCGGTCACTCTGTCCCACATAGTGACCCATTGTGCAATGTTTAATAATATATTCTGCGGTCGATTTCAATGAAATTCTGGTAAAAAAAACCACCCGCACATAAAACTAACAAGCTTATTTTCTACCAACCAAACATAATATAAGATCACGTTCCCATTATCTGGATATTTTCGGACACTAAATAGGCCTGGGTACAGAATTTTCCACTTCGCACTAGTTGCATACCCGAAGATAAGCCTACATTTTAACACTCGAAAGTTACAATGTATCCTTCGAAACTGAATAATCAATCCTTTATTTGACCCGGACTACAAAAATCGACAAAAACACTTGAACAAACAAAATGATGAAAACAGAAACATTTGTACAGAAACAGAACAACTTTAGTAGGTACAGAGCCAAACCGTTGTCACGTAGGCTTACATGTACAGGGTGCGGCAAAAAAGGGAGCCCCCTAAAGTTTTTCGCTGTTTTTAGCAACCGTTTAGGATTTTAATCTGAAATTTTACAAATTTATTTCCGAAATTGTTGTATGGCTAAATGCCAAATAAGATTTGATTCCATTGAAAAATAACAAAGTTATAGATTTTTAACATGACCGCCTACCGATATTTTAGCGTTAAAAATGTTCAAGCTACAACACCAGTTCAATAACATCGCTGAAACAAGTCAAACAATACAGCTAACTAATAATCAGATGCCAAAATTCCATTGTCACTGTGAATGTTCGAAGTGTCCACCGACAGCTCCAAGCTACTTCAGTCGCTTAATTTGAGAAGTTTTTCATCGTCTTGTCGATCGGTCCTTGTGGTAGGTTGCCCCAGATAACCTGAAGCGATTCCTTGAGTTCAGCGATTGTTTTCAGCTTTGTTTTAAGCTTGCGGTAAGCCTCCAACATTGCACCCCACACGTGATAGTCTACTGGATTTATATTCGGCAAATTTGGAGGCCATGGTTCTTTGTGATGAAATCTGGACAGCGCGTTGGCCCGCAGGCCTCAGCCCATTCTGTGCGCTGCGCTGGAAGATGAATCCGGTGGCAGCCGGCGATTGCTTTAAAAGAACGACAATTTAGTAATAATTTATAAACAAAATAAATTACTGTTTGTCAAAGCGTCGATGTGACGTCATCGGCAGCAAGGTGGTAACCAGTTTTTGAGAATTAAATAGCATTTTAGCTGGAACATTTTTAATGCTGAAAAATCGGTAGGCGGTCATGTTCAAAAATCTACAATTTCGTTGTTTTTCAACAGAATCATATTTCATTTGGCAGTTAGATGTAAAACGTTTGAGTATATAAATTTGTAAAATTTCAAATTAAAATTTTAAACGGTTGCTTAAAACAGCGAAAAATTTTAGAGGGCTACTTTTTTGCCGCACCCTGTAGAATGTAGAGCTACTGTTATTCAGAACGGTACCAAAAGAGGAAAAAGAGCATCAGGAAGTTTCGTAATACAGCAGTAATACGATGCTGAGATGAGTCCAGTGTGAATGGATAATGAATTTGGAAAGAGCCGGTCGGATCGCGTGCGTAGATGCGAATCGGCTTACAGTAAATGCCTGAAGTGATGGTCCTTTGCCTTCACACGTTCACATTCACGCGACCGTGCTCTCTATTAGTCAACGAACGGCGTCCTCGATGGCACTCCGCGGAATACTAGCGCAAATCCCAGACAGAGAAATCTAGATCGGCTGCTTCAATCCATCACCGTTACCCACGGGAGTCTGGACACTCGGGCCACGGATACGATGGGCCTAGTCAACTGTACTCGGGTCCGGACAGTTGGACGATCACAGCTCCGATGATATGAGCTGTGACATTTCCCATCGCAGCATTAACAGGTACGCTTTAGAGCCGCTGAAGTGATGTAATTTATTCTTTCCAGAACCATACTGAAGATGGCATTTTAGCTTTTGTTTGCTTGAAAAGTGTATTATTAGGCGAAATCGCTTATTGCACGGCAATCGATATCTCCTATTCCTATAGATTTCTCCGTAGCGTGTAGAACGCACTAGTCTACGTCAGAGATGGAAACGGGTCACGGGTCACCGGGTCAACGATATTGGCCGGGTCGGGTCAGGTCTCGGGTCTAAGCTTTTATGACCAGACCCGGTGTAGTTGACTTTGTTATCGGAAGATGAGCAGATGAGCAGACTCGTTCATTGTAAGCAGTTAGTTCTCTGCGCGGAACCAAAGACTACTTACTAATTATAGATTTTGTTGAGGAACACAATCACGGGAATAAAAGCGATCAGAAAGTTATAAACAAGTGTCCCTTGACGTCGTGTGGGCGTGTGTTAAATTGCATTCGTGCAATCGCTGATGTCTCTGTATCAGTTTTATTGCGCTGCACGCTACCGTTTTCAAACTACCCTCCCGCAGTACATTAAGACGCTGATGCTAACGACCGTCTAATTGACAGCGTTTAAAAGTGGAAACAACAATCAACGCATTCAATGAGTCTGGCATGTTGGCAGCAACGCATGCCCAATATCTACAAAACGAAGGTTTAATGAAGAATACAAGTCGTCGGTTTATACAGAATTACTGATCTCTTTTCGGCCCGCATAGAATACCTGGCCGTGAGCTAGAAACTGTGTTCGATCTGCTCGCTTTGTGGAAACAAAAAGTCGCCAGTTTACACTGCAGCTGTTGAAGCTGGTCATTACTGTAATTCGCTCGTTATCGGCAGAGTCTGAACGCATTTCTCTGCGGCTGGCAAGATCACTCACAGACAGTCACGGTGCAAGTCTTGTCGTATCAACAGTCAGTCATCACTGCTAGTTGCTCAAGCTCTCACAAAACATGGTCAATTACGATTAGGCCTATAAGTGAACTGCGCAGTACATGACATGACGCAAATTTGCATGATCGTAAAGAAAATAATTTCGATTAGATGAACATCGCGATACACCAGTATATTAAAGCATGATCAAAGCTAAAGTTTCACCAAAATCATGATCGTCAAAAATAAGTTATTAAATTATTGATGGCAAATATTATTATTATTATTATTATTACTGGACAGTATATACAATACTTTCCGATTTATCCGGGTCAGGTCGGGTCATGGGTTAATTTGTTTGACCCGGTTCCATCTCTGGTTTGCGTATCTCCATTGCAAACAGTGGATGCGGAGTTTGCGGACAATGCATACAGTCAACATCAAACTGCTGCAGTAGGCCCTATTGCCCGCAATGATGCAGGTCTGTGTTGTTGTATGTCTCAGTCATCGATGTGCACGAACTGTAAGGACAATTACATCCCTGACGCAGCTGCGGCAATTACAGCATCCCATAGCTGTTTGCCACTTTGCCTGTTCATCATGTAGTCGCCATCCTGTTTCACAGCCTTGCTAATGTTGATAAACAGCTACGCACGTAGTTTAGTGTATAAAAAGCAGACTTGCCGTGGATATGAAATTTCCCATCCATATCCATATCCATAGACGCCTATTCCGCGTACATGTAGTCCCCGAATTTTTGCAAAATACAGCAGTTCATTTCCTCCCCCCTCCAAAAAACATGACGCAGGCATTTATCTCTTAAAGTTGTTGAAAAAATATAAAAATTCCAATAAACACACATTTACATTAAAATACCATCGTAGTTGAATATGCCCCAACTTTCGTTAAAATATACATAATTTTATTGACGCTGTTTTGACCGACCGTTAGGTCGAGCTTTGGGTACGTCGTCTGTTTGTCGTCTGTTTGTCCGTAACTCATGTATTTTAGTTAAACAGTACGTTGTAAGAAGTCGTCAATGGTAAAGTTGAATAAGGCGATGGCAACTTTCTATAGGCTGTCCAAAGTAACTATGTCTTTATTTGCAGCGGTTTGGCCGCAATTTTGAATGCATTGTTGCCTGCAATCGTCACCTAAATGAACCAAATTACCGCATCGTAATGTGGTGTTTATTCTGGAATTTAATACAGCATCGTCACCATAGCGTGCATGGTGGGAAATCGTTTTTTTTCTCGATCCAAAGTCGGACGCAGGCATTTTGATATAGGCGATACGGTCGGTCCAGCTCAGCAACAGCTGGGATTCTTGTTTTCCTGAACGGGGTGACTGAATTTGCAGGACCTGGAATTTGAAGGACCAGAAAACTTCAAAGCCCGGAATTTGAAGGACTGGATTTTGGCGGACCAAATCGCGAGGGTGGATTTTGACGGACCGTGAATGTGATAGGCCAAATTAGGATAAGGCCGAATTATAATTGCAAAACTTTTTGATCTGTGCATGTAACACAAACAGCAATTATTGTCAAACATAAATGAACAAGGAAATGGTTGTCTCACGAAACATGTGCGATGTGTCAAATGTAAGTATAATAGAATTGCGCCGAATTTGACGTAAGCCTATTGTCTAAATGCAATGAGTGAGTAAGTGAGTAGTTTCTTAACGGCACATCAGCACAAAATAGGTCATTCAGTGCCATATATGGTTAAAATTAGTTAAAAGCAGTTGATATATGTATTAAAAGCAAAGTTAAAATACTCGTTAAGATCAAGGCTATTAAGCTAATGTAAAAACAACATTATATACGATTGTAAAAGCCGATATCTTTAACATAAGCGATGATGTTGTGAGATGCAACATTTTCAAAAACGTCCTTGAGTGTGTCCACTCCAAAATATCTCTGACGTGCTGCACTGTAACGGGTGCAGTCTACCAAAAAGTGCTTAATGCAATGAACAACAAC
>Ga0209367_1008049_pt1 | contig 14461 bp, 12 predicted proteins | sample WorMetLIZISLAND2_FD_187412 | JGI IMG/M metagenome (GOLD analysis project Ga0209367, IMG submission 187412) | Marine gutless worms symbiont microbial communities from Max Planck institute for Marine Microbiology, Germany - Olavius geniculatus... ... | reverse complement strand
CACATCACCCGGCCGACCGATAGCTTCTGCATTCATCTTCTTCATCCATCACCATAAGAACAATCCCTCGTTCCAGACTTAGAACTATTTAAGTCGTCCTAATAAATGCACATTAAAAATTGCGTCGAGAAACTGGACATCAAATGTGACGGCGACGGCGCACGTGACTGGTCAGTTGATGACTTCGTAATTCGACGCGGTAAACCGAAAGCCAAGCGACAGGACAGGTAGGCTACCTTTAGCATTCTGTTTTCTTCCTACATGGACAGTCATGAGAAATGCGGACTTGCAGAGGTCTATAGCCCAAGTTTCAGACCAACTAATACTACACGTCGCTGTATTCTATAGGCTAACCAGCAAGCTTAACCACAATAATTATAGTTTACGTTTATTTTAATCAGTTATTGAATCCATGCACACCTTATATACAGCATAGCCATAGGCTTAACGCATCAGTTATACACGGTGTTTCATAAAACGATCGCTGAGTAGGCTATACCGTACCGTATCAAACACGGCAGACATTCAACAAAAATCACATTAAAAGAATCACCCAATTTATGGCCACTTCACACCTACGACGCCAACTCGACTTAACTCAACTCAACTGTTGAGTTGAATTGCGTCGGCATCGCAGGTGTAAATTGGCCATTAGTGAACAAAAATGTATAGTGTTTAAAAATATTGCTAAACAGTAGGCGTGCGTGCGGGTCGGTTAAAAGAAACTGGGATTTCAAATTTTTGCTGAAAAAAATCTTCACACCTCGAAGAAATAGGCCTAGAGGCCAAGGCAGTACCGGTAATAACAACGACACGTTTTTAACTCCAGCGTGTTATAATTTTAACAAACAACAAGCACATGAAGCAACTATTAACAATTATACGGCCATTTTGCAACAGCTGGCGCTTTTATCTAACTCATGTTATGTAATTCAGGTCTATCTTTAGGTTTATCGTTCATTATTGGCAACTTTTTAAGCGACATCCGAGCAAGCAAGAAGTGTGCCGCCGGTCTCGGGTTGAGTTTGACGTCAGCCACCGTCCGCGTCTTCAACTTAGAATCACCAAAGTCGCTCGCTTGTTTGCACTTCGCACGTAGCGAGAACCCTAGCAAATGAACAGAAAACTTGAGTTAGATAACGGCGCCAGCCAGCTGTGCGCTAAAGATGTAATCAATCGCGCTCGTTTTATGTAATTATTTGTTTCTTTTGCGTATAATTAATAAAATACGCTGTGAGATAAAAGTGTCGCTGCTAAAACTTCCTTAGCCTTTGTTCGAGTGTGTGAATGAGTACTTAGAACAAAACGACAGAGGAATGGAGTTGGGAAGTTGGGAAAGTGACACCTAAAAATTTTTGGCGAGGTTGGTTTCAAGGCTCTGGAGAAAATGACCGCCTACCTGCCGTCTTTTGGCAGGTTGCGAAGAAGACTGATCTGTACGTTGTTTAGAAGATTTTTGACTTTTCGCCGCTTTAGTTCCCAGGTAGGCTGGATCTTCCGAAGGTTTGGTTATCTTGTGCTGTCAACAGACAACACAGGGGCATTCACTGACTGTTGTGTTAAACAATTTGAGCTACGGATTCACATGATAACCTTTTTACGTTACCTACTTAGACTACAGGGAACCTTCTACATTGTTAAGTACATTTTAATATATGCTCCAGAATGCATACATTTATTGTATTATTTAAATGGCGCAGTGCAGTCAACGTGCGAAAGTGAGATTTATCAGCATTGATCCAACGTGATATCAGTGGAGAAAATAAACAGTTACTATAGGCTTAGTTTAAAAAATCTAACACGAATAATTAAGCATAATTTTACACTCCAATGAGTCCAATCTGCCGTAACTGTGAAAACTGAGATACTTGAGAGAGCCTAGAAATTAGTGCCAATGCATGCCTTAGCCTTGCCTTTCTGTTCTTCTGGAGGCAAAACTTCACCGTCGTTCGTCGTAACAACCATTGCCAAATTTTCACTGACCCGCTGCGGTCCACCAACCTGACATTTGTACAACGTTTACGATTTAAAAATAAAGTTAAAATGTATTTCAACTTTTTTTTATTTCTTTATTTGTTCAACTCATTTTTACGTCTACAATAGTAGCAAATTATTTCAATTACGGCAATATTTGTTTTCATTTGATAACGTAGTGTGTTTACTGTCTGGCAGCGGTGTCGTATATAAAAATGTAGGCCAAGCGGGAAATTGCTATTTCTCAACAGAAACTGCAACTATCTGACGCAATTCCGACAGACAGTGGCAAATTTTCGACGGAGAAAAAGACGAATGCACACAATTTCAATTTTGCCTTTAGGCTAATTTTCACCAAGCCAGGAGTTTTCACCCTAAATTTTTGCACTTTTTGACGAAAAGTTGTCGACAAGATTTCTCGACAATTTTCAGAGGGCCCATTTTAGGGGGAGGAAAACGAGAGCAAATTGCTGCTGTTCTCGCCCACCTCCCTTTCCACGACGTCACTGCTTTATGGTGATTCTTTTTGTTGTTGTTTTCTGGCCTGCAGTGTTTGATATATACGGTATACTCACCGACCACGATGGATCATCGAAACTGTTACGTGTGTATATAGTCATCCACGCTTTCTCGAGTTCACGAATCTACGTTGTCACGACGTCATCGCAAGACGTCGTCGGGACCAGTGCACGACGTCACCACGTGACTTGACGTCTTCCCGACGTCGCCACGAAGTCGTGTTTTTCGATGGACATTCACCGCCATCCCTGCGTCTTGTTCCGCTTGTTTTACCGATTCCCACTCGACCGATTTTCGGTCTGCTCTACTCAGTTCTCCGTTCCGTTTACGATTCGCTCGCATTCAGCGACAAAATGGGATGCATGCTGCCCCCGACCTATCACGATCGCGCCCATTTTAGAAGTGACTCATGTATGCAACCTACTTTGTGTTGTAGGCCCAATCCTGTCATAACAAAGACTAAGCTATGCTTGATTGCCTTGTGTAAAACTCGAATGTTCTGTCAATGACGGAGCAAATTATTCCAGAGGGTTGGATTTACAAATGTGGCCAGGTGACTCTGGGGACTGTACATTTTTTTGCTTCTTAGTACGGAAAAGCTGTGTTCTGAATGTGGTGAAAAATTGGTCTATAAATGACGTCACAGTCTATAGTTCTGCACGAATGCTGCAGACAAAATGACAAATACGGACAACGGAAACCGGATGACTTGTGCAAGCGATTCTGTGCATGCTATGTTATTTATTTATTACCTTATTTAATGCACAGAATATACTACAACACATAGGCCTAGTATAGTAACAGCACAGCTAGAGAACAAGGCATACACATGTAAGCATTAAGCAATAGTTTTTTTAGCGTTAAGAATAGGCCTACCAGGAAATTGACACGAATATGGTAAACACTGCGCAGATAAACATTGCAAAACATGAATTGCATTGCAGTTATGGGCAGAAAATGAGATAGCCCAACATACAAAACATTTTAAAGACATTTTTGAAAATGTCTTTTTATGTTTCAAATGTAGGCTAACCACGGTTTCTCAACTAGACTGGGTGGTGGTGCACTGCATGTTTTGTGCTTCACTTTCTAAGCAGACTATTATCAATCATAATCAATTCGACGCATCACCATTGTGCTTGTTGCTTGCTGCTGATTCACTTTTGCTGTAAATTATAGAACTTTCTTTTGAAAGGCATTTTACACGATGTTTTAGTTATACTATAACCAAACGTCGTCAACTGTTTTTTTGTTTCATAGGCAACGTCATCATTTTTCACGTCATGATTTTGGCCATGGCAACAGTTGAACAGAGTGAATAAATAAAACAACATAGGACTACATGTAAATCATAGGTTCAGAACACACATAGTTACACGTCCTTCATAAGGTTCATTGTCCATGTTTAACTTAATTAGACCTGTCGAGAGGGCGAGGTAGGAGGTAAGTTACCCTGGGCTCCGCAACGTTTGAGGGGCCCCGCCATCGCTCAAAAATATAAAGTACACCAGAATGCGCCATTCGAAAAAAAATCAATGTTTTCTCGGGCCCCACTGTGGCTCTCGACGGGCCTAAAACTTGCAAGTATGGAAATGAACCCGACGCCCGTGAACAGCTCGGTGTACCGTTCAACGATGAGTTTTTTCGTCAGCGGCTGTCCGACAGTTGAACGGCTAGCGTCGGGCGGATGACGATTCAGCGACGGCATTGCTGCACTACGTCCACGATGCTTAAAATTCTGCTTTCGCTCAGTCCCTCGATCTGGACTTGACGTCATCAGCAGCAGCGACGATGTCGACGTCAGTGTTAGACGCAGTCAACCCGTCAGTTTGCAAAAATGTGCACGGTGCAGATGTTGCTTTCGTTGACAAACAGCATTTCCGTGTCCCGGCAGGTTTTCATGCCGAGCATCGTACGATCGTGGGTGGCGGCCACATAGAATTCACCGAATTCACCGAATTCACCGAAGCCACCAGAACTACTGGTGGCCTAAGTAAGCACAGGCAAAAGCCATATAACGCTTACTATCCTAATAACTAAGATTAACTGTGTGTTTCCGGTTGCAATTCCCGTTTCAAGCAATTTTTAAATTGATTTATTGTATTACTGTGTTTCCGTTTTACCGAAAGCGGATGTTCTACCGTAGCAGTTAACATACCCAGCGTCGTTAACTCTGTTTCGTCGAACATGGTCAAGCGCGCTTCCGCTGACCTGAGCGCCGTCAGACTCGGGTTGACAGCCGACGCGTCGACGAACGGCAGAACCTTGACAGTTTGGCGCCGTAGTCAAACATGAAATGCACCGACTTGCCGTTGGCGTTGAGGTGACAGTATGCTCACAGTATGCGACAAGCTATGTCGCGTTTCGCAACGTCAGTAGCTCCTCGTTTTCGATGTCGTACACCTGTCGCTGTGTCGCCGGCTTAGACTTGCACACGATGGCAAAGTGGTTGGCATTTCCGATGTAGCGGAATTTGCGGAAATATCGTCACACCGGAAAATAATTCCCACATGCAGCAGTACGGGTTATGGTTAAGGTTAGGGTTAGGGGTAAGGTTAAGATTGGGGTTAGGATTAGGGTAGGGTTAGTTACATTATGAGAATATAAGAGGTGGGAAAAATTCTCCAGATGCGACAAATTTTCCACGACACAGGCACGACTTTCCGTAGGCCGAACAGCTTTCCTTCTGGCCGCTGTGCTGACGGTCGCAGTACGCACATCGACGGCTGTTTCTCGGTGTTCGAGCGGCGCGGCCTCGGCCTTTCGACGCAGATCGTCGACCGCGCGACAACGTCGAAGATGACTGGCTCAGTGCGTCGACCTCGTCAGCAGCACCGACCATCGAGTGCAGTCGATGTGACGTAGCCTCGCTGGCTTTACAGATGTCGACGGCTTCCGTCAACGTCTCCGTCAACGTCAGCTTCTTCTGCTGCGGCAGACGTCGACTCGTAGTGTCGTCTCGAATGCCGACGATACAACGACTCTATCACGTATCAGTAATCTTCCAGATCACGGATCTCGACTCGTTGACTGAACACGTGTCGCTCGTACGTTACGTTCGTTTCGCCGACGCAGTAATGCTCAAAAGCTTCAACGATCGGCAGCGATCTGGAAGTTAAATGACCGAAACACACGACGTGTGCGGCAGAGCCAATAGGCCTACACGCGAAAAACACGGCGGCACGCTTTTTATCGCTCGCGCTGTCCAGAATCCAGATCGATGACGATTTCGTAGTTTTGCCACTGGCTACAGAAGCCCAGTGTGCCGCAACGTCGCTTCCGAGTTTCAGCCACGCGCTATGTGATGTAGGCCTACGTGGTATCGACGACGTATATACGCAGACGCCACGAGTTCAACGCAAAACGTCAACAGCGGACGTGAGCTAACACTTCTGACACCAGGTTCGTCGGGAGGGAGAGGTATTATATAGGGGCGTAAGTTACCCCAGGGCTCGCGACTTTTTTTGGAGGGGGGAAGAAGGGCGCCGCCGCTCACAAATGTACAGTACACCAGAATGCGCCATTTAAAAAAATCAAAAGAAAATTCTCTAGAGGGGCCCCGCGAGATATATGTTTCCGGACCCCGTGGCTCTCCATATCCCTGTCTGACACGATGTATAATAGCCTAAGACATGATATTAAGACGAGTTCATGCTACAAGTCGATATGACACTGTATGCAATTTATGTGCAAGATAGACGTTCGGGCTCTTCTTCAGCTACCGTGTTAGTATCTTGCCTTTTAGCTATGGTCCAATTTGACCACAGTAGGCCACGCCTACACGATTGTTCATACGGTACCAGTCACGTCATACTGTCAATAGTAGCCTAACCATGTCTATCTGCAGCGGTTTGGCTGCAATTTAAACTGCAAAGCTGATGTTTGCAGCTATCCAATCACGTGCGCCGAGTTTTAGCGTATCGATATAACAGCGTAGCGTATATGAGTCGAGTGGGACTGTACTCACTCTAGGAAATCGCTTTCTCTCCGCGACCGAAAGTTGAACGCTGGCTATAGCATAAGCGGTGGGCTACCCATGGCGGTACCGTCAGGTCAACCCACTTTAGAGACAACTGGGCTTCATGTTTTACTTTTTTGGGCAACGTCTACTTTTAACCTGGACGTGAATAAATCGGCCCTTAGATTTTTGGGCAACTAGTCGACTACCTTTAGTTTTACTCAAGCAGAAATGTTGGTTAATTTATACAACATTGATTATCAATTATACTATTATTATATTGTCAAATATTGTAAACGAGTATTCGATGCTCGCTAGGTTACTCGTCAAGTACTCAAGTAATAAATTAGCCGAATAGCGCATTTCCAAGTGACATAGAATATGTAATAGTGTATTTATGTTTACTTTTGTCAGCAGTATGTTTCGTAGTATAATAAAAGTGAATTTTTCTTTTAATGGCTTCTTCACGACCATCGTTCGCAGCGACAGGTATTGCATATTGATACATTAAACCTTTTACCGCCGATAAGTAATGTTCGGACCGTTCTTGTGAAAGGTATTTATATTAAATTTGCTAATCTTTGTTTTTTTTTTAATTTGTTAACTTTGTGAAGATTTTTTGACTAATTGTAAAAAGCAGATCTGTAGATGTCACAATTTAGGTAATGCTATAATTAAGCTGTAATTTATTACTTTGATTATCTGCTAAAATTCTAACCCTAGCCGTAACTGGTTTCATTGCTGTAACCCTGACTTTGCGTCCATGGATCCCACATCCACTTGTCCATTTTTCCAGATGCCCAGTTTTTTAAACAAATTTTTCAACTGATTATTCTAATATTGCAGTTGTTTTCATTTTAAAATAATGGTTTACTTTAATGACTTTTGCACTGTTGCGTTTTAGATTGTTGAGTACAAGTTCTGTTGTTGCTCGGAGGTTAGATAGCCATGCACATCCACCATTTAAGCTGCCAAGTTCAAAGAATAATCGATGGGTTGAGCCGGTGCGTTTGGACAAAGTATATCCATATACCACTGATCCATTGCCATTTCCCAAGACAGGTGGCCGTGGGCCTAATGGTATGTATATGACTGCCTGTTCTTTTGAGCAATGCCTATTAAATGTTTTCTTCATTTCTAGTGATCTATTGTTCAAATCTGCAAGCCATTTAAGCAAGATGCATTATTACTTTTGTTAAAGAGTGCATACAAATCAACGTGATTGATTACAGTAGTGTGAATGCCACTTAAGTCTTCAGTGTTGTTACGAAGACTTCTCTGCTACCGTTGGAAACTAGATATTGGCTTTGCATGATGCTGGTTCAACTTCGATGTTAAGCGGTTTTGAAACAGTGTCTACTGCTACAAATGCTTGATACATACTGAATTTTTGTCGCAGTTTTTACTGTAGTAGTCTATTTTTCATAGTCACTAGTTTTTAAATAGCTACTTACGTTGTTTAAATACAGGTCGTATATGGAATCATCGACGTTCTGGTGGCTTGAAGCGAGATTTCTACATGATCGATTTCAGTCGTCTCGGTGGAACAATAAATGTGCCAAAAGGAGGTGTCCTTACTGAGAAAATTGATAAAATCATGACAGATCCTAATCGTAGTGGCAAAATTGCATTGGTTGCAAGTGGTGAACATAAGCGCTATATCATTGCAACAGACAGTATGAAAGAAGGAGATACTGTGAAATCAACACAAGTCATTTCACGCTCGCCAAGTTAGTTGTTCTCATGTTTCAGTCACTGTTGCTGCTGTTACTTTTAGTAGGGATTGTAGAATTATGTATGATTGTGCATGCACATAATTTTGTGCATTTTATTTAATTAGGCGAATTGCATATAATACAGGAGTTTATGTACTTTTTGGAGCAAAGTTTGGCTTTATAGTGCGTAATATACTGCTGTAGTTTATAAGACCACCACTGTGCAGAATTTATAACCACAAAACTTTAAAGTGACAGAGAAAGTTTAAAAATATGTTGATGTTGATTGCAACTTTTTGCCCTGTTTACTTTTTTAACCTATGTTCAGTATGTTGCTGCTGGATATTGCTGGCAGACAGACAGACACTTTGTACATTTCAACTGACAGACTGAGAGATAGTAGTCATTTAAGCATTTAAAGGTAGTTAATTTTCTTGATGTTTAATTGTTTGCACAATTACAAACACTATCTTTATAAATATGAGCAGGGAGTTGACAAGAACTGCATAGCACGAGTATCTGTGTCAAAATTCTCAGTGATTTCTTCATTAATGATGATGCAAACACATGGATCCGGGTACACTACATATTGTAAGCACGTGCAGGAGACATACAGGGTGGGCCAAAAAAAACCGGACCTGTTTGAGCGTTGATGACTCAGCGATGGTTAGTGGTAGAAAATTTTGTTATACGTCAAAAGTTTCAGAATGATGTAAAGAATTAACGACAAATTTTCATGGTGAAGCATTTAAATATTTTTGCCTAATTTGCATAAATATTCATCACTCCTGATATTCTGCCAAATTTCACTGTAACTCATAGATTTAACGTGGATATTTGAGCTTTTATAACTTAACGATGTTTATTGATGGAAAAGCGCTTAATATGCCAAAAGTTTTGAAATTGTATAGAGAAGAAGTATACAACTTGCAAGTCTCAGCATTTAAATATTGTTTGCCTGATTTACACAAATTTGCCCCACTCCTAAAATCATGCTAAATTGGCAGCAACACATGAATTTAACTTGATTTTCATTCAGCATACACTGAAATATCAACAACAATCATTAACATGTACGTTGAGTTTGAATGAAATTTGACATAGGCAGTTGCCCAGCTTTTGCATTCATAACCGTCATCAGTCCTTTTAGGCAGCTGATCGATCGCTGGAGTCAATGTGTTCAGGATCAGCTGAGCCCAGCATTCGATTAGCACACGTTTTAGCTGGTCAGTTACTGAAATTTTGTGGCCATGCTATCTGTTGCAATGCCCCCACACTGAATAATTCACAGAATTTTAATCTGGACTTTTTGACAGTAAGTTTTTGAATTCAATGAACTCAGGCACATGGGAGTGCGTGCAAATGCCTAATTTTAGGGGTAATGAAGATTTATGCAAATTGGGCAGAGAATATTTAAATGATTTGCTATGCAAGTTCGGCTCTCTTTGTCTACAACATTCTAAAGCTTTTGACATATAGCTCGCTTTTCTATGGGTAACCATCGCTGAGTTATCAATGCTCAAACAGGTCCGTTTTTTATGGCCCACCCTGTATATGTAATAAACTGCTGGCTTATTTGTTCACATACAGTTCAATTCGATTCTTCTTGGCTCAGCATGTAACTCGGTGTTTTTGTGTACAGTTCGGCCAGTGGAAGGTGACAGTCATCCGCTGGGTTCACTGCCGCTCGGCACTCTGGTCTGCTGTGTGGAGAAGTACCCCGGTTGTGGAGCACAAATGGTGCGATCTGCCGGTGTGTCGGCGGTGCTGCTGCGTCGACAGGGTGATCAGTGTGTGATTCGACTGCCATCCAAACGCGAGGTGCAGGTGTCGTCAGAGTGCATGGCGACCGTCGGTCGAGTCTCGAACATTGAACACAACCAGCGCATCATTGGCACGGCCGGCAAGAACCGACGGCTGGGGATCAAACAACACAGTGGGCGCTGGCATCGCAAGACAGGACGTTTCGGTCGCAAAATCCATCCGCCCCCACCCGTGCGTGTGTACGGCACTGCACCACCCGTGGAACCCAAGGAGAGCAGATTCACTTTGTCCGTGATTCCAGGAATAGAAAAAGTATCAACTATGAGATTTTGACACGAAATATTTGCTGCTTTCACTTTCAGTTATGAACAGTTTGCATAGTTGTTTAATTACAAATTAAGTGGTAAATTTGCTGTTGATAGTAGTTCTCAAACACGCTGTACGACATTTCCGGACTAAGGGTTCCTTTACATAGAAAGTGGTGAGTCCAGGTACCTATATATGGGTTGCATCTATTTTAATGGCAGGCATTTACGTTGGTACTGTACCAATGCAGGTTATCTCTGAATTTCACTCTTGCAGGCAGTTTCTGTGCAGATCGTGTTTTTATCCAACCCATTTGAAGTAAACAACGCAAGATTTGTTGTAATATAGTTTGCACGTGCTATGATGCATATTTGACATCGGAAATTATGTTATTGCTGAATTGTTCTTTATTAGGGGTGCACAATATAAAATATGAACGATGTAGTGGAAACCTCACAGAATATTATTGTTTTATTTGCGAAACATTTCCTATGTTTGATTTCACTGGAGATAGTCAATCGTTGTGCTTTTACAAATGATTGTGAATGCTCCACTTGCGTGGTTTAAGCTTGTATGAGCCGTAAACGTAAACGCATACTCATACTCAGACTTTTGCTCGCACATGTGTCTGTCTAAACCTCACCTAAATTATGCTTAGTATGCTGTTGAATTTGATAAATACATTCACAGGGTGTTTCAAAGCAATGGCACAAAGTGTATTGCACCATAATTTTGCAACCATACAAGTGCAAAACGCTTTTGAAGTTTAAAGCTTTTTGTACATTTTCATAGAAGAGGAATAAAAAGTCTTAGATTTTACTGAAAAGCCATCTAGTTGCATAGACAGGGCCGCCCACCCCCCCTCTTAATTCTCCAGACAAGACATAAGCGTACGCTCAAACTGTGCTAAGTTTGCCAATTAAAAATTTTTCCACAAGATTTTATCTTCTAAGCTCCGATTGATTTATGTCCACGTTAAAGATAATGTATAGGTTAAAGTCAGTAATTCCCAGGGTAGTTTACCCCCTTTACCCCACTCTCTCGACGAGCCTGAATATGTTTATGGCAGTGATGACTAGGGCCCACAGTTTTCTGCAAAAAATTTTGCCAAATTCCGTGGGCCAGTTTGCAAAATTCCGCTGTCTTCTATGGCAAAATTGTCCAAATTCCACGGCTTACCACGGCCTTCCATTTATAAGTCAAATAAGCTCTATCCAGTTCAAAAACTTTATTGTTTGAAGAGCTATCTGGCATAGTGACATTGTGCGTACAAAGAAAATTACCTATCTTTTTTGTTTTAAAAGTGCAGTCTGTCAGGTTGTGCTGCGTTTATTTATTATCGTGCGATAGCTATTACCAGGGCCCACAGCTTTTAGCAGTTTAATTTGATTTTTTCATGATAAAAATAACTCACCAAGTCAAAAATCGTACTAATTGCCCGTGAATTTTTAACTTCTCAAAATTCCACAGCAAAGAAAAAATTTCGTGGCTTGGCTCGAAATTCCGTGGCCTGTGGAAAACTGCATGAGCCCCAGTGATGACCCGATTTGACGGATGGGATGGAGGATGTCTGGTTCCCTATACCTGTATTGACCATTGTAAATAGTGAGCAGGGAAAACTGGAAAATGTCAGGGAATTTGTGTTGTCGGGAACCCGGAAAGTCAGGGAAATGTCAAGGAAATATTATTTTTGAGAAGTCAGGGAAAATGATCTAGGATCATGCGGACTGCAGATAACTGTGAATTTTTTGTATCTCCAAATATTGAAAAGCAGGCAAATTTGCAGCTTCCATCGAACGTCCAAAAGCTAGATGTGTTTTAGCTTTAGAGGGGCTTTGCTTTCTGACCCCCCCCCCGACCAGGGCCTCTGTCGTTTGCATATTGCTCTATTAATACCCTATCATTACTTAAATGGCATTTATGACATTTGTGCGATAGGGTTATTGTTTCGATAATGTCAGGGAAATTGTCATTCCATGACTGGAAATGTCGGGGAATTTTGCTCGAAAACCTGTAGGAACCCTGTGTGAGTTTGTATTGTGTGTGATCGATCAGTTTGTTAACGTAGTCCACAGAGTTACAATCTGAAGACTAAAGTGCTGCAGCCTGCGTGAATGCACCTTACATATTAGTGACTAGTAAGTATTTTAATACAGGTGGCCACAATACAAATATATAGTGTACTGTGTATACCCAAGCAAGTAAGTTGTTTTTGCTGTTTAAAATCGAACTTTTTCATGCAAAAGACGCAAAAATAGGCAGCTTTCGCTATTAATGCAACGGCCAAAATGCAAGAATAGAAAGCAGTGATTTTGCTTGCGTTGCGTTTGTTTCGTGATCTACGTTGCATGGAAAGTGGAAACTGGGCTTTAGGCTGTGCGCCGACCATGATGCTGATAACAATCATTTTTATCTATGCATAACGAGAATTCTATGTAAACAACAAGAACTGAGGTTACAAACTTTACAAAGCTATTAAATGTATGCGAGTATGTACTAAAACAAGTTGTTCACTTTTAGAAATGCTAGTTATATGAATGCTGTTTGCTGTGTTGACCACAATGCAGAAAATTTGGCTTGATTTTGAGCCCTCAGTGTGGTACTGGTGGCTTTTAGAGGTGACTGGGAGTCTCACCAAGGTTTCTGGGTTTTTTTGCTTCTTTGCCGGTTCGCCCCTGGCTCTTTCGCCCCTAGGTTTTACGCTTTTTGGCTGATTCGCCCCCTGATGCGTTCGCCCCTGGCTTGTTTGCCCTCTCACCTTGGACGATTCACCCCCGCTTCCTCCCCCATTGAATATACTGGTGATTTGTTATTGAGGCTTGTTTCAATTTACAGAAAGGTAACAAATAAGTTTATCGTCACGCAACTGATTAATAGTTACTTCAAGTAACGTTATACGTGATGAAAAAACAGCATAATAATTATTGTCTGTGCTTGCTTCACTTGTAGGTCTACTAGCTTTTTTGAAGTCGACTGAAGGCTTACATTTCGGTTTGCTGTGGATGCTTCGGTGTGTGAAGGACTTTAAAAGGTGTAAAGGTGCGGTCACACTAGCGGTTCGGATGGCCGTTTGATCAGCTTGGATGGGACAGCTGTCTAAACGGTTGGTGTTTTTGATGTCCGTTCGAACGGCTATCCGGACTAAGGCGAGAAAGCGTTTTAAAAAGCAAAAGGTGTCTCTGATTCTCTGTATAATAAAATACATGTATAATCCTAATGATTTTATTTCATAATTGAACAAAACATTAAACATTCACGCAATCATTTATTCTCATCATCATATATAAAAGTCTGTCTAGGCCTAAAGACAAATATTATGTATAAACCTCTGTGTCTAATTAACTTTAGTCAATGGGGGCAAATCGTCCAAGGTGAGGAGGTAAATCAGCCAGAGGGCAAACAAGCCAGGAGGCAAATGCACCAGGGGCGAAAGAGCCATGGGGCAAAAAGGCCAGGGGTGAAGAAAACAGAGAGTGAACAAGCCAGGGGGTGAACAAGCCATGGAGCGAAACAGCAAGAGGCGAAAAAGCCATAATTCCTCACCAAAACATGATGGGTGAGCTAATAAGCAGCCAGCTGTTTACAGCGGCTGGCGGGTTAACTGGCAAAAGTGTGGCTTTTAATTGTAGACACAGCGATATGATGAGGGGTTCATTCGTCTATAGCAGACAGATGAATTGGCTATTGTCTGTCTGAGCCATTACGCTTAGTTGCAGACAGGCCAAGAAGGTGATGTCACAAAATACCACATTGACACTAAGTATGATCAGAACAGAAGATTAGATGGTGAAAAGTTACTAACTGGTCTTCAAATCTTAATGATTCTAATAGATTCCCGGTTGTTTCATCACCGGTCGATTCATCACAAAGCGCGAAAAACAATTTGCGGTTGGCATGGTTCTAGCCATTTTGGTTGTCACAGTCACATGACTCTAGCAGGGCTAATTTGTGAATTTGTGCATTTGTGCAATGGAAGACAACAATGATACACAAAATGTGAACACTGTACAAAATTTTAAAGTCAGTGTCACTAAGGTAGGAAAACCTACTGTCATATATAGTGGCTTTGAATGCTCTAGGCCAGTGCTGTCCAACGTTTTTGACACCACGGACCACTTAGTCAATTTTCCACCAGCTGGTGGGCCGCAATCAAGGAGGGCCATGGCGAGCGCGCAGAGCGCGAGCTTATAAGGGGGGTCTGGGGGCGGAGCCTCCAGCGGGGTCC
>Ga0209367_1008045_pt1 | contig 14465 bp, 14 predicted proteins | sample WorMetLIZISLAND2_FD_187412 | JGI IMG/M metagenome (GOLD analysis project Ga0209367, IMG submission 187412) | Marine gutless worms symbiont microbial communities from Max Planck institute for Marine Microbiology, Germany - Olavius geniculatus... ... | reverse complement strand
CCCATTTCCTGATCAAACAGAGTAGACAAATGTGTTCCAAGTCGTACTTGGAACTGCCGGTCTTTGAGAAAGTTTCCAATGAATATGGGTAATCTACCACGAAGACCTGCATCAAATCGGTCCGTATGCCGGACTCTGTTCCAGTCACCCTCGAGGGCGTTTAGTTTTGGCATAGAGATAACATGGCATATCAGTTCCCGTTTGACTGAGATATCTTCTCACAACTTTAGTCGTCATACCCAGGACATTCATGGGAAGAAGAGTGCACGTCGCCAGCCCGAAGCCCAAAAACTCGGAGGTTTCGCATGCGAGATCATCCTCTCGTGACACAGGCGTTTCTTCTGCGTCAGTTTCTATCTCCAACAGCCGAGATTACTGTCGCATGTGGCAAGCGGGGTACCGGAAACGACTGTAGCAAGGACCTGCTAATGGAAGCTGCCAGAGGACTTCTTGATCAACATCGTATTTTCTCCGAAGAAAAGTTATCAACTTACGTCAGCATCTGTTATCCAGAAGTACCGGCGGAACAACGTCGTCCTTTGGTACTTGGAGCAGTAGTGGGGGCTCAGCTGGCGGCAAATATGCAAATCGTTTTTGAAAGAAATCGATCCTCGCCAGACCTACGAAAGCGCGAAATGGCCACCAACGCTGGAAGCGCACTCTCCTATTGGAGCATGGGGTTGCGCGCCTCGCCCCGCATCTTGCCGCTTGCGCAGCCCACCGTTAGTTCTGACACCGCTCAGACCTCTGATGAACACGCTGTTACTGCACTGAACAATGCAGTCGTTCCTGTGCCAATGAACGTGGCATGCAGCGATTTTGACGTTGTGCAACAAACGGCCCAGGAGACCGTGATCCTGCTGCCCACTGCTACCGACGCCACAACCGAGCCTGCATCAACGGCAAGCGTCCCGGAGGCAAGGAACACCGCCAACACTGAAGAGGCTGAACCGTATCAGCCAGTTGCTACAGCCACAGGTGCAGCGCAAGACGTCAATTATACACCAACTCTACTGAACCAGTTAGTTTCTGTTAGAGAGCCCGACGGCGTCCTCAAATTGGAAATCAGAGAGGGTGATGGGAAAGACTTCATGTCTGAACCTCCTTCCGCTAAAGAGAACATTATGGATTAAGCTCAAACTGCCTTGAAACGGAATTAACAATATCATTGTTGGGACGTGTGAAGATGTCGAGAATGGAAGAACAATGATCTCGTGCTTTAAAGTAGTTAGCAGCATTTGGGCTGTGCTATCTGCATAATTTATTATAAAAGCACGGTTTCCAAAGCTAGTTATTTTGTTCTAGTGAAACACTTCGCTCCATTTTTTTCATAACGCCCAGACCCCACCCCTGTTTTGTGGCGACTGTGCATTGGTCCCATAAAGTTCTCTGGGCCTATGGCAAATAGTGCGAGTGTGTGACAAAACACTGAAAGGCATACAAAAGTGTAAGTTATGTAGCACTACTTTTTGTGAGTGCACAAAATGGGGGATCGGTTTGTTTGTCTTTAGTATACATGTACATTACACAATCGACGACATTATGCCTCACTGCAGTGATTATTTTGATACTTGTACATTTGCAAATTATTCATCATGAGTTCGTCGGACGAAGAAAAGACCTACAAGGGGCCAATACAACCATACATGTTCGAGCCACCAAAGCCCGACAGTGCTGCTGATGTTGCTGCTAACAGCTCTGCCAGTTCAGAAGACTTTAGTGGCCAGCATCTGATGGATGTTACAGAGTGGTATGCACTGATGATTTCTGCCAGCTATTTTACATGACAACTGAATTTTATAGGCAAAATACTAATTTAAACAGCTAGCACTCATCTGTCTGCTTTCATTTCAACTTCACTGCTGACTAATGTACACATGATATATTTTCATGCCTGTGTTATTATATTTCCATAATATACTTGCTACTTTACCAAACATTTTGTTTCCAGTACGAACTGTATGTGAGAATCGACCATGCATGAACCAAAAAAAACTGATTTTATTATTGAAGTAATTGAGTGCTCAATACCACTGTTTTGTGATGTCATTGTGAGAGGTAGGCATAATTATTTGGCTAACTTTGAAAAAAATAAATGCTGTAGGCAGTATGTTAGCGATTTAATAATAATCTATCATAACTGTGTCTCACATGGTTTTTATAAAAATTTCTCAGGTACTGTAAATTTTCCTCAAGCACCAACATTCCAGGGTTAAGTTGATTGACATCAGACTGGGAGCAGTTTGCACAATGATGGCATACTTATCAGAATTTCACTTTTTACAACGTCACTGAGATATGCAGACTTGTTGCATCATGATCCAAAGTCAAGGTCACAGCATCGCTGAATTGTTATAAATGTTTTGGAGACTTACGTCCTTCTCGTTTACATGTTTAGGTGCACATGTACGAACTGCATTGTGATGCCCACAGACAAAGAATGCAGATGTTGCCGGGAGATCACACAGGCTAGTAATGGATGTTGTTTTATCAATACAACAATTGTTCATCTACACAAAGCTGACACAAAAGTTGTTCAACAGACATATTCTCTGATGAAATCATTGTTCACAATGGCATTTGTTCATAATACATATTCTGTGTACAGTGTACACCATAAACTAAATGTGCTATAAGTAGCTGAGCCATCCCTCAGTGATGCACAACATGTGCTGCCACCTGGAGAATCAGTGAAAAGCGGTACCCAAATTTGATGCCCCTGTATGGAGTTAAGTGTATGGGGTCGACAATAAATAAGTAAATAAGTAGCTAGAGTTGGGCAATGCAGCAAATATGTAAAGGGCCTCATCCTGTGGCATAGAGCTGTCATTACTACTCGCTAATATCACCCCAAAACCATTTTCGCTGTTTTCGAGTTTTGATTCATATCGCCCTTACATAGCTTTGTAAACTGTTAAAGTTTTTTGCTCAGACTTTTGCTGTTTTTTAGTCGAATTTTGTCAAAACCTTTGGTTTTTGATTTTATATCAATTAATGTATTTACTGTTTTCAGAGTACCTCCGGGCAGGTAAAGGAAGTTGGGGAGATTCGCCGTGAATGGACCACTGCCTCGATTGGACCAGTTACTGGGTTTACTTATTCTTGAGTTTCAGGGAATTCTAAGCATCTCACTGAAGTGCTTCCAGTCTCGTTTGTTGACTGTGTAAGTTGTGAGAAGTTGTAGGTGGGTATCTTGTAATAAAATCCATTGATTAACTTTTTGCTGCTTGTGATAGATGTGCCGACGATCAGTCTTGCATGCGCACAATGTTTGTTCATAGGGTGCTATATCTGATGTGTAGATTAGTTAAGTGATTGCCTTTCAGTAGCATGTCGCTCAGTTAAGAATATTTTTCCCAATGCAGATTGAGAGCGTAATGTGAAAGTATTTCCTCGACTGGACACGAAGTCATATTTATACGAAAATTTCACTATACAGCCTCTGAGCTCAGATGTCCCCGATGATGTACTGGTAGACTATCAGTTCAACAGAGTGGAGGGACCAAGTCTCAACATATTTGATACAGACATAGACATAAAAGCGTTTCCAGAACTTTTCCCATCAGGCCAGTATGGCATCAGAGATACGATGAGATCTACAAAGATTTCTACAAGTGACTACATAAAAAGCAGACTACTAAATAAAAATCCAAAATTCGGGCTAAATATAAATTATTTATTCCATTGCTTCCAGACACAGGAGATCAGCGATATGTGTCACTCAGTCAGCCATTTGCTCCGAACTGTCAGCAACAACATGTCGGCGAAAGCTTTTTATGAACGTTTAAAAAATAAAGATGGTGAAATGAGTCAAAATATGTTCAGCCTAATGGCCAATATAAGAGGGTCAAGGGAGTACTTTGCTAAATTAGCCATGGACGTAAAGTGGATGGTCAAACAACTTGGGCCACCAACTCTTTTTGTCACCTGCTCCACAGCCGAGTGGTATGCTGAGCCACTTATCAACTACCTACGAACAGTCAACAGCAGCATCGACAGCACTGAAAAAATGACACCGCCAGAACTTTGTGCCATGGACCCGTTAAATGTCAGCATCCACTTTCACAAACAGTGGAATGCGATATTCACGAAACTCATCAACAGTAAAGACAAACCTACGACAGGTCGAAGACTACTTCTGGCGAATTGAATATCAAGCCAGAGGTGCACCGCATGTGCATCTGATTCTGTGGATCAAAGATGCATACTGTGAATGGCAGGAGGAAGACATGGAGCAGGCACTGGGTGCTATCAGGCGTGGAGATATGGGAGTTCCGAAATCAACACTGATTATTGTCTCAGCATGGAATGCAGATTTTTTGGAATCAAGATTAATGACTTAAGACGTTTAGTCTATGACTTGGCTGAGGCAAACGGTATTGACCACAACTTAGACAAAACACAAGGGATGGCTGGCTGGAAGTGGTATTACAGGTTTATGAAGCGACATAAAGAACTAAGCTTGAGATCTGCAGAAAATACATCCATGTCACGAGCACAGGGTTTTAACAAGCCTAGAGTGCAGGCATTTTTTGAGACGCTGGGTAGGATCTACGATCGAGAGCAGTCGTCACCGGACAGACTATATAACATGGACAAAACCAGTTTATCGACAGTACAAGATGGTCAGAAAAAATCATAGCAGAAAAGGGTAAGAAGCAGGTGGGGATTCTCAGCAGTGATGAGCATGGCGAAAGTAGCACGTGTGTCATATGCGTCAGTGTGACAGGGTCATTCATTCCGCCAATGGTTATTTACAGAATAAAGCGCATGAAGGAAGAACTGACAAATGGTGGGCCAGTTGGGACAGTCTACAGTTGTCAAGAAAAGGGTTGGATAAGTAACTAAGAATTTATCGTGTGGCTGAAACATTTCATTGACTGTGTGAGACCACAGCCTGGTCGGAAAGTAGTGCTGGTGTTGGATGGCCACGTTACCCACACGAAGAATCTAGCAGCCATTCAGCTGGTGAGAGATGCTGGCGTGGTCATGGTGTCGCTGCCTCCCCACACCACGCATAAACTTCAGCCCCTTGACGTGGCGTTTTTCGGACCCCTCGGCACATATTACGACGAGGCTACGCGCAAGTGGATGAAACAGCATGTTGGAAGATTGGCAATGACTTGGCAGGTGGCAGAACTGCTGGGTGATTCATATGGCAGGGCAGCAACGGTGCAGAATGCTGTCAGTGGCTTCAGAAGAACAGGATTGTGACCTCTCGACACGTCAGTTTTCGGAGACTCGAAATTTTCTGCCGCGGAAGTGACTGATACTGATCAGCCATCATCTTCGTCTGTTTCAGCCACAGATTTAGAACTGCAAGTGACTACACTCTACAGTTTACATATACTCTACATTTATTAAATGATAGGCTTGGCCTATTATCAGCTCAGACTCTGTACATAGCCTAGTCTAAATACAGTGATCTATACAAGGCAGTGGTTGCATTTAAGTGTGGCCTAGTTGTAGGCCTAGTTGGTCTGCTTAGAGGAGGAAGGCCTACCCACCCAGCGGAGGTACTGGTTTTGGTAAACCTATAAACAAACGTTAAGTTAAAAGGAAATTTCCAGGCTCCCTTATTTGTAGTCAAAGTAAGTTATTATTGTAGTATGGCAACTGAGCATAAACACTGAATCTAACTTATGTAGGCCCTTACTTTCTGAAGACTAAGGGCGCGTTGCACCAACGTCGTTCATGATCTTGGTTCAGCTGAACCTAGATCAAAAGTTGAACCAAGTTTGCGCTGAATTATGTTGCACCAAGTTGAACTCGGATAAGCTGATCCCGTTCAGTTAAACGGCCGTGGTTATACCGTGGACGACGCTGATTGGTCAACCATGCTTGGCCTACGGGCCAACTACAGTGACGTCACAGTCGCATGCAATGCTTATGAAACAGTCCAGTGCAAATTGGCCGTAATTTGTTCGAATTTTAAGCTTCCCTGAAGTTATCACACAATTTTTGCATCAACAGTTGCATGACAAAGTTCCGAAGATACACATTTTATATTCCAATAGATATTCGTTAATTATTCTACGTCCGTTGTCAAGATAATATGTTTACTGTAGGTACGGCATAGCAATGGCGCATCGGCATTCTAGAATGCTGTTTATTTATCCATTAATTAATTTATCCAGCAAAAAGACCACAGAAAACAGATATAGCACAAATATAACATATCCAGATCACAAGTATAATTGAATTTAGCGTCTTATAAATCGATACGAATGAGGTTTTGTTGCTGTGGTAAGGGGTCGATTGTATGTTTACTGTAGCAGCGAGACATCGCCACCGAAAAATGTGATTTATTCATCTGTTTGTTTTATCGAGCACAAACAGAACATAAAACGAATATAGCAGAAATCTAACATATCCAGATCATCAGAATAATTGCATTAGAGGTCTTGTAATTCGACACGAGAAAGCCAAAGTCAGTTAAAACACAATGGGTGTGCCAGCAGTGCAAGTCTGTGTATGGTGCTGCAAAAGACCCTAAAGCAGATGAAGAATGGATTCGATGCAAGAAGTGTCACGTGTGGTTTCACGATACGTGCGCTGAGGACAATCGTGTACTGGATGATGGAGGTTTTTTTGTGGAAAATTGTGTAATAAGACTGTACACTGCTAAATTTAATGACTTGCCTTAGTAGATCGATGCAAACTTGTAATGTAGCCTAGAGGCCTGCGTTTGTTTTAGGGCCTACTTTCACTGACGCTCTATAGAAGCCTAGCCTAAATTGTAATAAGCTCAACTGGACCATTGTGACTGGTCCAGAGTCCTGTTGCAAATTAATCCATCAAGTGGCACAAAGGTGAAAAGAGCTAGAGGCAAGAAGGCACGGTCTGGTGTTCACAAGAAAGTGCTTTTGATCGTAAAGGACATGACATTGATGTGAACTTGGTTCTGTTGAAAACACATGTACTGTTGAAAAGACAAATGACTTTTCATACTGACATTTTATTCAACACCATTGACCAGAAAAGCTGAATTAAGCAATTTATTAATAATGTTGGTTATTTTGCACTTCTTACAGCTTGGAATTTTGCACAGCATTTTTGCATTTATGCAAATTTTATGTTAGGCCTACATCTTTTTTAATGTTGTGTCTATTCTGTGGTAATGCAGCAACGCCTTTCAGGTGTTGGATTGAATGTTGCATTATTATGCTGCTGCTTTATTTATACTGGAAAATATGTTTGAACTTTGCTGATGTTGGTAGAAGCCATTACAGAAAGATTGTTTTATCATTTGAAGGATTCATGGAATTAACTGCAAGAACATACTACTAAGTCATATTTCTTTTTGAGTTCTTTTCCAGCAAAGATGAACATTGTCATTTGTCATGCATAATTGCGGTCCTGTAGCCAAGTTTTCTCCTTTGGGAGGGTTCTGCCGAGCTCGGTGCCAAGTATCAAGGCCCTAATGACCGAGGGAGAGGTGGGCTCTTAAGGCACAGCCAGCCCCCTGCCTAGCAGTTAGAGGGTCTGAGAAAGTGCTGTAAGTTCCCCCAGTGAGATCTGTGGCAGAACACCAGCTGAATTGGATTTGGTGCATTGTAGTAGAAAAATCTGGCATCTGGTGATAGCGTTTTAGCTATTTTTATATAGTATGCCAAAATATATCTCCCAACATTTAATACGAAAACTGTTCTGGGGTTCAACTGCCAAACCCTCCTTTTGGCTGCGGGCCTGCATAATTGTGTAAAATTGATGTTTTAGTGTTTAGTGATTCCAATAGTGTCCAAGAATTTTTGGAATTTGCAGTTGTTTCATATTAGCCTTGATTTTAATGGAAAATGAGGAAACACAGTTCATTTAAATTTTAAACGTAATTTTAATTTAATTTCATTTTAACTTAAATTTTTAAGTATAGAAAGTGCGTTAACTTTTCGATATCCTTTATAATGAGAAAAGACAAATATTCAACTGTTCTGTGTCAGTGCTGTATATAGGCTTCCCACTGGATAGCCTACTGCCAAAATTGGATTTTGTGCATTTTTGTAGAAAAATGTGGCATTTGTTCACGATATTTTAATGCGCAACTTTGCAATTGTTGAGTTTTGTGAAGAAAACACTATTGATATGGTCCCCAAGTCATGAATTGATGTATCACAAGAAGAGGTTAATATTTAGACTCACCATGTTATACAAGACAAACAGTTAATGTTTGATGAATCTGACACAACACATTTTTGTCATAAAACGTTTCATGGAATGTTGGCATTGAAAAAATATTATGGTGTTATAAATTTTCTGTTACAGCCACAAGCTTATTATCCACCAAACAATGTTACTAAGCACTGCAAAGATGAAGAATTACCAGATACTTTACTATTGTCGAAACATTCTATCAGGATTTTTACCAGTACTACCAGTATGTCTTTAATGGCTAACATTTTAGAGCACGTTTGCATAACCTGTTATGTGAAGACTTTGTACTTTTAATAAACGTGTAACTTTTACTGTATAAGCAAGGGTGATTGAAAATACTTATAAACAAAAATCGAGATAATGTTTATAAAATTGCAGTAACTATAGATCCGGCCTACAGGCTATTTGTACAGCCGCCGGAAGAATAGCCAAGCCGACTAGGAACGGCTATTTATCCAATGGAGGATTTCTTTTTGAATTGGGCCAGTTGTAGCTCGCGCCCGTGAATAGGGTTAAGGTTAGCGTTAGTGTTGAGGTTAGGGTTAGATTTATGCTTAGGTTTAAGAGGAATAGTAGTGACTATTCATATGGCTGCCGAATAAATATCCTGTGTTTTATAAAATAATAAACTTTGTACTTATGCATAAAGCCAAATTTTGGTAAATATGCAAATAACGGTATACTAATGCAACAAAAAATTTAATAAGGTGTTATTGTACAAAAATTTTTACAGTTACGGTATTGTGCCTAAGCCAACTTAAAACTAACTGAACGAGACACGGAAGCAAAACATATAACTAATTTGTGGCTGTCGTTGTTCCAGCAAGATGGAAATCTGATGACCTCTGCATTTCTATTATTTTTTTACAAATGCTGTAGGCATCGCATTATTGTAACTATCGACTTAACTTTTTAATTCTTACATTGGTATTGTTGGATTTTTGTGTAGACTCCTATGACAAGGCCGCTCGAGCTGAAGAAACATAAAATTTGGATAGCGATGACGAGTCACATGAAAAGCGTAAGCGGATACAGACTGCCGCTTTCACTGACGTCAAAGATGCTGACGGTATGCAACAAATGCCATAATTATTCAGTTTGACATAGTGACTTGGTTTTTACGCACAAAAATGCTTCGCGTGTCTGTCTGCCTGAGCAGGTTTTTTTTTGTGTAGAACGTAGCGGTACATTTTTTAACAATCTTAGTTTTGAACTCCTAAATTTAAGAAGACCTTCGTACGGAAACCTCAAATTTGTGTACTTTTTCAAGATGCATTATTATTTTATTGCATGCTGTACACGATGGCCCATGCGCCAGTAATGCTACTATCGCACATCACGTGAACTTTGCTTAAATTACTTGTCGTTGTAGTTTTTAATGAAACTATTCTATTTTCAACTCTACGTTGACTTAAGCATATTTTAGACAACCAAAAGTGATATTTGATTTTTTTCGTAAAATATATGGAGGCCTCTTTCTAAATCCAGTATCGCAGATTATGTGTGTAACTGTATCATCGGCAGAAGAAGATGAGCGGCCTACCGGAAACGTTGCCAGCAATAGGAGCAGGAAGCCTGAAAAACGACCAAGACAGCTGTCACAAGCACCGTCTTATGAAGCCTCTACTCCACACAGTAATAAACAATAATTATTTGCTATGTTTTGACTTCTCACGAGCTCTTTACTTGCTTTTTGTACATTGCTGAAGGGTAATAACGCACTATGGTAAGCCAATCATGCGGTATTTTGAGTGCACGTAACTCGTAGAGGTCGGCGATGGTGCCATGAGATAGGGTGGTGGCGACTTCCTATATGCTGTCACTAGTAACCATGTGTCCATCTGCAGCGCTTTAGCCGCAATTTTGAATGAAATGTTTAAAGCTATATGTGGCCAATAAACGTGAAAAAGTTGTAACCGGACCTGCTTCAAATAAGCTAAAGCTTATTTCTTACGATATGACTTACAGTATGACACACTGCGACTTGTTACAGGCGGAAAGCATGGCAAAGTTGGTCATAAAGGACCCAGTACGCCTAAAGAGACGCCGAAATCAAGCAAGTCAACCAACGGTAATTTGGATTGCATACATAAGTTTATATCTTAGCTGCCTTTCTTGTATATACAACAATATGGGGGGATTTAGCGCCGATGATGTAACCTAAGTGAAGGCTGTTTTACATCGAAATTCGTTTAGTCACATTTCGGTTTAGAATTGGAGTTTTCGCCACTGTTATTGTCTCTCGCCGGTTAATCAGGGGCAGCTGTCGCAATCATTAGACGCATTTATTGGAGATTTTGCTTTTAAAGATAGGCGCTAGCTCCCATAGGCCTATGTCTGTAGATTACAAAAGACACTCTAAAAGAGGTGCCTACGGCGAAGGAATGATGATGAATTGATGACGGTGAGCACACATTTGTTTAATCTTCTTTTTGTTATAAAGAATATATACCCGGTGTTTCATAAAAAACCACCATCATCATCATCTCTCTTTAATAAAACTGACTGACAAAACGCAACCATACAAAGCATACAGAATACAATAAAAACTGATAAATGGCATTGAATAGAACTTTGTCCAAATGGTTACTACTGTAGTGCGACTATTACACGGAAAAAAGTAAAGTGCTGAAGCAATAGCACTTTTAGAGTGCTGCACTTGGTTTGACACTTAAAGAGCTGTTCGTAGCACTTAAAGTGCTTGTCATAGCACTTGGAAAGTGCTGGCAAAATTAGTCTTGTAAAGTGTTATGTTTGCCAGTACTGCACTTAGCAAGTGCTACAGGCCTATTAATTGCACCATACGGCGTGCATCATCGGAAGTTATCCAACAGATACTGAAAGACTCCATTGTGATATTTATGTATGTTTTTGTGTGAACGACAAAAGCTGTAAACAATGTATGAAAGTTGGTTATTATTAGAACCTATGACAAAAACTAACAATGCTTGCTTTCGCACACTTATAATTTCACCTACAGTTCGCATCGTTAGACCTATTTTTGTTTTCTTCGGTATTCGGTATTTGTATTGGATAAGCTTAAAAACGTATATAACTGAACCAACATACCTGTATAGAACTTTTTACCAGACTTGTTCTTGTTGCAGTACTCGCATCGTACCGGGAAACATGATTTAGGCTAGCTCGTGTACGCCGTGCATGTGCTACTGCATTTAAGTAATAACTTCTGCTTGAAGATCCTTTTATGTTTAACCTTATAATTAAATATAACATCTTGATTCTGTGTTTGTATAATTTAGAATGCTATTCAGCGAATTACGTTGCGAGCAGAACGGCATGAAAAATATGCATAGGATTTACTTACTGAAAGTTCGGTTTTCTACAAGAAGAGTGGAAGAGATGATTTCCTTTCCGGTGTTGTTGCTGAATGGTGATATTTGCATATGAAAATATTTTTCCAAATTTCCATATCAATGAACATCAACAGGTATAATGACATACAGTTGTTACGCGCGCAAACAGCTGATTGCAGGTGACATCTGATGCTTATTTAAACATTTCCGAACGGTGCATTTCATGTGTGAGGTACGTGGTGTTAGTTTGAAATGTGGCCAGGGTGACTGTGTGAGATCGTACACCACGTTTTAATTCTTTAGCCCATCATTTACAGGATCAGCATTCTGCCGATTGTCCTATGGTAAGTGGTGATATGATTGCTAGTGTCAGCGGTGGTGTAGGAAGTAGCGGGTCGACAGACCATGCTGTGGTAAGTGAGAGGGTTGATGAGGCATGTGTTGTCCCGGTTGTACACGATAAAACCTTTTCAGCTGCTTCATTCATTGCAAGTTTGTTGTCGTCATCGTCGGTAACTGAGAGAACTGTGCAGTCAGTTATAGAGCATATGACTGCATTGGTAAGTGATATAGTGCACGACATTGCAAGAGTATGATGGAGGCTACAAATACCGATTGTAAAGCATTGTTGAACAGATATAGGAATATGCTGGTCCTTTTGGTGAAATAAATTCAGAGTATAAACGAGACACATACTTCGAAAATCACTATGGTATGGTACAGGCAAGGTCTGTTTTTCTTGGTAATCGCTTTGATCAGTCTTTGGATCCGGCAACAGGATCTATGAGGCAAATCATCAAGCATGGCACTTTTCAATATGTGCCTCTTGTGAAACTCCTTGAGTTGCTGTTGAGTGATAACAGTATTCTGAGAGAAATCGTGACAGTTGATGGACTTATGTATGATTTTTGTGATGGTTCATTGTACAGTGATATTTCTTTGTTTGCAGAAGATAATTCTGCACTGCAGTTGTGTTTGTATTTTAATGAATGTGAAATGGTCAACTCTTTAGGTTCTCACAGAGGGATACACAAGATTGGCTTTATCAGCTTATCTTTGCGTAATGTGAAACCTGTGTTTAATTCTCGTTTGAACAGCATTCATATTTTGGCAGCATTTAACAGTCTTGACCGATCGCTGTACGGTTTTCGCAAAATACTTGCTCCGATTATTGCAGACTTGAAGGAACTGGAAAAAGAGGTTGATTTGACACTGCGTGATGGCACAGTTGTCCACAAACGTGGCACTGTTGTTCAGGTCATAGACAATAACTTGGGTTTACATCAGTTGTGTGGCTTTGTTGAAAGCTTCTCAGCAAAGCATTTTTGTCGTTTTTGCATGATTGATAAAGTGGACTGTGACGTTCACAGATGATGGTTTGGAGCTATGCAGCAAGGAGCAGTATTCAAGTCAGCCGGAGTGCCTGTTAGAAGGTACAATTGCTACCAAGGACTGTGGCATTAAAACTGCATGTTTGACGAATGATTTGGAGTATTTTCAGGTTGTAGAAAACCAGACGTCGTATGGAGCATAGTAAGAATATAACATTGTGTAATGTTCTTCAGTGTTTTAAACTGAGTGATGAATACATAAAACTTTTGACTCTATATCGGTGTGGAAGCAGTGATAGTGTGTATTGCGTGAAATGCTGTGTCGAGAGACATTTTGCCACTATAGCCGATAGCCAGTAGTAATTGTTAGGGTGTTTTATTGCTTTTATTTGGTGTGTTTGTGTATGCCTGGGTGACTGCATGTGTGCTTGTGTTTTTTTCTTAGTTTACTGTCTTTTTTGTGTTGCTCGTCTGCCGTACTGGTAAATAAACGTACTCATTAATTTTATTTAATTAAATTGGGATATTAATTTTTTTAAATTTTGAATTTTGATTTTTAAATTTTTCTTTTTTAGGGTAAAAATTTTTGGATGGTAAAAATTTTTTCATTTCTTGATGGGTAAATGTAGGGGAAGATGGGGCATGTTGTCTCAGAAATACGTTGTCTCAGGAATATGTTGTCTCCTGCGCCTTCTAGCAAAAGTTATTATGTCTATGGTGTGCTGACGTCACTGAAAAGTGTGCAAACAACGCAGCGATGACTAATAAACATTGGTCGTAAGTGTAGATTTTTTAGTTACATAACTGCTGAAATCTTGTATTTTGTTGACGAAAAAGCATCTTTTCGTGTGTCAGATATTTTCACATTTCCGGGATCACATCGGCGCAGGTAATATTTGCAACGACTGATTTGAAGATCTTCTAATGCTGATTTTATTGTGCAATGAACTAGATGTATACGTTAACTGCATTGGTGCTGCTAAAAATCGTACTGTACTGAACTGTATCGGGGCATGTTGTCACATGAGAGAGACAGCATACCCCGCCATTCTGTGGATGGCACTTTAGGGCTATGTGAATGTTTTTGTCTGTTTTTGATTTGCAGAGTGTGGAACGGCATAATGAGGCATAATGTCAGAATAACCGACCTGTACATGGCAGACATCCTAGGACTTCGCGGATGTCTGGCCCGCTTAGCCTAGGAGATAAATCGATGGACTTAGCTGCCGAGCTTCGTGTTGAAAGAACTGCTGCATACTTGTATATAAGCGTTCGACGCGCCGACCAGCAGAGTTGCTGCTGCGGTTAAGTAACTGAACGGGTCGATGTTTAGCTAGAGTTATCGCAGTTCTTTCTGTTAAGGGAGTTGAGTCGAAAAAGGGTAATTAGGGAACATTTGTCACCTTGTTATTATAAAATGCATTTCTGAATAAATTGCTAGATATGATCTTTTAATCGTTTCACGAGTTGTTATTGTTCCGAGATGAACTAAAAGGAATTTAGTTCATCTCGGAGACAAACTGAAACCTAGGGCTTGGAAAAGAACTAAAATTAATATGAAAGAATAATCATCAACAACAATAGCATGAAATGAAAAAGAGTTAAGGCGGGATCAAAAGGGCATTCTTGGGACGAGGAGATCGGAAACAAGCAATTCCCCATAACCAAA
>Ga0209367_1008044_pt1 | contig 14466 bp, 8 predicted proteins | sample WorMetLIZISLAND2_FD_187412 | JGI IMG/M metagenome (GOLD analysis project Ga0209367, IMG submission 187412) | Marine gutless worms symbiont microbial communities from Max Planck institute for Marine Microbiology, Germany - Olavius geniculatus... ... | reverse complement strand
GCATTATGTTTAATGTAATCTCTTCTGACTTCTGGTCCTGGTCCACCAACTGGGGAGTTGAGTAATGAGTATAGCTATGAGGATGCTCCAAGCATTGCACCATTGCACCCAGGCGTCACGGGGCAGCATTCCAGCATGCTCACAGCAGGTGGTTGTTTTTAACTGGCCCAGAGAGGAGGCGGTCAAAGGTGGTGGTGCTAGGTAGTAGCTATGCATAGTACAGTGTGGTCCTCCCTCACCTCAACCACATGTCCCGTAATAGAAATATTTGAAACCTTGATAGCAGCTTTTTGGTGTTTACTTGGTCTGTACGCTGTGCTGCTGCCTGATGCCCATGGTGCTGTCCAGTGTCTGCCTTTCACTGCTACACGTGTCTTCTCTTAAACTACTCTGCTGTACTCCCTTCATTTGTCCGCCATTTGGATTCACTGAAATACGTTTTGAACTGAATTTTTACAGTTACTTACTAATACTGCTCCTGAAATCCTGCTCCAAGAGTTGTGTGAGTAGGCAAAGTGGTGATTGGTAGGGCCCACAGTTTTCCGCAGTAAATTTTGCCAAATTTTGTGGGCCGGTTCGCAAAATTCTTTGGCTCACCATGGCAGAATTGTCCAAATTCTGCAGCTTACCGTGGCCTTTCGTTTGTGCATAAACTAAGCTTTATTCTGTTTAAAAAAACTTCAGTTTTTGGATGCTGGCATTGCGCTCAGTTATGCTAGCAACATACAAAGGAAATTGTCAATTTTTTTTCTTTTTAAAAGTGCAATCTGTCAATTAGTCGCATTGTGTTAATTCACGATTGTGCCGTATGTGATGGTAGTATTAGTAGGGACACAGTTTTAGGCAGTTCAGTTTGATTTTTCTCTGTGATATAGTTAGTCTAAAGCTGATGATCATACAAATCATTGGTCATTTCTTAACTTCTCTAAAATTCCGTGAAATTTCGTGGCAATATCAAAATTCTGCAGAAAAGGGCAAATTCCATGGCTCAGCTTGAAATTCTGCAGCCCGCGGAAAACTGTGGGCCCTAGTGATTGGCGGCCATTCACAGAGTTAAAGTCTGAATTAAATCATGGGCAGTCATGCACTTTGAACTGGACGTGGCTGAGTAACTTTCTGTCAACAGTTCAAATTTTCCAACGTTTCCATTCATCCAATTTTTCTTATCATTAAATTATTAATAAACCTCAGACAAGTCCATGTTTTTGTATTAGGCAATGGGGATGTAAATATAGGTGGTTCTATGTTTGTGTGTTAATTGCTGTTGACAGTTTCGCAAGGCGATTGAGTCGGTGGTGAGTCCGGGAGATCCGCGACGTGCTCTGGACAGTTTCTTGAAGATCGGTGAAGGTTCAACGGGAATCGTATGCACTGCGGTGGATCGTAAGACTGGGCGTAAAGTCGCCGTCAAGCAGATGGATCTGCGCAAACAGCAGCGACGTGAATTGCTTTTCAATGAGGTCCCACTTCCTATACTGCACTGCTAGCTAATCATTTCTTGTCATTCACATACTGAAGAAATATGTTGTCACCATGTGTCAAATGGCAGTGACTATGGTATGGTAATTGCTATAATCTTAGAAGGGGTAATATATGGCTGATGTGGATGATGGTTAAAGTGACGATGACTTTTCATACAGACACAGTCATCTATTCAGAATTGTTCTATTGTTAATTTAAAAAAAAACTGTGTTGGCCCAGTGTCAACAGTGTCTGCTAGAAATTTGACTTTCTGAGCTAAAAATTGCCACATTTCCACACCGGTTACTTCATCCATAAGGAACATTCACACAATTTTATTTTTCTTGCGCCATTTTGTTTTTCATTTTGGAGCCTGTACGGGACAGATGAATCATCAAATTGATTGGATGTAGGGCTGCAGAAGTATTACCTTTCTGGTTTTAACAGCTAATCTGTTTATGCAAAATCTGGTTTTTTTTTGTTCGGCTTGTGGATTGTAAGCTAGGTCAGTTTGCGAAAAAAAATTCTCGTGATATTATAAAGCGGAAAAGGCTGTGATGCCTCCCATGCCTGTGTGTCCAAGTCTCATGGATGACGACACAGTACTTTGTCAGGTGCACTGTTGATGCTAAATGTAGGTGGTTATAATGCGAGACTACCATCATCCGAACATCGTGGACATGTACGACAGTTTCCTGGTCGGAGATGAGTTGTGGGTCGTGATGGAATACCTGCAGGGAGGTGCTCTGACGGACATTGTCACTCACTCAAGGTCGGTTCTGAAACTCCTGCCATTAGAAACTTGTCTTTGAATGTCCTGATATAAGCAGATTTCTCTTGAGAATTTTGAAAAATCTTAACAAAATTTTAAAAAAAATACTTGGTAGAAATAATGATAGATGTGACATTCTGGTATTCCAGTAATCTGGTCATATTGCAAGCCTTCGAGTTGTCATAGTCTTCAGTTAAGGAAATGTCAATTTCATAAGTTTTTTGGTGGCGCAAGAAGAAAGAGACTGGATTTTATTGGTGCTCTGGATTCATTTGTGGTTTCTTGATCATCCCAGATTCTTTGCCATTATGAGATGGCGTAAACTGAGACTCCATGGTGGCAGCACCATTCTCAACAGGGGTTTGAGAATCTCGGTCACTTCTAGTTATTATTATTACAAAATTTGCAGAATGCACCTAGATTAATACGTCAAATAACGTTTACATTGCAGAATGAATGAGCAGCAGATAGCAACAGTCTGCAAAGCATGTCTGCAGGCGCTCGCTTTTCTCCATTCCAACGGCATCATACACAGAGATATCAAGTCCGACTCTATTCTGCTCTCCGCTGATGGAAAGGTATACTCAGATCTCTTACTCTCTACCCCTGTCCTCCATTAGACAGCATCCTGACATTAATGACTGTCTGGAGAATAACAGGGAAGATTACTTTCACATATGCACATTTAAATGGAGAGTTCTTACAATTTTAGGTTTAGGTTTAGGTTTAGCTCACTTTTGTGTTTTGTGTTTTTGTACAGGTTAGAGTTTGTGTTTCATTAATGTAAAGGTTAAACTTTCCATTCTATTATCATGTTTATGTGCAAGTTTGCCTGAATAGGCCGTCTCCGAAATGATGTACATGGTGTTTCATAAAAAAAACCCTATTTTTTCATAATTTACTCAAATTATGAGCTATTTACATGAATTTTTTTTCCAGTTGTAGCTGAAGAAATACTAATTCGAAATATTTGACACATTATAATGTCAGTGTTACATCACGACTAGCAAAGAATATTTAATCAACTGCCATGTTTTGTTAAAACATTTCAAATTACTATTTATTCAGCTGCAACTGGTAAAAATTTCATGCAAATTGCTCATCATTTGAGTGAATTATGAAAAAAAACAAAAAGGGGTTTTTTATGAAACACCGTGTATTATCTCACGTATTAATGCTGATGATAAAAGGGTAGAGAAACAAAAAAGAAAAAAAAGATGATGATGATGATGATGATATATACTGTGTCGGGTGGGACGTTAAACCCTACTCACTCACTCTTACTCTCTGTCTCTTTCTGTATTATTCTGCACTATAGATCTTACTTGTTTGTCCATCTGTAATGAAATTTGACACATTTTTAGCTACAGCATAGGTAGTCTTTCAGTTAATAATTCATTTGGCAGAGAGCAGAACGGAGTTAATATAGCTTTTATTACCAACTTTGTCAGTTGATAATATTATGCTGCTTGTTGATTATGGTCTTACATGAATGTTCCCTGCTTTGAAGTCAGCCAAGCAGGCTGGTACTCAGTTTACCTAATCCACAGGAATGAAAGACTGGGTTGGCCTTGGTCTTTGGTTATAGGCTACACCCACGTGGTTCAGCTGTCTGCCAACAGTCACCTATCCACGTGGTAACTGCCTGATAGTGGCCCGACCAGGAATTGAATCCATGAGTGGCCACAATGGCTTTGTTCTTGATTTGACGTCCCACTGTTTTGCCTTGGTGGCATGGTGATAGAGCCGCTGTAGTATTTGTGAAGTGCCGTGCAGAATTGCATGATGCGTTGTAGGTGAAACTGTCAGATTTTGGTTTCTGTGCACAAGTGACGTCCGAGTTACCGAAGCGCAAGTCGTTGGTTGGCACTCCGTACTGGATGGCTCCAGAAGTCATCTCAAGACTTCCATACAATCAGGCGGTAAGTTCAGACATGTCTTGTGTTTTGAGTATTGTACAACATATGATATAGGAAAGTTTTATAAGCTCATTAGGTTATTCCTGTTTTGATGTTCTCTGTTGAGCAACGTGAGTTTCAAGTTGGTAATAAAGGCAACGTGAGCCTTTCATTCTGTAAAGACTCGAGCTCATCAGTTGTTAGAAGTTTGCTTTGAGGTAGCCATTTTAATGTCATTGAGTGTAGAACTTCTTCCATTGGGGAAGAGCGTTATATTCGCGTATGGTTGTTTTTTTTTCAGCTGTTTCCACACACCTGTTCTGGAATAATTGGCTAGTTGAGCAAAGATATTTGTGCACTGATGTTTGATGTGACAATTACATGTCGGTTAATACTTTCAGTCAGAATTTTTTAAAACCACATTATGCATCTTGCTTGTGCATCCATCTAGTGTACATCTGTTTCATACGAGCTTCTTGCTCAAAAACAAACCACGTAGAAAATCAAACTTGATGTGAATGTTCCCAAGGTAGGAGTTAGCATTGCGCAATTTTTTGTTTAAAAGGTCGAAAGTCAATTTTACTAGATGTCAAAAAACTAAAAGATGATGCTTGTATTGTATAATCATGGCTTGGGAGATAATCATATTTGCTGTCTGTGCGTGGGGCACTTGCCAACTGGCCCGGACGGCTGCATATCATGCCAGCACTGGTTGAGGTGGTACATGATGTGATGTGGTGTCAGGTGGATGTGTGGTCGATGGGAATCATGGTGATGGAGATGGTGGATGGCGAGCCACCGTTCTTCAATGAGCCTCCACTACAGGCGATGAGACGAGTGCGTGACATGCCTCCGCCACGACTCAAGAACACTCATCGAGTTCGTATATTAGATGTTTAATATCTGGAATTTTTATATCATTTGCTTTGCATGGCAGCATTGGTAGCGGGTTAGTGTAATGGTTAATACGTTGTCTTTGATCACTGAAGTTAATCAGTGTGGTTAGTAGTTAGATGGTTGATCGTTAGCTAAGGGGTATACCATCTGGGTATGTAACCAGCCACTGAGGTCAACTCTGTCTGGTCATCCTATCGTGGATAGGCACAATGATTATCAGTAAAATATTGCACATAAATGAGTACACCGTGCAATGCTATACCTCTGTAGCCGAGGTCTTGCAGTGAAAGTTGGTGTTGTTGCCATATGGGCCTTATGCCTTATGGCTTGATAAGTGCTTTATGCTTTAACTGGCTTTGTTGTGCTTTACTAATTATTTTTGTTAGGTTCAGCGATTTCTCCGACTTATGTTGGAAATGTTGTGTTTGGTGACCAGGTGTCGCCACGCCTGCAGGGCTTCCTCGACAGAATGCTGGTGCGAGACTTGATGCAGCGTGCGACGGCCTTTGAGCTGCTGCAGCATCCATTTCTGCGCCAGGCCGGCCCTTATGACTGTCTCATACCCCTCATGAGAACTTATGCCGACAAGCCTTAGTGACCGATTACATTCACTCCACTCGATTTTATCTACCAACCTGCACAGTATCCATACTAGTGGTGACTCGGTATATTGAAAATATTGATATATCGTTTTCGATATCGATATATCATATCGTATCATATCGTTAAAACAATATCGAATTTTTCGACATATAACAATATTTTTTTTGTATATTACGATATTTTCGATGTATCACGATATTTTATGCGAGACGTTTGTATTTTTATTACTACATTACCAAAATAACGAGAGTAAATGGAGAAAACTACAAACTAACCAAAGCAAACTAACTCTAGTGTCATAATTTAATGACACTTACAACAGTCTATAGTTAATTTGTAAGTTCACTGACCTGTTTTAGTATCTACGTAAAGCAAACTGCCTTGCTGAACGTTCACGTGTTGCTTTTGTGCTTGCATAAGATTTACATACTTATCATTTAAAGAAAACTGATATCGATATCGTGATATTTTCAAAATATCGTATTGATATCGTATCAGAATTGAAATCCTGATACTAAATCATCACTAATTCATACAGAAATGCTCGTCGGAATATTGTACAGTTGTTGTTTGTTCAACTGTACTACGATATTTTAGAATAATTTCTCTGTAGTTATAATGATGACTTGTTGTCTCAACTTATTTTGAAATTAAGATATCGAGTCATATGCTGCGTGGTATTCATCTGATTTCATATCCATGGTTTTATTGAAGTACTGTTTCTAATCAATTTTATATGATCTCTGACTACACAAAATATCACAATTATGTCCATCCATTTGAAAATGTTATAAATTTTCATCTATGATAATCCATGCAAACATATTCCTTCGTTTTTTGTCATTTATTTATTTAAATACCTGTACACGCACTCGTGCACAGATCCACAATTGTTGTTTGCTTAATCAGCATTTTTTTCAGATTTGCTGTAGTAAGTGATACTGTTCGACAATTGTGGTTTCAATATTTGCTATATTTTTTCATATCCATATGATACTGTGCATCTACTCCTATTGACTATGACCAAGGAGTAATTTGCTGAATGGCTTCTGTCACTGTGGAAGGCCTGTACTGCTGGCGCATCAAAACTGTATGAATATATCTTCTTGTACATAATATAACCAAATGTATGATGCTTGCATAGGACATGGCTGCATCTGCGTCTGTTAAACTGTTTATGTACACATGCTATTGGAAACTGAGCAGTGATTTTTGGCAATTTTCCGTAGTTACCAATAGTGCCGGGTTCCTCCAATAAGTATCTGTATGTCAACAGTTTGCACAGAATTTGGCTCCTGGGTCACATTTAGCACATGCCGAATTGACATTGCCCACAGCATATGGAAATAAAATGACAAAAGTAAACTCATCGGTGATTCACAGCATTTTTGAACTGCTGATAACTTAACGTGGTCCCAAAGTCACTGCAGATCAGACCAGGCCCGTCGAGAGCCACAGCGGGGCCCAGAGAAACATTCTTGCAGGGCCCCCTCCAAACATTGCATTGCAGCCCCGCTGGGGAGGAAATTTTTGAATACTTTTAATTAGAATGGCACATTCCATGGTGTACTTTTTATTTTTTAGTGATGGCAGGGCCCCCTAAACGTCATGGGGCCTGGGGTAACTAACCTCCCTACCCTGCCCTCTTGACGGGCCTGGATCAGACCAGTGCAAAATACTGTTATCGTTAATGACAAAAAACAGCAGATATCGAGTGCAGTGCTGGGTTCTCGGTCAAAATTGAAGATATACATCACTTGAAACCAATGTTTAACAAGAAATTTGAGCTAAGGCTCACGAGACGCGCGAAAGCCTATAGCAGTTCCTGCCCGCAGGCAGTCACCCATCGCAGTACTAACCGGGCCCGGCGTAGAGTAACTTCGTTTCAGCCGAAATGTGTTACCAACAACACCACGCCACCAACGCCAGTACCGTGGCACCACCTTGTGAATGATTTTGTGTCGCAGCCCGAAATTGCCCGAAAAATCCATAAATCCCTATTTTGGCGTTCAAGGTCATTAAATTCGGCGCCAATCGAAAGCCAGTATACGATTTCTTATTAGTGATTAATAGTAACCTAGGCCTTATCTCGCACTGTTACTGAGATACAGCAACTTATTGGCCGAAAATCGCAAATTTTGACCACCCTCCTCTCATTTAGGGCCCTCATTCGGGGTGACCCCCTTCGAATTTATGGAAAAGCTTTACGGTTCCTGAAACTAGAGTCTTCCAGGCAGCCAACGGTGAAGATTTGGTGATTCTAGCTTGCACCGTTTTTACTGATCCACCCCTGTGTCAGACGAACAGACAGACGGACAGTATTGCGATGGCTAAGACGCGCTGAAAGCAGAGCTGCTTTCACGCCTAAAAAGTCCAAGAACCAAGTAAGACGGTAAGTAAATAATTTATAATGCATAAAGTTTCATCCGTTGTATTTTTGGCATTTCTGTGCCGGTTGCGGTCCGAATGACAACACACCTTGGGCCTGCTGGTTGGACACTGTGCATACTGATTCAGATGCTGAACTGTTGCATTGGTATGTCCTGCTGTGGGTTTATGACCGCATATAATAACCTTGGCTGAAAACTGTTGCACATAGCTGCCGCAGGAAAACTTTTGGGGACTTTGTATGCCGCCCTACCAGCAGTATCACTTCATTGAAGTATTGATGCAAGTGTATTATAGTTTTTATTGGTTAAGATATTTGAATATAAATTGGAAGTGCTGAGGTATGTGAACTCTCGATGTTAGTTTTATTGTGAACTGTATATCTTGTGTGTACTATTGTGTATAAGGTCCTTTCTTTGCTTTTGGTATCTGGTAAGAGATTGGCTGTAGTAAATAGTGTTGTACTACACATAGGTCTGATTGTCAGCTGTAAGGTGTAAATATATGTTAAATTATTTTCGTGGCTGTTATGATGATTTGCAGCAATTGTTAACTAGTTCTGTGCATTGCAGATAATCGTGTTTCGACGGTAACTTTTTTTATATATTCTATTCATTCTTAGGTTAGATAATTCGATTTTGATTGTTATATAGTTTTAGTAAATGCCGTTGTATTTTTGTAACCATATCATTCTCTCATGATTAATTAATTTCATGTTTTGTTCTTGGTGTTTCTGATTGTTTTATGCATACATGCATATTTTCTATTCTGATGCAGAGTAGTTAATGGTTTTTCTTATGTCATTAACTATTTTGACAATTTCCAGTAGTAAGTCAATAATTTTTGCATGACTCTTCGTGTTTTAAGAATTTCAGTTGGTTAATCAAATACTTTGATTGTTAAATACCATAGTTTAACTTCGATCACTGTGTGGTATTTGTCATTAGTGAATGATGCAAAGATCCTGTTAGTTTTTTACTGGATACTAATAAAAAGCTATTTCTGCATTTCCGTAGCACACCTAATGTGGTGAGAAAAACAAAAAACAGAGATTTTCAAAACGTCAGCACCATATGGGACATAACCATTGATGAGCATGGTGATGAGTCAGTGAGTCTGAGATGGTTTGTTATAAAAAAATAAATGTCCAGTGCCTGAAACTCAATGGCACAAGGCAAATCTGGTGGGAATTTTTGCATGTTTAGCACTCTGTTCTGAAACTGTACAATTGCACTGTCATGGCTGGTCTTTTTCGTAGACTTTAGTAAAATAATTCAAAGACCATCCCCTCCCTAGAAAAAAGTAAATGGGGGGGGCAGTGTCCTCTCCCCAGTACATCTGAGGCAGTTGATGTTGATTGTTGCATTCTTTAATGAAGGATTTCTGCAGGAACCGAGTGATTTGCAGAGGACTTGGCATTTGGTGTGCTTTATTGTAGCTGATGGTAGTGATTAGAAAGATTAATATGTACAGTAATAGTTATAATTTGTGTGTATATGATGTCACATCATATTGAAATTGTCATTTTCATATCATTGGAAGCTTGCATGCAGTTGAATATCTCTATAGATTTGCAGAGTGGTATGGCTGTTTGATGAGAAATATTTTAGGCCCACAGTGTCGTACTCATCGTCTAATACAGGACTGCACTGATTGAGCAAATTTCTCTTGTCTGCTATATACACTGGTCACATTTTTGCATGATGGTGTGATTTTTGATTTTGCAGGTTTTTAAAGCACTGTTTTTAGTATTTGAAAATGTGGCAGTAGCTATAACACCTAAACCATGTAAAAAACAGCATACTTTGTACATAAGTGTGCTATTTGTGTTTTGCATGTGCCACTTAATGGACGTGTCATCTTGCATATTGTTTTAACTCATTTTTGTATGAATTTGCATTATCATCCATATTTTTGAACATGGGTATTGTTTATATAAAAATATATTAGTTCATAGAGCTCATAAATATTCTGTTGCTTCATCTATTTATTTTGTGTATCAGCATCGAACTATACCGACATATCATGCCACTGATAGGTTATTTTTTTAACTAAGGTGAATAATTTGAATCAGAATTTGTTGTGAATCTAGCAGTTAAAGCGGGCAAGAACTCAATTCTGAGGCTCCGTAGTTGGCTATAAAACTGTTGTTGACCATTCTGGGGCTCCCATTTTTCATTATTGGATTAGAAATTGAAATAAATTTATGGAGTTAATTGTTCCAGAAATTAGTGTTACCGTGTTAAAATGGTGCATGTTGTAACTTTGAATTTCCACCGTTGTTTTTAATGAAGTCACTAGCACCATTTTGCAAGAAGCTCTGCTAACTCAGAAACTGTCTATTCTGTCCAAGACGATATTGTTTTGAAAGTTATTTGGTTTCATCAACCACGATCACAGTCGAAAGCTCATAAGATGTGATTAACAGAGCTACACAAGGGTTGACTGTCAAATTGTCCGAATATACTTCCATTTAACTCCCATTTCACACTTCTTAGAAATCTCTTCCCATGACTTCAGTAATCTGCATCTTTACTGAGCTTAACAAAATAAAAACACGTGATGGACTTTAGATTTGCTTTACACGTAACCATTTCTATTTGCTACAAAAGGCGTTTGGCTTTTTAGGAATAAGAGAATAAGGGAAGCAAAGGGAAGAGTAGCACTTGCTAAAAAGTCCCCCTATTTTAGACCCAATGTGCACCTGTGCTTGAAATCTAAGATTTCTGGGTGTTTTATATATTTTTTTTATTTAGTAGTGTATGTTTGTTCATTGCTAGCAGCAAATGAATCATATAATTGTGCTTTAAGCTTAACAGCTGACAGCATAAGACTGAGATGGCAGGCAGCAGTTGTTCTTTAGTCGTATTCATTCAAATATATGTATCATGGTTTTAGCTTGATGTGGTTTTTCTGTTACTTATTTCTTGGTGATGAGAACTAATCACTGTGACAACTGTTGCTGGTATTGTTTTACGACGTAAGATATATCAGTATGGATTTCTTTGGACTTGCTAATAGCAAGGAAAGATGTTGGCACTGAATGCTGTCAGTGAGCAGTTTATTGATTTTTGACGTTTGATGACCTTGAATTTTGAACTCAAAATTGACACACATTTTTGGTTTTTACGTATTTGTTTTTGAGTTAGAAGCCTGCACTTGACAGACAGGTGGACACCGTGAGTAATGTCGCCTGCAGGACATCCGGGTGATAAGTAATAATAATAAGTACTGTAATACTGTAATAATAATAGCAATAATAATACCACAACCACTGTCAAATGCAGAACAACTCATTTTTCCACCTTGAAGTCAGGGCAGTTATTAGCTTTTGGCATGCATAAGAACATGTTTTGAATCAATTTATGTATTTTATCTAACAGCACAGATCACTGAGAACACTATAGTAAGTCCAGTCTACGTAAAAACTACACAACAGAATGCTGCAAAAAAAATGGCAAGCAGAAAATCGTGAGCCATACAAAGCATAGCACACTGATGGCCTTTAACTCAGTGAATGACAATCAGCAGCAGAGATGCACGGATTCTGAAATTTTTGATGTCAGTCTGTGTCCGCATTGAATAGTCCTAGGCCTCTATTCATTAGTATGTAAGGTAGGCCACTATGCCTAGGCTTATACCAAATTACAGTTTACCCGCTGCAGTGCTACCATGATACGCAAATCAATTTCTGTTTTTAACTTTTATTTGGAACAAATACACTCGCCACAAAACAAGATCCGCATCAGTCCGTGTCTGCAAATTTCGTCACAGAACAGGATCCGCGTCAGTCTGCGTCCACAAAAAATCGTGCGGATCTGTGTCCACGGACAGTGACGGACTAACATGCCCTCAGTCCGCACACCTCTGATCAGCAGTCATCGAGTAACTCAACATAACAGTCTGTCGCGCACTACCAAAACAACGTATGGTACATTCCAACAGGGGCATCTGTGCCTTGTAAACGTTAAGGCAAAAGCTCCATAGTTAGAGTAAGTGTAAAGGTTTTTAAGCCCTCTGATAGGGGATGTCTATCAGAATACGCAAGGAACAAAGCTGCACCAACTTCTCTAGCTTGCTACAAAATGTTTTTCCACACCAAGAATCTTCAAAATTGATGGCAGCTGTGCCTCCTAGCGCGTTAAATTTACGGAAAAAGCTCTCTAACAAAAGGGGGGAAAGATAAGAAACTAGGGAAAGGGGAGGGGAAATAAAAAAGGACAAGTAGACAGGGTGGATGGGAATTTGCTCCAATGGTTCAGAGCAAGATAGGCATCCCTTTAGGCTGTATTCTAATGCATAACACTGATGTGCTGCAACAGAGGGTCAGTTGCTGCCAATGTGAAAGGTGTCTAACAACCATATGTTACTCCACGTCTAAGTCAAATATCACAGAATTCTCAAACTCGATGGCACACTTGGGCTTCGATGATGTAGTGACATCACGGGTTGGGTCGGACCAGCTGAGCATGGTGTTTGGTCTGCTGGACTGGTCCTCAAGGTTCTGGTTTGGCTCTGTTTTGCTGCCACCAGCAGACTCTGCTGCCGGATTAGCATCACCGGTGGCAGCAACATCCTCCAGGGGCATATCCACGGCAATCTGCTTAGCTTCCAACTCGTATCTCATGTCCCGGACCTTGCATTCAGTGTTGGAAGACACAGCATCAGGCATATGACTGTGGTTAATGTTTGAGTCAGATGTAGCGACAGCCACCGGATCATCAGAGTTGGAGACGGGTGGAACTGTGGTGTCGGCAGTAGCACTGTCGGCATTGTCAGCATAACTTTGATCTATACCACCTGTGTCAGCTAGCGTCACAGTGTCAGTTGCACAGGTGACACTGTCGTCACACATGTAGGATTTTTTCTCTTGCGAATATTGCTGAATCTTTTCAACAACTGCTGCTGAGTGACTTCTTAAGTCAGTCGGTGTCATGGCATGACAGTCCGTGTCACAGCTAGTAGTAGTGTCGACGTCAGTGACGGTGACCTCAGCTGTAATTCTGCACTCGTTATCGCTGCTGCTGCTGCTGCTGTCTCTGTCATCACCAAGATCACCAACAGCTGGCTCAGCTTCACAGCCGCTGTCTGCCTGCATTTGCACAGTTATCATCATCTCATTACAATGTGGCTACTGGCTGCCATTGATGCATTTAGTGAACGATTTGAAAGAATACGTCAGTCAGATCTGTCTCTTTATGTAGGCCTCCGTCCATCATAATTTGCATAAAATTTAACAGATGAAAACTCTCAGCATGGTCTTGCAAATCGTGCAAATTTTGGGCTGTCAGAAAATTGTCAGAAACTTTTGCTTCTTGTCTGAAAATTTTCAACTAAAAATGCTCAATTTGTGGCTGAAAAGACCCCATTTTTGGAAAACTAAGGGGCAAAATTGAGAGACCAGTGATGTAAACAAGACTTTTATTTCAATAAAATGACTTTCTCCAGACCAAAGTTTTTCGTGCAGCATCAACTGTTTTAATCTATTAATGTTACTCACTGATTAACAATTTTCTTCAAAGTACATACAGTATAATTTAGAGCTGTCACAGTTGATGCGTTAATTAACGCGTTAATGCGTTAATAAATGACGCGCGTTAAAAAAATTAACGCACGTTACAAAAATTAACGCACATGTGTAAATTTGTTTCATTCAGTTACTAAATTCTGTGCAGCAAAAGTTTGGATATTCCATTAAACTGCGGTTATATGACAATCGAATGAAATCAAGTAACTAAACTAGTTTTCGTTTCATCACTACTGTAAATAACTCGCCACTGGCTGAGGACTATCATCAGCAGTTGTGGACGAACTCGGATTTGAAGACTGCCGTAGGCCTATTTCTGAAAACACATGTTTTTTGCGCAAGTGGTATTTGAGAGTAGCGTTTGCTCTGTAATACTTAAATATAGAGCTGTCACAGACAAAAGACAGTAAGCAAGCAATTTGCATAAGTGTAACCCAATAGAATCCATCACAAAAATGATGGACTCTATAATGGACAAGAGACGATATACAAAATAAAAATAAAAATACTGTAATAGTTAAATAGTAAATAATCCAAATACGTTTAAAAAATAAAAATTATATGTGTTTTTTCAAAATTTTTTTTCATTTTTCTAACTTTCTATATTCTACAGACAGGTCCCATAAACGTCTCGAGCCCGGGGTAATTTACCTCCTACTCTCCATCTCGACGGGACAGGGTGCGTTAATTTACGCGTTAATTAATGCATTAAAAAAATTAACGCACTGCGTTAATACGTTAAAAAAATTAACGCCTTGACAGCTCTAGTATAATTAGATGTGAGAAAATATGAAATACACACTAGTTGATGCCAGTTGATGGTAACTACTAGCAATAATGATATAATTATTATTAAACGTAACTACTAGCAATAATGATATAATTATTATTAAACAACATAAGTATTGGAAGTAAGGTAG
>Ga0209367_1008042_pt1 | contig 14471 bp, 11 predicted proteins | sample WorMetLIZISLAND2_FD_187412 | JGI IMG/M metagenome (GOLD analysis project Ga0209367, IMG submission 187412) | Marine gutless worms symbiont microbial communities from Max Planck institute for Marine Microbiology, Germany - Olavius geniculatus... ... | reverse complement strand
ATTCTTCTCCGATATATATACCTTTTTTTGTTGACCGACCTACAGGTCAGACCGCCCGGCGGATTTTCACGCACGATGGCTCAAACGACGCGGTCTCACGCAAGGGTCAAACCTTTTCGGGAACCAAAATTCGAAGTTAATATCTAACCCCCGAAAAATCCGCCCAAAGTCAAAAATTTGGCCCAAAAACGGACTTGGAAAATTTTCGGCCAAAAACGCTCCTGTATAAAAATTTCACCTATAAACGGCCCCTAATCGTCATCGTAGGTCCATAAAAGTTGTATAGTGAATAGGCAATATGGCCTCGCGAATTCCAAATATGTGGTCATTTTGAACCCCCTACCCACAGGTCACGTGACACGGGGCATGCACAGTCAACGTTTTGGCCTTGAAAAACATGCCCCTGTATAAAATTTTCACCTACAAACGACCCCTAATCGTCATCGTAGCCTCATAATAGGGGAATTCCAAATATGTGGTCATTTTGGCCCCCCCTGCTTATAGGTCACGTGACACGGAGCATGCGCGGTGAACTTTTGGCCTTATGGGCAAATGCAACTTTGAGGCTTTATATCTATGTAACGGTGCAAGATAGACGCATGGTTCCAATGGACCACCAATAGGAAACTGCATGTGCCGAGTCCAGTGGTCACGTGACCCCAAAAGGTCAAACTCGTGACCCCAAAATCTTTGAAGCCCCGTATCTCCGTATCCGTGCAAGATGGACGCACGGTCATCATTGACCACCAATAGGAAAGAGCCCACGCTGAGTTTGATGGTCACGTGACCGATGACCTCACGTGAATTAGCCCGTGAGGCACAAGCGGCAAGAAGAAAAAAGGACACACATTATAGCGACACAGTGACGCACACAGACGGCGTGAAGCTTAACGCGTAGTAATACACATAGTACACTTGCCTGCTGTCAAGGTTAAGGTCGTGGCCCCAATATCTTTGGGGCCCCATATCTCCGTAACAGTGCAAGATAGATGCATGATTTATATGGACCGCTAATAGGAAACCACGTATGCCGAGTCCAATGGTCACGTGACCAATGACGTCACGTAACCCCAAAAGGTCAAACTCGTAACTCCAAAATTTTTGAAGCCCTGTATATCTGTATCTGTGCAAGATAGATTCATGGTCATCATTGACCACCACTCTGAAACTGCTCTTGACGAGTCCGATGGTCATGTTCCGATGACGTCACGTGACCCCTAAAGATCAAAATCGTGACCTCCAAAATATTTCAGGTTCAGTGTCTTCATGGCCGTGTAAAGCAGATGGTTATAATTGACCATCAACATAAAAACTTTTGTTATTGTAATAAAACAGCAAATATAAATGTACAAAACATCAGTTTATACACTTGTTAACGGCGACATGCATTGAGTGACACATCGAAAACAGCAAAAATCATAAAAAGGTGATATTATTCAACAGCGCATTGACAGTTAGGCGATGTGATGGTGAGTGATATCACCTTTTTATGATTTTTGCTGTTTTCGATGTGTCACTCAATGCATGTCGCCGTTAACAAGTGTATAAACTGATGTTTTGTACATTTATATGTAGTATAGCTGACCCCCCAGAACATAATTTGACAGTGTGTTAGGGGGTTGAGAAAACAGTTGGGGGTTAAACCCCTGGCAATTTAAACACTGGACACAATCATCATTTCACTTCAGTGCAATAAATTTCTGTTGTTTTGAGCACACCTTCAGGAAGCACTCCCAGTTTTCGAGCTCAAACTGTTCAAGGTTATGAGTTTCGACATTTTTACCGGTCAACGCTATTGCATGGTCCAATCCATGATCGGGTAATGCCATCGTCTGTTGTCCATCTGTCTGTGACGTGCGCTGATTGCGTCTGTCACTATCAAGGCTTACAGACGCTGTAATTTATATTCAAACAAAAAGCCCTTCTGTCGCTAAGATAGCCAATGGCGCACTGGTTGTCAGTGACCTTCAAGGTCATACAAAAAAGATGATTTTCGTGTCTCTTGAAAGCCACTATGCCACTTCTTATGAGTGATTAATAGCAACACTGGCCCTATCTCTGATCGTTTCTGAGATATGGGCCAGTTTTCCATTAAAAACGCATTTTTTTCTACCCCCTCCATTCAACCCCAATTTTTAAAATGTTCCCCTTGCACTAAATCGCTGAAATTTTGCATGTTTATATTTAAGACACAGCTAATTATTCATGTAAAAATTTTTTCCCTTAAGACCTACATGTTTGCCAGGGTATATTTGCTACAGACGGACAGAGAGATGACAGACGACAACAGTACCATCAGCTCAATCATTACTCAAGTATGGTCGACTAAAAAATTCAGGAAAAAAACAACTCAGTGACATAATTCACTTCTATGCACATATTTTACATACAATTCAACAATGCTGAACCAAAGCCAATAACACTAGTTGAAAACACAATCACCTTAGGCACAGCCATTAGTAACTACTTACAGCAACGAACATGAAAAAATACAATACACAAAAATATACAAAAATCTGCATTAACTAGTGATTATCTGTAAAGAGTTGGTCCTCTAGTGTTCAAGCAAACAAGACTATGTTATTACAAAATAGTCTACATCATAAATTTTTCATCTACTAAACGCTACAATAATAACACCAACGTACAGAATGTTAAAGAACACTTCTGGCTAAGTTGGTGGTCAAAATACATGAAAAATGTCTTTCCAGTGTGAAAACATACAATCAAAAAAACCTCTACGAGCAGAAATCAACATATACAATCTCTACATGTAATAATTAGACAAAATAAATAATGAATTAGAGAATATTAACAAAGGTTGCTGTTCCCTTGTTAAGTATGTGGCTAAAGTAACCAGTAGCATTGAGGAAAAGAGAGGCGGGGAAAAACTTTTTATTGTCATCAAATTTAGACTTCATTTGCTGCAATCATGCTGCAGTGGCAGTTACAAAAACTACACAAGGCAAGTAAAAACTTTGGTCAGTAACATTTTTATTAGTGAAATAATGCTAGTAAAGAGATTTGCAATGCATTTTCACACTGCTGATATTTCATTCTTTCCCCGAGACGTCTGTAATCAAAATCTCAATTTGTCTGAAATGTGACGTCTGCTCCAAATTACTAATTTTTTGCTGTCTGAGATCTGCAGCTGTCTGCAGAAAAATTACAATTTCCTGGCCCTTCCCCCTAACTGATCTAAGCAACGACGGCTTCATACTGTTCCTTGCTGTACTCGACCCACCAACTCCCGAGATATGATCAACCGCTGAATCTGCGACGTTCCTTCGTAAATCTACAACCGATGCCACATTGCACATATTTTTATCAACTGCACAAGAAAACACACAACAAATGATAGGCATAAACATAGAGAAGCACTGCAGGCAGGGCCGTTTTTAGGGGGATGGCATCTTGGCACTGTGCCAAGGGCCCCGCACCCCAAAGGGGCCACACGCTGTGGCGATAATTGCTGCAAAGGACAATGGATCGATGATCAGTCTAAACAATTTTCATCGCCTTAGGGATAAATTACTGTCACAACTTAAACTCAATTTAAAAATCAATATTTTTGCAGGGGGGCAGCATAAATCTAGGGTCCAAATTTTTTCACTCACTCCGCTCGCGAAATTGAATGAAAAACAACACACAACATGCAAGATACAGGCCTACCTTACAGATAGAAGCCTATCCTACAGTCTGTGGTGCAGTGTAGTCACAGGTAATAGGGGTATGAGATAATGTGGTATTAAGGTCCCCACGGGTAAGTTAGTGGCAAGGGCCCCACGCTGGCAAAGACGGCCCTGACAGGCATGAGCCCATTCAGTATTTTTCACTGCGGGCACTCAATAAAAAAAGTCCTGTTCAATACCATAGCAGACCCTGGGGGCTATTTGCACATGAAACCTGTTGACAAAAAAACTGGGGGGTTGAACCTCTGACAACTGTGCTTATTCCACGCCACTTAAATATCTTGACCAAATTCACACATATGACAAAACTAACAACATTCAGAAAGCACAAACATCCACCAAATATGGTGCGGCTTCTTCTTGGACCATGCCCAATACCTCGACAAAATCACATTAAAATCTGTTCATAATTTTTCTAGCACTATAGCTGACAGAAACTGATTGATACAAAAGCATAACCTCTGTTGCTGCTTCGCTTCTGAAACACTTTCTATTGCAGTGCATATTTTTTTTAAAAAAAGCAGCAGTAACGCGACATCAACTGCATTTTCATAGCTAACATTTTCGACTTTCAACTTTTTAATTTTTCTAAATCGCTGATCATTTACTGACATACAAACCTGGAAGATCTTAGCATCTCTCATCAATTTCTCTGCAGGATACTCGGTGTTGTAGCCGTTGCCACCAAATATCTAAACACAATCAGAAACAAGCTAAAGAGTGCATACAGCTCAACATATAAAACCCAACCGAAAGCTACAAAGGATCACCTGCCATATAAGATCACACAATGTTACATGTCATCTGACACAGGTGAACATGACCTGCTTTAACCTCAACCAGGCAAGCTAAAATTCACTTATATTTCTAATACCCTTGGTAATAAAGAAAAAAGGGTAAAAATGAAAGTGAAAACGTACAGATGACAGTTGACGGAAAATGCTAGAATCATCGCAGAGATGCATCGGAAAAGTTGCTGATTTTCCGGCCTAGTGTCTATGTACCTAGATGGCATCATTATCTCCACCAAATGAATGGAGTGGATGGTAGAGATAATGTGTTCATTCAGCGTGTGTCTGTTGTTCTGCATGTCTATCAGCAGCATGACTTCATAAATCATAATATCAACGACATCATTATGTCACTAGCAGATTGTCTATTGTCCGTGACATCACCAATCACCAGCAATAATGTTTTCAGCAAGAGCCATGAATGCTATCTATACGTATAGTAATAACATTAAGAAAAAAATTTTAGCTGACTATTTGTTAATTAACTACAAGTTCACAAAAATACGTTCAAATTATTTATAAAATATTTATTTATAAAAATATTTATTTTATAAAAATTCACTTAGCAGAGATATGCACTCACACAACCAGTTGTTACTATTATGGCACATTTATTAAACAAGTGATACACCACACATTTTATGACGTCGCCGTTATGTGACGACTAGCAAAGAACATTTACATAACAGTCTAATTTGGTTGAAATATTTTAAATTAGTATACTTTCAGCTACAACTGCAAAAACTCTCATGTAAATTTATCACCATATGACTCAGTTACAAAAGTATGTAATTAACTAAGTAAGTAATTTATATAGCATGCTAACTGTAACAACCTCAAATGCGCTCAATGTGCTAGTAAAATGAGAAGTAAAAATGTTTTAGATGACGTCTGGAAGTAGGTAAACGTAAGTACAACCTGAACACAGTCGGCGGCACATTTGTTAGCCATGTCACCGGCGAACGCCTTGGCAATAGACGCGTAGTAAGTGTTGCGAGTTCCACGGTCAAAGTCCCACGCGGCCCGGTAGACACCAAGCCTTGCCAGCTCCACATTCATTGCCATCTCCGCCAGCATGAACGACACTGCCTGGTGCTGCAACACACCAAACAAGTTCTCACTGACCGCATGAAGGCTAGAGGGCAGTTCAATAATTAGTCCAAAGATTTGATAGTCCAAAAGTTTTAGAGTTCTTTTTTATACACTTCTGCAGACTGAAGATATAAAAAATATATGATATAAAATATGAAATAAATATAATAAATGATGGGGATTGGGTTAATTAGTCGTGATGTATGGGGCCACTCATACATATTATGTTCAACTCGCTTAGCTAGAGGTAGACAAAATCTTTCTATTAACATGGGGCCAACACGAGTAATGATGCCATTTTCATTCTTTTATTCTAACACAACATAACACGATACATCAGGAAACGCCATCACTGGGGATCCCCTAACAATCGTCACACTACAATGTCAGAACCGACGGCGACTGGACGGTTATCACCGTCCAGGCTTGCTTGCTACATCTTTCTGACTGTCTGATGACCAACTCAACTGACTGATGAGCAACTGACTGCATCAACGCTGCACGCGTTGCTGCAGTGCTGTCTCCACCCACAGAACTATGATTGGCTAAAATCCACCTACTACACCTGCACACCAAGAAATGAACAATTTTTTACTCTCAAAAAAATTTTTTACCCTAAAAGAAAATAAAAATCCAAAAATTAAAATTCAAAATTCAAAACTGACTGACGACCAACTCGACTGACTGACGAGCAATTGACTGCATCGACGCTGCGCGCATCGCTGGAGTGCTGTCTCCACCCACAGAACTATGATTGGCTGAAATCCACCTACTACAAGACGTTGACTCAATCTCCACATTTTCTCTCAACTCAAAGTAGGGTTAGGGTTAGGGGTAGAGTTGGGGCAAAGATTAAAATTAATGAAAATGCACGTTGCAGTATACACCTTCAAACTAACAAACTTCTGGACTATCAAATCTTTGGATTATAGACACACAACCTGATGCTGTATTAACAGCCGTTATGATATTTAAACAGCACAAAGACTGATGCTACAATAGATCAGCAACAACAACTCATAAAAGCGACTATGTTCCAGTTCGTCTTCATCACTGATCAGCGGTCGCATGTAACTGTCTTTTCTGGTTACTGCTGCTGCTCGTTTCTGGAACAGTCCGCATGCTGATACTCACTTTACCATCCCACAGAAACTAAAAAAAGTCACGTACAATGTATATATTCTCATTGCTTCGGACACCATAATAGTGATGGATTATTTACTTATTTACTTACTAGCACTAGTGCCTGATGTTATATAACCCAGTCACAATAAAGTACAAAGGCCTGATGCTGCATTAACCAGTCATAATACATTGCTGTCAGACTGATGCAACGAAAAAAGTTACAGATGTCTACAACTCGTCACGGAAACCCCATCTCACAGCGTCACAGTGATCTTGGTCAAAAAAGTACATTCTGTTTCCATGTCTAGTGGAAATGGCTGCATTTTGTCATGCATTAAGTACTGGGTGCATTTTGCGACTTTACACAACAGTCAGCAACTGCCCGGGCAATAGTCAACTAATCCCTTATCGATGCACCTGTAGCTATCACAAAAATACATTAACAACACGAAGGCTAATCCAGCTAATCTAGCACCATGCAGAAAACAGACACTTTTGACGGTAATAGCCCGAATGTGAAACCAAAACCACAACCACAAAGCAGTAAAGTAATCTGCTAATCAATGGCTTACAGTTCTAATAAACAGCCCACCTCAAAAATTGAAACTCCAAATGTTTTTCTTTCCAATGCATATTTTGTGGCTTCATCAAGAGCTCGCCTTGCAACTCCGACCGCTCCAATTGCCACCTGCGAAAACACCGTGACCGGTAATGCACGTTGGAATCGAGCTACAAGACAGCTAGCAGAGAATCAGGCTGCCACTGTTATTAGTATTTTTACAAAAAAAATGCAAATGTTGTAGTAATAATAACAGTAGCAGTAACAGTGAAGGACAATGTTTATGGCACTGTCATCATGGCACAGCTACTGCCAAAGTTCATCCGGCTTATTTGACGAATGTAGCCTGAGCACTGAGCAGCCGCCAACCTGTGCACCAAACCAATCAGCCTGAGCCTAAGGTCCACCTGAACTGGCAGACATAGTATTACACTCACCATCACCAGCCTGAAAGCTGATTCTCATTTTACCATCCCACAGATGGTAAAATATAAGTCACACACTGTGACAAGACTACACGAAGAAACTAGAAAGGAGTCATAGCCCGCAGGTACCTCCGCCAAGGCAATGTTATTCACCAGGTGGCGTCACCATCTTTGCTTTGCCAGTGGTTCCCTTATGCCCCCTTTAACGCAATGGTAACGAAAATTTCAAAGTGATCCAGAATCCAGGATTCCTGCCGGATCACCCCCAAAATTGAATCACTGGTAGTTTATGCCATGCCTGACATACTCTCAAAATTTCAGAAAGATCGGTCCATAACTTTTTGAGTTATCTTGCTGACACACAAACAAACAAACAGACAAACAAAAACCGGCAAAAACATTACCTCCTTAGCGGAGGTAATAAAACAGCAAACTCATACTAACAGCAGGTCTGGTCAGATCAAAAGCTCCCATTGCAATCTTGAAGCCAGCGCCTTCACCTATCAACAGGTTCTAAGCACAGACAGACAGACAAACATTGGTGTTAGTTCAGTTGCTTGAATTATCTGTGTTTCCAATCAGTTAATATACAGTAGTCACACGAATGCTGAAAGAAAACACCAGTGCTTTGCAAACTCCTGGGAAATATCACTATCACTATCACATTGTCATTACTGCAATCATGTGGTTATCATTAGCAATACTTTTCACAACCCTTGACATTTAATTCCCGAGGGTAAAATATTCAAAAACTAAGCAAGTAGACCACAGCAGCATTCACATGATGGCAAAAGTGGCGTGGAAAACCACTGACAGCCACTGGAACAAGTACGTTGTTTCCCTGCTGCCTTCAGTGATGGCTGTTCAATCCTGCTCCTTCAATAATTCCACTGCTTGATGATTCTAGGGCTGTGTTCACATAGACTCGAGTACGAGTACGAGTACGGGTCCGGGTTTCTGTTTATGGCCTGTAGAAGCTTCACTGGTACAAGTGGAACGTTCACGGTCACTTGTACAAGCACATAACTAAACGCGTGTCGGCCATATTGAATACAATTGAATCGAAGAAATGCTTCGCGAATAAACAACAACATTTCATCACATCGCTAATAATTTTACCAACCGCGCATCTCTAACGATGAATAATTTTACAATGATGTCATTTCTGATGTCAAATACGTGCCATAGCTTTTGTACATTATATTATTGTTATTTAAGGGTAGTTTACTTCGCACGAGTTGGATAAAAACACGACCTGCACAGAAAATTCTTGTACGAGTGAAATTTACAGGTAAGCCGTACTCGTATGTATGTGAACGGCCGCCATTGAAATACACGCAAACTCGTGTTTGCCGGAACTTATATACGGGAACCCGTACAGTGCCAGACTCGTACTCATGTTCGTGTGAATGCAGCCTAGGTCACGGTACAAAAATACAAGCTAAAAAAAGACAGACATGTTCTCACCTCTTTAGGAACTGCAACATCCTCAAAAGTAACAGCGACAGTGTCACTGGCTCGCTGGCCCATGTTCCACTCCTACAACAAAACAACACACCCATGTTCCACAGAGCACAAACCCATGTTCCATTCTTATGACAAAATAACACACCCACGTTCCACTGCTATGACCAAACAATGCACACATGTTTCACTCCCACGACAAAACAACTATGCACCCATGTACCACTCCTACGACAAAACAAACCACATCTCTATTGAGCACGACAAACAGTCTGCAGATGACCTGGCAGTGTTCTTACATGAAAGCATTACGCACTATGACAATTTTCTTACTTTACAGGACTTTCATGTGCAGAACCTACTTACAATTTCGCAGCTGTGCAGTTGAAATTCAGTTAAGACTTGATATGATGTCATTCTGCATGATGTTTGTTGGTCTGTCCTTCCATGAATATCAGTGTTTCATTAAGAATGGTACCCCTGTTCTTTCTTTCATAGCTGGGTCAAATGGTGATAAATTTAAACAACATTTTTGGCATCTACAGTTAAAAAAAACAGTAATTCAAAATATCTATGCAGATAGTTACTTACTTAGTACTACATCTTACAATAGAAAGAGTCAAGCACTGACCTTTTTTCCCTTGACAATGCCGGGCACGTCAGCATCAATGATGAAGCCACTCAGAGCTTTGTGTGGCGGGGTGCTAGAATTGTCTGCAGTGCGTGCCAGCACAAAATACCAATTTGCCACTCCACCATTTGTAATCCACATCTTCTGCCCGTTCAATATGTAATCATCGCCCTTGCGGACTGCTTTTGTGCGAACCCCGGCAACGTCCGACCCAGCCCCTGGTTCCGTTACACAGTACGCCTGGACAGAATCCACTCATTAATAACAATTTTAATCATGTTAGCCATGTAATCGATTCACACACCTGCAACGAGAACAGTACTCTATTCCAACAAATGCTATTCTGACAGTCGCTATTTCGGCCTGTCGCAATAATGACAACCAAGTGACTGATGACCTCGGCCATAGCTTCATGATCGCCAGTCGACCAACCAGCTCCTCAAGCCTACCAAGTAGACCATCACCGGATAGCCGAGTCAACAAGTTTTGTGGTTACATCCACCACTGTCAAACTTATTACCTATATTGTATGCCAACTTGTGGTGTGCATTATTATCACATAGATGTTTGAAAAATGCTAACTCTAAGCCAAACCCTAATCCTAACCTTAACTCTAACCATAAGTGAAAACCGTAATATTAAGTGCAAAATCATACTTCATTACACATAAAATTTTTGCCCGCAGGTGAATGTGAATGCAAAGCATAATAACATGTATGTCAACATAAATTTCAGCCAGAATAGCATTTGTCAGAATAACGTCGATCGAAATAAAGTCTGTCAGAAAATAGAGTATGTCGAAAAAGAGTCCATCGAAATAGCGTCTGCCGGAAATGCCTCCCACTTGTGACACTTATCTCACATACACGATTCAGTATAATACTACCCTCGCTGTGTTGATGAATATGTCACAAATAGTTGGTAACAGAAAGATCACGATGGCATCGAATGCACAAAACAACTGTCTGGATGCATCAGTTGTGCAAAAAAATGCTAAAAGCTTAAAGGTTGTGTATAACTTTTCACCGTAAGCAGAGCTATAGAGCATGACCTGCACAATAAAATCACACAGTGTTACCTGCAATCTGACACAGATACCAGCCAGACTTGTCGGTACTTGATGAAGGATAGAAGGCTGAGTTGACCTTGGCAGTTGGTTTTATGGATGGTTTATCTGCCTGCAGACAGTCACCCATGACCCATTTGATAGTGTCCGAAATACTTAAGTTGATATTGCTGTCAAGAGATACATACACACTTGAGAGGTTCTTCTGTCATTCGAGTGAGATATTTCTTTTTCTGCTCATCATTACCAGCCAGAATAACTGGTGCTTCCTGAAACACAATGATTAGGCTCCAAAGGATTTCGTTTTTGACGAAAAACTGATGAAATGACAAAAACTGGTGGTCGTGACAAAAATATTGATTTTTGATGACTTTTGACAAAATTTGCTAAATTTTTACTTTCTGGCAGATGAAAAATTGCATTTTTGCTGACAAAATTTTTCAAAGCCTATATATCATAAAAAGTGCTCAATTTCGGATGGCAAAAAATGGTGAAATTTGGGATTTGTGGTAAAGTGTTTGAACTTTTTGACAAAAGAAAAGATAAGCGGAAACCAAAAGCATCAAAACTGTTTTGGCAAGACTTCATAGAATTAGCTAACAACAGTACAGTCTATACAATAGTACAGGCTATACGCTTTGCTGATGACCAAGAAATGACGGCCAGTTCGGAAGAAGGTTTGCAACGAATAATGGAAGCATTAGAAAGAATATCTGAAGAATATGGAATGCGTATAAACCTGAAGAAGACAAAAGTAATGATGTTTACCAAAGGTCAACCGAGGAAAGTATCAATCTGGATTCGAAACACTGAACTTGAACAGGTTCATGAATTCTGCTACTTGGAAAGTTTACTTACTGAAGATGCTCGTTGTGATAAGGAGATCAAAAAAAGAATTGCAATGGCAAAGGCAGCCTTCATGAGAAGAGGAGAATTACTGCGAGGGAACATTTCAAAGGACTTGAAGAAACGGATGGTGAAAGCACTAGTATGGAGTGTAGCTCTTTATGGCTCAGAGACATGGACACTAAGAAAAGAAGACATCAAACGTATACAAGCTTTTGAAATGTGGATCTGGCGTAAGATGGAAAAGATCAGCTGGACAGCACATGTGTCAAATGAAGAAGTTTTGTGTCTGGCACAAGAACAACGTTCTCTGATGCAAGTCATCAAGCAACGCCAAGCAAACTGGATAAGACATGTCTTAAGACATGACTGTCTTCTGAAGACTGTACTAGAGGGGAAGATGGAAGGGAAACGGCCAAAAGGAAAACCAAGAAGGAAGATGCTGGACTTACTTATGGAGCAACAGGAAAAGAAGATCAGTTATGAGGAACTGAAGAAAAGAGCACAGAGCCGGGTCGGATGGCGTCATCATCATTGGAACCTGCCTTAGGGCAGAGCACGCAAAGAAGAAGAAGAACAGTTAAGTTAGGACCTATGCACTAATAAGAAGTGTTATTTTGGGATGGCAAAATTTGGCAAAATTCAGGATTTTTTGCAAAATTTTTGATGAAATTTGCACTTTTTGACGAACGAAAAAAGGCATTTTTAGCGGCAAAATCCTTTACAGCTTAACAATGACCTCTGATGATAACATCAGCCAGTCAATAAGACTAATAAATAATCATTCAATTCGATCAATCACACAAGTCATTCATTGCAGATATGAACATCACGAATATTAATGAACTGGGTTGAACTGGAAACTGAATGAATTGTCATGTTGTCATGCCATCGTCAACAATGTTGGCAACCATGTGCTGCTAGAGCAATCTGTCTTCTGAAGATCTGACAAGCGATGCTGGACTCACTTTGTCCTGGCACAATTCACTTAAGCTGTCCAGATAAGTCTAAATGCAGTCACCTTCATACTGGTTACTACAGTATTGCTTTAAAACACTCGAATAATTTTCTTGGCAGATACAACAATGGTTTGCCATAGCTTTCTGTCGGTTTTCCCGTAGAGGTATGCTACCTTAGGTGGACTTGCTTGAAAAGCCTAAGCGAGCTCCACCTGCCCCAGTATGGAATCAAGAGTTTTCCTTCTCCTGAACAAATTACAAATCTAAATTGTCAAAAGTACTTATACTCACGCCGAGGCAATTAGCATAAATGGCTGTCGCTATACCACTGCAACCGTATGACAGCGCTTCATTAATGAGACAGTCTTCAATATCACCAAAACCTGGACCACCTACAGTTCAAAGCAATCATTCAACAGCATGTAAATATTAGCACTGCTGAATTAACACATCAAATTATTGTGTTAATGTGTTAAAAATCTGTGGTGATAAAAAATTAACACCATCAGAAAATTAACGCACATAAAATTTTATAATGCAAAAGATCCGATATTCAATTAAACTGCGACTATTTGATGGACAAATAATGCTCAATTAACCAGAATGTTGCAGTTCCATCACTACTCAATTAATTTTCAATTGATAAGCTAATCAAATAGATTTCTAATATTTTCCATGCTGGCAATAACATCAATTATTGTTCGTTGGCAAGTTCACAACAGCGGCGACATCTTGTAGATGAGATGTGTGGTCATTTGTCAAAGTAATGCGCTAATTAGCATGTGATTAAATTAATTAAACACATGCACTGATGCAACAAAAAAATTAATTGCTTGACAGTTTTAGTAAATATACATTACGGCATAATAACAAGAGGCAGCATTGCAAACTCAACATCCGCAGCTGTAACAACAAAATACTGCACATATTCTCAAAGTCACAACTAAATATAAAATTATCAGAGCAAATAATCTGTTTTTAATAAAGCTAAAAATAAAGAAGGCCACTGTAGTAAATCGATGCAATAATTTGCACAGAACTGACTTACCAAATTTCTGCGGAATGTGTACATTCATAAATCCCAATGACCACGCCTTCTTGATAATTTCATCCGGATACTAAACAAAATGCACAATACTAAATTTAATTTATTAAATTTATTAAAGCACAATTTCAGTTTTCTGTCCAACCAGTCAACTTACCTCAAAGTCAGGCATCCCCAAACATTTGAAACTGGAAACATTTGGAGGCTAACTATCTAAGCCAGATGGCTTCATTGCAAAACATAAATGATACTACATCATCAAAATTATCATGATGTAAAATGATAATATTATTATTATTATTTAGTATTCTAAGCAGCCATTTCTGTTCTACCACAGCGATTCAACACTATTCTGATCAGCAAGACCTTTGTCGAGGCCGGCGATGCACCAGACCTCTATTTACTCCAACACTGTTTTTAACCTTTTTTTGTTTTTAACCCCCAAGAACCTTTACTACCAAGGGTAAAAAAATTAAAATAAATTAAAAATAAAAATAAAATTGGTATTCTTCTTATAGTTAGGTTTCTAGCATAGGGCTGTGAATAAAAATAACTGAAATTGCATGGAGAGCAATAACCTCCACTCAGACTAAAGTTCTCACGGAACTGACTATACACAAATGACTACAGACAACCTGGCAAACAAGAAATTTGAGCTAATGCTCACGAGATGCACGAAAGCCTATAACAGTTCCGGTTCAGTAGTTTAGCTGAAAATTGGGGTGTTCACGCTAAGTTAATATACAAATACCAAATTCTCTATCTGGATCGCATAA
>Ga0209367_1008041_pt1 | contig 14471 bp, 6 predicted proteins | sample WorMetLIZISLAND2_FD_187412 | JGI IMG/M metagenome (GOLD analysis project Ga0209367, IMG submission 187412) | Marine gutless worms symbiont microbial communities from Max Planck institute for Marine Microbiology, Germany - Olavius geniculatus... ... | reverse complement strand
AAAAATTTTGTGAAATTCGGTCCACTACGAACAAAGTTATAAGCGCTCGTGTTGACCTACCCTAAGTCGACAATGCGCGTTCGGCGTATACCAATGCATTTGAGTTCGGGCCACGTGACTTTGATGCTGGGGAAATTTTACCCCCCTAATTTCCCCCAATCAGACTTAGGGCGCCGGGCGGACTCACGTTGGGCTTTGCCCCAAATTTCTAGTTTTATCTGATTTAGTGCTTGTGTGACTGACATTTGTAATAAGTGACTTGTAGTAAGTAATACAGTGAATTGTACCTTGCATCATGAGGTCCTCCTACAACTGCCGGTTGTACCACGGAACTCCCAGTGGGCGCCGTTTCCTGGATCTCTGCATAGTAGCTCGGCTGGGAGAATTCCGGCGTCGATGTGGTGGAATTTCCCGGCGTCACCACCGACAGCGTGAAATTCACCGACGAGGTTCTTGAATTCCCAATCTCAGCAACAATTGTGATCTGATATTCTGGTTCTGCTGTGTCTAAAGAGCTGGAAACTACCATCAAGTATATGGTAGCGCCGGTCCTGCGAAGTCCAAAGTATCCCCCACCACCCTGGAGGGTCACGTTTACCATGCTTGGATCCGGGTTTGGCGTATCTGGATCAGTTGCTGAGACGTAGGCGACCAAGTCCCCAAGTACGGATGACTTGGGGATTTTTGGTGTCCTGTCATCAGAAAGAAATACAATGTTTATAACAGGCTCAGAGTTCACTGGATGGACCAAATCTATGTGAACAACTGTGGAAGTCCGTAACGGGGTTCGTCCATGGTCCTGGGCTATCACCACTAGAACATAGGATTGCCGAGCAGAAACATTCAAAGCATGAAGAACCGAAATGACTCCAGAATCTGAGTCCACTCCGAAATCTCGGCTCTGGCTGCCTTGATGCGGATCCAGAGAGTAGGAGATTCGGCCATTTTCCCCGGAATCCTGATCAGTTGCAACAACGCGAAATACGGACGTTCCGACAGGGGAATTTCGAGGGATTTTCACGGCATACATGGACTGGTTGAACGTTGGTTTGTTGTCGTTCATGTCAATGATGGAAACAGGGATGGAAAAACTGGTTGACCTCGGCGGCTGACCTCCATCCAATGCCCGGATTTCGAGATCGTACGACGACATCGACTCAAAGTTCAAGGTTGAGTTGAGAACCAGCTGCAGATTTAGGCCACCATCCGGGCGACGTGCGGACACCAGGCGGAATACTCCACCCACATTACCCGAAACCAGGTCACAGCGCTGGACTGAGAAATGGGTCGAGTCGAGGTCGGTGACTTGACCCAGTGTAAAGGTGGAGCCGATGGAAGATGACTCGGAGATTGAAAGGTTGACAGTGGACGGGGTAAACACAGGATCATTGTCATTGATGTCCAGCACGTACACTGATACCTAGCAACAACAAGCACACATTTTATGACTACAAACATAAATAATACAGATGAATCAACCCACAGACTTTTCAGTTAAGATTCAAGCCGGGCCTTTTAAAAAACCCAAAAACCCAAAACCAGACAAAAAGTCCCCAAAAATAACAAAACCCATTCGGTTTGAATATCGGTTTGTTTGAAAAACGTTTTTTGTCCATGGGTTTAACCCCCAAAAAACAAAACCCAACAAAACCTACTGGATTTGGCTTTTTCTTAGAAAATAGTTTTGTCAACCCCAAAAATCTGTGTGGTAAAAACTACCTCAATGTTGACGTTGTTGCTGGAGTGTGCAATAAGCCTGTACAGTGATTTTTCTTCTCGATCGATCCTGTCTCCCACTGTCACCAGCCCATCTGCGGACACGCGAATCATCTGCGAATCCTGCGGATCAGCATGGTAGATGGTGAATGGTAGCACGGCCTCGGACACGAAAATCCGACCGACCACACTACCACGAGGCTGTTCCTCCACTGCAGTCAGGTTGAAAGAAATTGTCCGCAGCTGCTGAGCAGTGATCTCGGGGCAGGAACAGAAGGACAGGAGTAACAGCACAGAGACTAGACTCCTCATACTGGAGGCTATCTGCAACACACACAAACACACACAAGAAGTCCAGCTGTCACGAGCATATACGAGTCAGTGAGTGAGTGAGTGAGAGTTTGTTAACGGCATATCAGCACATTTAAGGCTATTATACACTGCCATTCAAGGAGGTAATGAACAGAAAAAGGCGAATGAAAAGAAAAAGTGAGACCATTAAAGATAAGCTTGAAATAAGTTTACACTAGATACTTTTAAAAAAAAAACAACAGCCTTTAAAAACCAATGATAGAGCATTCATAAATAAAAATGGCCAGAAAACAAAACTTTACAAAATATTCTTTCACCAATTCACCTTGGCATTGGCAAAAAAATCGCTGCAGAACTACAGTCGCTGCATGTCGAAATCACCGTTGCTAGACGCAAAAATAGTCGAAGCAACTCCACTCATGCGATCTACATTGTTGCTTGCACAAATTTTCGTAGTTTCGAGTGGCCGGTTTGCACATAATCCCAAGATAATCCGTTAATCCGTGAGCTTCATCTGAGATAATCCACTTTCAACTCAACATCTTACCTATACAACTCTACTCAACTCGGCGTCCCTTGTTGACAAGTGCACGGTTACCTTTACGGCTGCGCGATCTGAGTAATTCGTTTTTCGACTACCCGGGCGAGTAACTTAACGAGTACTCTAGTACTCCATTAACAAAATAAAAAAACCAAAGTAAAGCTTTAAGAATGGAGCACGCAAACAATGTTAACAAAGTTAATGAAAAATATTGACAAATCTGCTCAGAGCAATTCTATTATTCATAACCATGCAGCTTGAAGTCGAAGCAAATTTAACTGATAAACTGATGTAAAATTATATCGTAACCGAAATGTCACACTGTTTCTGTAGCTTATTATTAGATTTTTTCTCATTAAATTTGATTATATCTTACGTATGGCAGGCGTTTGCTACTTATGGCTTAAATTTTTTTTAAAGATTTTTTACGTTAAATTTTGTTAAGTTTTTCGTACGAAGAAAACAGGCACAAAATTACCAAAAAAAACATATAAGTATTTTGTTAGTTGTTGCAAGCACAAAATCTAAGTTGTTTAGATTATTATTGTAGATCTTTAAACTTGGTTAATTTCTAATCATAATTAACTTACACATTTTAATTGCTATTTTTCAAATTTGTAGTTAAAATTGCACTTAGTATTTTTCTTAAAAAGCAAAAATAAATAATATTTTACGTGAGCGCTTGATTGCAAAGTTATTGCTCGAGTCGGATTGTGAATGCGAGTACTCGAGTACTTTGCACAGCCCTAGTGCTCGTTTGCAGGTTTGCTAATCACAACTTTAGGGCTGTGCTATTCGCAAAATTGACCATTCGAGTACTGCACGGCTTTAGACTCTCGTATACTGTTCCTGATAGTTATTGCAATCTTGTGATTGAATTTGGCGCGTATATAGTTATATAAATTGTATGACTTGAAGTATAATTTTATGTAGGCTGACGCGCTACAGCTATGCCTGGCACGGTGTTGTCGTCTGTCGTCTTTCACGGATGTACCCTGGCTAACTGGTAGGTCTTAGGGAAAACTTTTTACATGAATACTTACCCGGTGTCGTAAACTTAGCCATGCAAAATTTTAGCGATCTAGTGCAAGAGCAACATTTTGAAATTGGGGGTTGAATGGAGGGAGTATAGGAAAAGGCGTGCGTTTTTCAACGAAAAATGGCCATGGTCGGAAACAGTAACAGATACAGCCAAAGTTACTATTAAATAATCACTAAAGCGGCATACGCCCTGTCAGACGAGATGGAAATCATTGACCTTGGATGACCTTGAAGGTCAGTACTGCAACAGGAACTGTATAGGCTGTAGCGCGTCTTCCTAGCGACACCTGGGCTTTCTTGTATGGTATCTTATTGCAACTCTATTTTATTGTTACAGACTCCGCTCCAACTGCAACTCCGCTCCGCTGCAACTTGACACTGTTTGACATTATCATTATCATACAGTGATTGAATTCTTAATCCTGGGATACTGCTATAGGATTTTTAAAAATCTTAATCCCGGGATCCTGTTTTCGAGATTAGGCTTATAAATTATTGATTCCTGAGCCAACTTATTTTCAAGTAACGCTCATTTTTACACATGACAGATTATGCCCTGTGTTTCTGAGCTGCAATCAGCATCTGAATTCCTTGCAGTGAACTGACTGTGGCACTATATAATCCTACTATTTTATCAACATTAATTATGACAAATTCTAATACAAATGGTAACTTTTTTGTTTTACATACATATTATAAAGTTCTACCCAGAGTACGAGATATACAAAGTAATGGACACTGGCCAGTGGCTATAGTACCAGGTGGCCCAATAAAAACGTCCTGAATTTTGTGTAACGGTGTGTATACTTCATGAAGATAAATTTCCTTTTGCACATTTCCAGATCAATATGTACTCTTACTTACTCATAAATTTCAGTGACGTCATTAATGACACCACTGAATGCCACTTAACGATGTAAAGCGAGTTAAAAATCCAATTATGTAGCCAGCGTTTCAGCGATATATGGCCCAGAAAATTTTGAGTCACTTTGATGCATCAAAGCGACTCAAAATTTTCTTCGACACAACACGCCAGATTTCATCAGCTCACAAGAATGGACAGCACGTTCAACAGATTTGAATCCCCTACACTACTGAATTTGGGATAGCTTGCAAGAACTTGTCTATGAAGGAAAACGTGATCCGTGTGCAAACAGCAAAGATCTTTAGAACGAATGTTATCATAGACAAATGGCATGATGTCAACATGAGACTGCTAGAATCAGAAAAGCCGTATTGTAGTGGAAAAGGCGTTTAGCAAGAGTGGCAAAGAAGAATGGAGGACTTATTCAGCACATTTTCTGCTGATCAGTTGACGGATGATTAAGTCTACTGTGACGTTCTGGTGTAGCCTGTGTAGCCTACGAGCGGCAACGTAGGGCCTAAATGATGAACCGCTTGCAAATATTGCATTATGGCATGTAATGCTACTTCGTTTGTATCAGGGCTAATACAGAAGTGTTTAAACGAAAATTCCTAGACATAGACTAATTCGAAGATGTTACGTCATTACATACATGCTTTGTTTTGATTCATTTCCACCAATCGGCTGAATAACGCATGCAAACGTTTGAAACGTTCTTTGGGCCACCTGGTAGTGGTAGTAGTAGTAGTAGTAGACAAATATTTTGAAAATGATGTTATCACATCTCAAGAAAATTACAACTTTAAAAAGTGTAAGAATACCTGAACCTCATAGCACTGGCCCAGCCCGGTGAATTAAGTACACGGTGTCTCAAAAAGCATACCCACTTTGTCTTTGTCTAATCTTAACCAAAATTCTTTCAGTCTATTGAAATGTATTTAAAAACAACATTTAATTTTTGTATGCAAATTGATAAAACATTGTTTTAGAAGACAAGTTTCTGCATATGTTTTTATAAAATTGTAGTATTTCAAAAATAATATTTCCCAAAATAGTGTAGCAACACAGCTAGGGTGTGATGAAATATTCAGTAATCGCTCTACTGCAAACTGTCCACACAGTGTGCCACCAAAAAATTAAATTATGAAAATCAGCTAAGATTTAGACAATAACAATGATATGGACAATAACAAAGTGGGAAGCTTTCTGAATCACAGTGTAACATTATTAATTGTTAAAAAGACAACAGCCATTTATTTTGAGAGAAAACACATGTAATTCATTAACCTGACACACAGCAATCACATTAACGCTACATAACAAGAGTCATCACTGTGGCATGCCAGTTACAATGAAAAATAAATTACGGTGTAGTAGCATATTACAAAGAGCACAATAAAAATGCGACAAAAACCAAAGAAATAAAATTCACAGACAAAACACTACCTCAGTGTTTTTCAACCTTTTTGCTGCAGCGGAACCCTACGTAACTGTGAAGATCGCTCACGGAACCCCATGCAATGATCTGTCCAGCGGAATAGGCGAAGTGGAAGGCGAACTGAAAGTTTTGCAGTGTCTGGGGACCGATGTCTCTAGCGGAGTCAAGAGGCAGAGAACCTGTGAGGGTCTGAGGCAAAGCCTCCAAAAGCTGACAATAAAGCAGCAGGCAAAAGACTTGTTTAATTTGACCGTATTAGACAATATTATTTAGCAATTTGTTTCCATCCATAGACAGGAGTCCGTTATTGTATTTATCCATGCTAGGCGGTTACCAACGGCCGTTTAGTTTCCATCTACTAACCCAAAAATATCATGAGATTTTTTACGCTTACATGGACGACCTCGGGCAGCTTATAGGAGTCTGGACCCCTGGATAACTACGCTGCAGTTTGAGGCTTCTATATCTTTTAAACAGAACGTTACAGGAATTGAAATTATTTCAATAAACGGACAAACGATTTCTTAACACTAGCACTAATACGTTAGTAGTGTTCATTGTTCAATGCAAAAATGGCCCATGCAAAAATAGACGTCTAGAAGCGCTGATTTCGAACTAAGTATTTGGTGCTTAGTTGTAGTTCTGTGGCTTGGTCTGACGTAATTTTGCACGCTAAGTTATTTTTGAAGAACTTTTTTACTGACCAGCCGCGGAACTCTTGACAGATGCTAGCGGAACCCTTGGGTTCCACGAAACCCCAGTTGAAAATCACTGCACTACCTCGTATACCAAAATATTCCATCTCTCAAGATGTAATCTAAAATAAGTTGTCATTCAATGTTGTGATAACAAAGCATATTCACCAACAGAACTGACATCGAGGTTGCATTAAATAAAGAATCACAAATTAATATTATCAGACAATAAAATACCTATACAAGGCCACAGTTCATTGCATATAAAAACTCCGTCAGGATGTTCAATTATGTTACAAATAAACCACAGCAGAAATACTAAAAGATCGTACGTTAAAACTGTACGAGGCACTCAGAAACTGGTGCAAAATGGTCATTAAAATTGTTGCATGTGCAATGCGTAAAAACATGACCAAACTAGAAGGCGCTCATGACACGAGAGTGCATATCTCTGCCAAGCGAAGTGATTTAAACATTACTATTGTAAAATGTAGAAGTATTCACAGGAGGGCGCCACCATTGTGTCTCACGGTCGAAGCGAGGTGATGATAAAACGATGGACACAGAGAACGACCAATCTCATAATCTCCTAGAAATGTTCATTACGTTCACACTTGGCGGAGATAATAAAATTCATTACAATGGCTTGACATATGCTGGAAAATATAAGCATCAATGTTTACATGAAAGGCATAATATTGCTCTGCAATAAGGAATGTACAGAGGGACTCAACTAAACTGAACTGAAACAAAGTTACTGAGCTGAAATCCATCAGTTCCACACGCAGAACAAAGCAAGCGAACTTAACAGAACTGTAATGCGTTAGCGCAGTTCGGTTGATTTTGTGAAGTGTACAAAGCAACTTCAGTTCATTTCTGTCCGTTTGTACCAGGGATGACAAGTTTTACACACTGGCGGATTAAACCGCGGTTTTACGCAGTTTAAACCGCGGTTTAACGCAGTTTAAACCGGGTAGGGCAAAACCCACGTAAAGTGGGTAAAACTGGACAAAACTTATTTTTTACTACAAAAAGCATATTAACTGCTTCCATTTATGTTATAAACTTATAAAAATTGCTTACTGGCAAGAATTTGATGTGATGACATAATTCATTCGTCATGATATTTGACAGATCTGTTTATGGACATGAACAATCTTTTTAACATTATGACAGAAAAAAATGCACACACATTAATCAGCTACAATGAACATTGTGCAATGTTAATTACCGTAAAACTTAGCTATGAAAAATGCAAATAATCCACTAAGCAGAGATGACAAAGTCATATTGCAACATGCCTTAGTAATATAATGAAAATGAGAAAATTTAACTAAATATAGCTGAAACCTTTTGACCAGCATATTGTCCTACAGACATCAAAAATTGACAAATTTGGGCTACAAGTTAATTACAACTAGTATATAAGCAAGCAAAGTAGTCTGTTTTGTGTTAGCACCAAAGTTTGAATTTAAATTAGTACTCATAATCAACAATTAAACATGGAAAGCCCTGAAATGTAATCTGTATGCTAACACATAACAAACTAGCAAAAGCTCAACAGGCCACATCAAATTATGAACTCTGATAGTATTCTAAAGAAAATCACAGGTATGCTTTTCTGACATACTGCTTGTATATTTGTTCATTTATCTATTTGTGAACACTTCATACTGCAGAGAAGAATTATGTACGATGCACTATGTTGTGTATTATAGCCGCGAACAGAAGTCGAGAAACCCGGAGTAAGTTTTACCCGGTTTAAACTGGTTTAAACCAGGTTTTACCCACTGGGCTGGGCAAAACTGGTTTTACCCGGGTAAAATGCCAACCCTGGTTTGTACATGCCTTAAGAAACCGCTCATCAGAGTGAGTGAATGAGTAGGGTTTAACGTCCCACCCGACACAGTATAGGTCATTTCGGGGACGGACCTATCAGGCAGAATGCACACAAACACAATAATGGAACGATAAGTTTAAACTTTGCAATAAACAGAAAGTTTAACCTTTACAGAAACACAAAACACAAAAAATGAGGTTAACCTAAAATTGTAAGAACTCCATTATATGCGTGCATATGTAATTAACATAATGGTAGTTCTAATAATCTTCCCTGTTATCCTCCAGACGGTCATCAATGTGATAATGCTGTCTATTGGAGGACAGGGGGGCCGCTCGTCAGAAATGAATGCTAAAATAACACCACCATCTAAAATACACACAAAGGATACAAACTACTTCACAGTTCACATTATAGTAAAAAAATTCCTAACATACAAATTCAGCAAAGATATCACCTATAGACATAGTTTCTTCACATATAAAAATATAAAGACAAGTGAAACACTTTGGTCCCTCCAAAACTGTATTTCAATTGACTCACTAAGCTTTTTATCCAAGAAAAATATTACAAATACATGAAACCAGAATTAGGATTATCAAGGGTAATCATTTGTTTCATAGGAAACATAAATATGTGTTGCAGAATGCAGTACAAAATCAAAAAGACATATGTACGTAAATAAAACAAAAAGCAATAAATAGCACACATACTGAAGTAAATGCTAAGTAACTGAAAGTTGTCCTGAAAATGTTAAGATTGCAGTCATTGCTTAATGTATTGCTAACTTTCTGGCAAATGTGCCAGTAAATTAATTTTCTTTTTTTTCAAATTGAGCAATATTTGGTTACACTATATCAAACACTGCTAAGAATTAACCTCGTCACCCGCTCATTCGTGCAAGGTCAAATTTCGTCACCTGCTGACCACGAATTCTACCATTTTGGTCCCGATTTTTCTGTACTGTTCAAGCTGCACTGAATTTGGTCAATCAATTCTCAGGAAAACAAGTAAGTTGTTGCCACCAGACCTCACACTTTAAGACTAAATTGCACTGATTTTGATTTTGGATGCAACTGTGCCCAGACCCCAGTTGGGGAGCTCAAAGCACACCTCGGCAGATGTAAGGATAAAGATGAAGATAAAGCAATGAAACAAAAGAAATTTGAGCTAATGCTCACGAGATGTGCGAAAGCCTATAGCAGTTATGGTTCAGTAGTTTAGCTGAAAATTGGGGTGTTCACGCTAAGTTAAGATACAAATACCGAATGCTCTATCTAGATCGCATAACGATAGTAGAGTGGCACCACCTTGCGAATGATATAGACTTCTGTCGCAGCCCGAAATCGCCAAATATTCCATAAAATCCCCTACTTTGGCATTCAAGGTCATTGAATTCGGTGCCAATCGAGAGCCAGTGTACAACTTCCTTAATAGTAACCTAGGCCCTATTTCGCACCGTTACTCAGATACTGCGACTTATTGGCCAAAAATCGCAAATTTTGCCCACCTCCTTTCATTTATCACCCTCGTTCGGGGTCACCCCCTTCGAATTTATGGAAAAGTTGTACGGTTCCTGAAACTAGAGTCTTCCACGCAGCCGACAGTGAAGATTTGGTGATCCTAGCTTGCACCGTTTTTGACTGATCCACCCGTATGACAGACAGACGGACAGACAGAATTGCGATGGCTAAGATGCACTGAAAGCAGTAGCTGCTTTCGCACATACAAATAGAAGGAAAAGAGAGAGAAAAACGGAAACAGAAGGGGAGGGAAAGGGAGGAAAATTTAACTTGGCAGCCCTATACAAAGTAAACATAACAACAGTGATCAAAACACACAGTGCAATGCTGTAATAAAGAAGCAGCTTTGCCATAGGCTTCATTATTCAATGGTGGCAAAACTCGAATGAAGGAATATCATACCAAGATCAAAAAATTGAAAATTTTTGACTGAAATTCACCCTACCCAAACCCATCTACCAAAAGGATGACATCATCTTCCAACACTCTGCCCCATGGGGGTCTGATACTCAGCTTTCAACAAGCCTCCCCCACTTTGCACAGCTCAACAGTCATAAACAGTCATACAATAAAAGCTAGAAATATGGCCATAAAAATCCTAGAAAATAGTTCTAATAAAGCAAGGCACTATGTGCTACATGCATTCTAAGCAGGGGTGAGACTTCCCAGAAAGCTGCCCCCAAAAATGGGTGGGTTTCAAGTTAAGTAACTCTGCCTAGAAAACCCGCTAAAACCCACAAAAAACCTCAGATGATGCTAATCCAATTGTAGTTTTTTTTGCTGTGCTACTGAGAATATATTTAATTACATTAAAGTTTTGAAAGATCCAAACCAATATATTTGAAATTATTGGATATTCTATGCTCCGGGAAGCCAATAAATAAATATACAGATGAGTCAACCAACAAACTTTTCAGCTACAATTCATGCTAGGCCTTTAAATAAAAAACCCAAAATACCCAAAACCCAATAAAACTCATCGGCTTTGGCTTCTTTTCGAAACCCGGGTTTTTCAGCCCTTAATCCAAGGCTCATCAGCTGTGGGGAAACTGCACAGATCCACAGTCGACCGATAGTGTGGAGCATCCCATTCCTTCATGACTCCATCACCACAACCATCATCAACACCGACATCCTCATCTGCCTCTTGTTCTTCTCCAGACCTGGCATCGGCACTGCTCCCCAAAAGCTGCATGGGACCAGACTCCATACCACGACTCACAAGCCCTTCCTCTGACAATCCCAGCATCATATCTTCCACTACCACATCGCCATCTTCATCAGCATCAAGTGGCACACCACCATCTCTGATATGCTGCGGTCCTTCGGCATTGATGGCTGCCACCGTGCTATCAGAAAGGCCCTTGTAGCTGTGAAGCTGGCAGACATTGGCGGTCAATCGCCGGACTAAGACCCGAAGCTGCTGCCGTTGATCTGAAGCTTTTGCGACCAAGTTATCATAGGAATCATTGCAGGCTTCCTGGTAGCTATGTCGTCGTAGCAGAAAATGCCGTTTCAACGGCACTTCAGAAATACTTGTCAGTTTTGCCTCCGCGGTAAAATCCTGCAGCTGCTGTATGACTGGTAGTGGCACTGGCTTTTTGTTGACTGTTGGTTTTTCCTCGATGGTAAAATCCACGGGGTTCTGTATGGTCGAAATCCGCTGTATAGACCCTTGTAACGATGCTCCGAACATTTCGTCATTAGTTGGCTTTGCTGCAGTGGTAAAATCCCTGCCAGGCTGCTGCAGAGCTGAGATCTGTCGTGTTGGCATTTCAGACACTCTGTCGATTTCCGGTTTTGCCGTGAGGCCAGAATCTCGAGAGCTGAAAAGTCGCTGGTTGTTACAAGCACCGAGCGGAGACCGCAGGACGCACCGCTGAGCGCGCAGCCGACAGATCTTTCCCAGGACAGTCCGAAGTCCAATGCGATGGCGTGGATTTCGAGTCCTTTGGATCCGTCGCAGGACATCCTTCATAGGCCGGACTGAATCCCGACGAAGCGGAATGTCGACGGATTGGTGGAGGTCATCGTTGTTGGAAGAAGAGGGGTTGAGTAGGATCACAATGGCGCTGATGTTGTCAGCGCGCATGCCTCGGAGCTGCCAGCGGTCCAGAGCCAGCCGAACCAGACCTGCAGCCGGCTGCTTCAGATAACTCACGTCCTTGCCCTTAACACACGCACACATGCATGTACACAATCTGTGTTCTCCTGACAAATCAATCAATAAATACATCAGTCACTTGCTGAGAAATAATAACAGCAGCTGTGTGCAGTATGGTATATCAGAACCAGTGAGCCAAGCAGCAAGGCTTCTAACAAGAAATACTAGCAGCTGCCCTTGAACCCAAGTCTGCCCATTTTGTTCTTAAGCAATAATCCATTTCCGTCAATTTATAAAAGTTCACTTTGAAATGGAAAATGTGGTCGGCTGCAGAATTTCTGACTTCAACAATGACCGTAAAAATCCAGCTGTTGCGGGACTGGGCCAACCGGGGTCTGAGATTCAACATAAAATGAACATGGCCAAAAAACTGAACAGATGTGCCAAGAGCCGTGAAATTTACTTAGCAAAACAGCTGTGCACACTGCATAGATCTGTCCTGCGCCATCACTCTTGGTCTTCATGCATTGTCTCAAGACTGTCCTGTTACACTGTTCAGATCCCAACGTACCAGGTACTCATTTCACACATCAAAGGTTGAAGGGTGTGATAGCTTTCATGGAGACACATCTAAAAGCTAACAGCTGTCAACTGTCACATGGGATCACTGACAGCACGTTGCAACAACATCGTTCAACTTTGAACCCGAGTCAAATCTGAATTTAAACCTGGTTCAGCCATAAATTGCGTTGCACCAAAGCAGTTCAAGCGTTGATCTCCGTTCAATTCTGAACTGCCATCTGACCACCGATCAAATTTTGACCTCGGTTCAACTCGCGATTACACATGCGCACTATACAATAAATTTTTTCCAAGATAAAAAATTGTCCTATTCGAATCTTATCTTGTCCAAAAAACTTCCTTGTATCAAATTGTAAGACTTTTAATGCAATTATACTGATGATCTGGATATGTTAGATTTCTACTGAATTCATTTTATGTTCTCTTTGTGCTCGATAAATTAACAAATGGATGAATAAATCGCATTTTTCGGTGGTGATGTCTCGCTGCTACAGTAAACATACAATCGAACCCTAACCACAGGTGATCCGAGTTCAACTTGGTGCAACGCAATTCAGCATGAACTTGGTTCAACTTTTGATCTAGGTTCAGCTGAACCAAGATCATGAATGACGTTGGTGCAACACGCCCTCAGTGTTACCTGTCATCTGACAAAGGTAAACATGCCCCCTTAACCCCAGCCAAGCACACTGGTAATCAATTTACCTACAATAGAAATATGGAAAACCGAGTTTACTTCGATGCTGGTTATACAGCATTCGCTGGCAGTCAGTCACCAATTCAAGTAGCAATCACTCGATAGCGACCTGACTGAAAGTCAAACTTAGTTAAGACACAGATGAATCAGCCAATGGACATTTCAGATATGGTTCTAGTTGGGCCTTTTTTTGCAAAACCTAATAAAGCCCACCACATTGGACTGTAAAAGGCATAATAGCAGTGCTGCTGTCCATTTTCTTAGTCATCAGCTGGACTCCAGTTTACACTGCCAGACTACGGATACAGAGCCACTGCGTCACATGGTATGTCTGTTTACACCTCGGCTTTCACTAATACTCATTTTGTCTACACACAGAGGGATGGCTAGGCTGAGTTGACTGGATCTTTTGATCACCAGTCGAATGTCTGGACCATTTTGACAGCAAACCAACTTATGATCATAAACACTAAGCCGGTACTCATGCGAGATCGACATCACCAAGAAGCTGGTACCAGTACTCACAAGTGCAGGCAGTTTGTGCCGCCGACGCAACCAATGTTCCACAAACTCGACTGCCTCCGCAGCCGATACCATGTTCCAGATGCCATCACTGGCAACTATGATACACCGGTGAATCGCAATGTCCAACTTGTGGACAGATACATCGGGGATTGGGGATACGACAAAACTGTCAGACTCACGGTTGTAGCTCCACAAATCACCTGAAACGTAACATCACAAAACTGTTGCAAGCAACTGTTTCAGACCCACTGTTGTAGCTCCACATGTCGTTTAGCATACACAGAGTCATCAGTGAAAAATGTTGCATAAAACTATCCAACTCACAGATTTGTAACTACCCGAAATTTACCCTTCATTGCAAAAACTGCGCATTGGTCAATCACTACTTACTATGTCTAAGGGCCGGTTTCTGGATCTTTTAGTTAACTGATCAGTTAGCAAACCGTCTGTTAACTGTAACTCGCTAGTTAAGTTTGTGCGCGTTTCTGAACAAAATCTGACTGGCTGTCAGCTAACTGAGCAGTAAACTATAGTTGCTTAGCAACGATGCACACGACACTTATCACTTCCGCCTAGCCACTAGGCCGTGGCC
>Ga0209367_1008040_pt1 | contig 14473 bp, 6 predicted proteins | sample WorMetLIZISLAND2_FD_187412 | JGI IMG/M metagenome (GOLD analysis project Ga0209367, IMG submission 187412) | Marine gutless worms symbiont microbial communities from Max Planck institute for Marine Microbiology, Germany - Olavius geniculatus... ... | reverse complement strand
GTTGTCTTAATTGATCGATATTCATAAGATCTCCTTTCGTTTGTTCTTTTAAGGAGATCTTACACCATGGGTGTGACAGATACGGTCACACTAACCTTAAAAATGTAGATAGGCTCGCTTATTTTTACACCAAAGACTGCGTCCATTGACTACGCTCAACCCGATTCTTACACCCCCAAATTCCTGGCCGACAAGATTCTTACGACCCGCAGTTCCATAGAGGGGGAGCGAAAGATCGTGACGGTCCTTTTTGCCGATGTGGCCAATTACACGTCTATCTCCGAAAAACTCGATCCTGAAGAAGTTCATCAAATAATGGACGGCTGTTTCAAGCTCCTGGTGGAGGCAATTCACAAATATGAGGGAACAATCAACCAGTTCACCGGTGATGGGGTTATGGCCCTTTTCGGGGCGCCGGTGGCCCACGAGGACCATGCCCAACGAGCCTGCTACGCGTCGTTAAGGGTTCAGAAAAGTATCGGAACGTACAGCCAAAAAATAAAGAATGACTTCGGCGTTGATTTCAAAATGCGCATCGGGCTCAACTCCGGCCCGGTGATCGTGGGCTCCATCGGTGGCGATTTACGCATGGATTATACGGCCGTAGGGGACACCACTAATTTGGCCTCACGGATAGAGGAAATGGCCCGGCCCGGCACCAGTCTGGTATCGCAACATACCCATAAACTGGCCAGGGATTATTTCGAGTTCGAGGCTCTGGGCAAAAGGGAGGTGAAAGGGAAACAGAAGCCGCAGGAGATTTTTGAACTCATCAAGTCCGGCAAGGTGGATAGGCGCATAGCCGCGTCTGAAGCCAAAGGCTTGACCCGGTTTGTCGGTCGAAAAAATTCGATGGCCGCCCTGCTGGAGGCGTATAAGAAAACGCAGGCGGGATCAGGTCAGATCGTTGGTGTCGTCGGAGATGCCGGTGTTGGAAAATCAAGACTCCTGCTCGAATTCAAAGACCAACTGCCAAAGAAAAAAATCATCTATCTCGAAGGCCAATGCCTCCATTTCGGGGGTGCCATGGCTTATCTGCCCGTATTGGATATATTAAGATCTTACTTCAAGATAAAAGATGGTGATCAGGAGTTTCTAATCAAAAAGAATATGGAGGATAAAATCCTCCAGCTTGACGAAAAGCTTCATGGTGTCCTCCCCCCTTTTCACGAGCTTCTATCTCTCGATATAGAAGACGATGCCTATCAAAAACTTGAGCCCATGCAAAAAAGAGAAAAGACCTTTGAGTCTATCCGGGATCTTTTGATTCGAGAAAGCCAGGACAAAGCCGTTATCCTTGTGGTGGAGGATTTGCACTGGATCGATAAGACCTCGGAGGAGTTTTTGGGCTATCTGATAGAATGGCTGCCAAACACCCACATCATGCTGATCCTACTATATCGTCCGGAATATACCCACACCTGGGGAAGTAAATCATATTACAACAGAATTGGGCTCGATCAACTCACAACGAAATCAAGCGCTGAACTGATACAGGCAATCCTTCAAGATAGCGAGCCCGTATCGGATCTCAAAGAACTGATCCTCGCCCGGGCTGCCGGAAATCCGCTATATATGGAGGAGTTCACCCATACGCTGCTGGAAAACGGGGCCATTCAGTGTAAAGATCAAAGGTGCGCACTAATTAAAAAGGCATCTGAGATTCAGGTACCGGATACCATCCAGGGAATTATAGCAGCCCGCATGGACCGCCTGGAGGACAACCTCAAACGAACCATGCAAGTCGCCTCCGTGATTGGCAGGGACTTTGCCTTTCGAATCCTCGAAACCATTTCGGAGATGCGAAAGGAACTTAAATCTTATCTCCTCAATCTACAAGGATTGGAATTCATCTATGAAAAGAGGCTGTTCCCAGAGTTGGAATATATCTTTAAGCACGCTCTGACGCAGGAGGTGGCATACAACAGCCTGCTCCAAAAGAGGAGAACTGAGATTCATGAAAAAATCGGTCGGGCCATCGAAGAGATTTAGCCGGATAGATTGGAAGATTTCTATGAGATGCTGGCCTATCACTATTCCAGGAGCGAAAATGCCGAGAAGGCCTACCACTATTTGAAATTGTCCGGCAATAAGGCAACGAAAAATTATTCCAACTGGGAAGCCTTTCGTTATTGCATAGAAGCGATCGATGTGCTGACCAAGATGCCTGAAACCGAGAATAATAAAAGAGAACAGATCGAAGTTCGGCTTTTGATAGCAGGTCCTATGTATCATTTGGGATTTCCCGAAGATTCCCTTGAGATCCTTCAGACAGGTGAGACGATCTCAAAGGATCTCGGGGATGAAAATGGCCTCGCACTTTTCCTGAGCCTAATCGGCCAGTATTATGCGTTTAAAGGTGGGGATCTTCTTCAGGCGATACAATATTCGGAGGATTCTTTTGAAGAGGCGGAAAAAATAAATGATATCGAATTAATGGCACCCGTTGGTGCGGACCTGTCTTTGCTATATTTCTGGGTTGGAGATTTAGCCAAGGTTATTGCGGTAGCTTCAAAAGTCATTCCCTTGCTCGAAAAAACACAAAAACAAGCTGAGTTTTTTGGCCGGCCGTACAATTCATACTCCTTTATCCTTGCACAACAGTCGACATGCACATGGGCTATGGGAAATCTTGAGAAAGGAAGGGCCCTTTTTGAAAAAGGCCACGATTTTGCACTCAAAATTAAAGACCTACTTTCCTTGGCTATGTTGGAATTACATCGCGGCTGGGATTTCAATTTTAAGGGAGACGCAACAACAGCTATTGAACATTTTCAAAATTCTATTGGATATTGTGATGAAGGACAAATTATTAATATCCTGATTCCGATCTGGATCGGATTAGGGTGGGCATACTGGCTCTTGGGGGATCTCGAAACGGCTCATAAGCATATGGAGAAAGGACTTAAAACTCAAAGCGATGCGGGAGTGGATTATGATTCGGGTTTCTTTTATTCCTGTTCAGCAGTGGTTGAATTGGAATCAGGGAATCTAAATAAGGCACAACAGCTTGCCAACGAGGCTTTGAATATAGCTCAAAAAAACCATCAGCATGGGGAGGGGCTTGTATGGATTGTATTGGGAAGAATACTGGGAAGAACGGATCACCCCCAAAATGACAAGGCGGAAGAGGCATTTTTAAAAGGCATCAAGATCTTTGAAGAATTGAAATTAAAACTCCATTACGCTCCAGGGTATTACTACCTGGGAGAGCTTTATGCCGGCACAGGCCAAAAAGACAAAGCCCTGGAGACCTTAAAATGGGCCGAAGATATTTTCCGGGAAATGGAAATGGATTTTTGGCTGGCGAAGACGCAGGATCTTTTAGCAACGCTGTAAGTAAAGACTTCGCATAGGGAAGGATAAATGAAGTCCTTAATTTAGCATCTCAGCGCGAATATTAGCATTCTTAAGTCTCAAATTGTATCCGATTATTCTCGCCTTGAACAAGAGCGAGTGCGTTTTACCTCGAGGAGGCAAAAGTGAAATGCCCTCAATGCGGCTATGAAAACAAACCAGGTAAACACTATTGCACAGAATGCGGCGCAAAGATTAGATTGAGATGTCCCCAATGTAATTCAGAGATCGAAGCAACAGAAAAATTTTGTGGGAGCTGCGGTTTTGACTTGAAAACACCAACAAATTTCTCTGATTTCAACTACTTAAAGCCACATTCGTACACACCTAAATTTCTGGCCGATAAAATCCTTACTACCCGCAGCTCAATCGAGGGCGAACGCAAGCTTGTCACGGTGCTTTTTGCGGATGTGGCCAACTATACATCCATTGCTGAGAAATTAGATCCTGAGGAAATCCACCAGATCATGGATGAGTGTTTCAAGATTTTAATGAATGCGATTCACAAGTATGAAGGCACGGTCAATCAGTTTACCGGTGACGGCATCATGGCTCTTTTCGGCGCTCCAGTGGCCCATGAGGACCATGCCCAAAGGGCCTGTTTGGCGACCCTTTCCATTCAAAAAGCTTTGGAAAAATACGCAAATAGCATTCGGAAGGACTTCGGAGCGGATTTCAAGATGCGCATAGGGCTCAACTCGGGTCCGGTTATTGTGGGTTCTATCGGCGATGACTTGCGCATGGATTATACGGCCATTGGGGATACCACCAACCTGGCTGCACGGTTTGAGGGAATGGCCAAGCCCGGTAAATGCCTTGTATCCAGTCACACCCACAAGCTGGCGAGGGATTTTTTTGAGTTCGAATCTCTGGGCAAAGTTAGGGTCAAAGGAAAAGAGCTACCGCAAGAGGTATTTGAACTCACTAAAAAGGGTAAAGCGGAGTCCCGTATAGAAGCTTCAGTGGCTAAAGGTCTGACCCCATTTGTCGGACGTAAAAATTCAATTGCCGCCCTGATGGAGGCGTTTGAGAAAACGCAATCCGGAACAGGACAAATCGTGGGTGTTGTGGGGGACGCGGGTGTTGGAAAATCAAGACTCCTCCTTGAATTCAAAGATCAACTGCCTCAGGATGAAATCATCTGTCTCGAAGGTCAGTGCCTTCCTTTCGGCAGCGCCATGGCCTATCTGCCCTTATTGGATATTTTGCGATCTTTCTTTGAGATAAAAGAAGGTGATCAAGAGGATTTGATCAAAAAGAATATGGGGGAGAAGATCCTTCTGCTTGACAGGAAGCTTCAAAGCGTTCTGCCACCTTTTCATGAACTCTTATCTCTTGTGGTTGAAGATGAAGCCTATCAAAAACTTGAGCCCATGCAAAAAAGAGAGAAAATCTTCGAGGCGATCAGGGATCTGCTTATTCATGAGAGCCAGAGCAGTTCCAATATCCTTATCGTCGAAGATCTGCACTGGATCGACAAGACCTCCGAGGAGTTTTTAAGCTACCTGATCGAGTGGCTTGCCAATTCACGAATCATGTTGATTCTTCTTTATCGGCCGGAATACACCCATCCCTGGGGAAGCAAATCCTATTACAATAGGATCGGCCTGGATAAACTCACCGAAAATTCGAGCACAGAACTGATACAGGCGATTCTCAAAGAAGGCGATCCGGTGCCGGAGCTAAGAGATCTCATTCTGCATCGGGCAGCCGGAAATCCGCTTTATATGGAAGAGTTCACGCATACGCTGCTGGAAAACGGTTTCATTGTCTGCAGGGATCAAAAATGCGAGCTAGTAAAAAACGCTTCAGAAATCCAGGTACCGGATAGCATTCAAGGAATTATCGCAGCCCGCATGGATCGCTTGGAAGACAACCTTAAACAGACCATACAAGTCGCAGCCGTGATTGGGAGAAATTTTGCTTTTCGAATCCTTGAGACCATCACCGGGCTGAATGAAGAGTTAAAATCAGATCTCCTCAAACTCCAGGGACTGGAATTCATATATGAAAAAAGGCTGTTCCCGGAACTGGAATACGTCTTTAAGCACGCATTGACTCAGGAAGTGGCCTATAATAGCCTGCTTAAAAAAAAGAAAAGGGCGATTCATGAAAAAATCGGCAAGGCTATACAAGAACTCTATCCGAGGAGACTGGAAGAATTCTATGAGGTTCTGGCATTTCACTATACCAATAGTGAAAATTCTGAGAAGGCCTTCCATTATCTCCGATTATCGGGTGATAAATCCTCCCGCAATCATTCACTTCAAGAAGCCATTCGATTTTATAAACACGCGATCGACCTTCTAAACAAACAACCGGAGACCGAGGAAATTATAAAAAACAAACTGCAGGTGCTGCTTTCAATGTCAATTCCGTTAAGGGTCGCCGGATATCCCCACGATTCCCTCCTTTTTCTCCAGGAGGGTGAGAGAGCTGCCAAATATATAGGAGATGAAAAGATACTTGCTAACTTTTACAGTCAAATCGGAAATTTTCATGCCACCAGAGGAAATACGGAGCTGGCGCAAGAATATGAAGAAAATTGTTTTAGGCAAGCCGAAAAAATTCAAGATGTCGAGTTGATGGCTCCTGTTGCATACGATCTTTGTAATGTCTACGCCCTCACCGGGGAATTCGCCAAAGTAATTGATATGGCACCCAAAGTTATCCAACTTCTTGAAAAGACCAAAAGGCAAGCAGAATTTTTCAGCAGACCCGACAATGTGTATTCCGAACTTTGTGGATACTACGGTTTGGTGCTGGGAGTGCAAGGCAGCTTTAGAAAAGGGGCCGCATTTTGTGAAAAAAGCCTGCGACACGCAACCGAAATTGGAGATTTGCGAACCATCGGATTTAGTGAAAACATGTTTGGGCACCTTTATCTTGCTAGAGGTGATTGGCAGTTTGCTATAGATCATTTTCAACTCTGTATAGAACATTTTGAAAAAGCCCAGTGGCTGAGGCCTTTGAGTATTGCATACAGTGGTTTGGTTCACGCATATTCTTTTCTAAAAGATCGAGTATGTGTTTTTAAATATTATGAAAAGGTGCATAGGCTTCTGCAAGAATCTCAAATTGAGTTGTTTTCATCCTTTCAATATTGGATGTTAGGTAAAGCATTTTTAAATCTAGACGATCTGAAAAATGCTCAATCCTGCAGCGAAAAAGCTTTAAAATTATCCCAGAATCATCACGGAAAATGGGATACCGCTTTGGCGTTGATGCTTTTCGGAGAAATATCTGCAAAAACGGGGAATAAACACGACGGCAATGCTAAGGAAAATATTTTTCAAGGGATTAGGATTTTAGAAAAATTGGAATTAAGGCCTTTTTATTCTATTGGATTTTTTACTCTAGGCGAGCTCTATTTCCGTACGAACCGAAAGGATAACGCCTTGGAATATTTGAAAAAGGCTGAGAAAATGTTTCAAGTAATGGAGATGGATTATTGGCTGGCCACGACGCAGGAAGTCTTGGACTCACTAAAGATTTGAACCGGAGAAACGCCGATATATGAAATGTCAGAAATGCCAATTTAAAAATAAAGAAGGAGCCAAGTTTTGCGGCAAGTGCGGGATAAGACTCTCACTGGTCTGTCCTCAGTGCGGTTCTAAAAACGACCAAGAGAATAATTTTTGCAATGATTGCGGCCATAACCTATCCCATCCCTCACCTGAGCCAGTTCCCGAACCCCCTTCCTTTGACGAGAAATTAGATAAAATTCAACGCTATCTTCCCAGGGGGCTTACTGAGAAAATCCTGGCCCAAAAGGAAAAGATCGAAGGTGAGCGTAAACAGGTCACGGTGATGTTCTGTGATATGGAAGGGTATAGCGCGCTTTCGAAAAAACTTGGCCCAGAAGAAGCATATACGACTATGGATCTGGTTTACGAGATTCTCATCCACAAAGTCCATGATTATGGGGGTACAGTCAACGAGTTGACCGGTGACGGTATTGTGGCTTTATTTGGGGCCCCAATTGCGATGGAGGATGCTCCTCAGCGCGCTATCCGTTCAAGTTTGGCGATACACCTGGAGATGGTGAAATTCAGCGACAAAATGAAACAAGGAAATCACTCCCTTGCACCTCATAGAATGAGGATCGGCATTCACACCGGTCCAGTCGTAGTCGGTACCCTTGGTAACAACCTGCGGGTTGAGTTCAAAGCGGTGGGGGATACGGTAAATCTGGCTTCCAGGGTGGAAGGACTGGCAGAGCCGAGGGCAACATATGTAACGAATGAGACATATCGGATCACTGAGGGTCTCTTCAGATTTGAGGCTCTGGGTGAAAGGGCGATTAAGGGAAGAGAAGAGCCGATCAATATCTACCGAGTGATTGCACCCAGCACAAGAAGGACGAGATTTGATGTCAGTGCCGAGCGCGGTCTCACGCCGTTTGTTGGTAGAGAGCGAGAATTAGAGCTTCTAATGGATGGTTATGAGCGGTGTAAGGAAGGCCGGGGGCAGGCCTTCAGCATTGTCGCCGAGGCCGGCGTAGGTAAATCCCGCTTGTTATATGAGTTCAGAAAAGCCGTGGTTAATGAGGATCTAACCTTTTTGGAGGGAAAGTGCCTTTCATATAGTCGAGGAGTCGCCTATCATCCGGTTATCGATGTCCTAAAGTCAAATTTTGATATTCGGGAGAGGGATGGAGATGTCGAGATCAGTCAAAAGGTAAGAAAAGGCATCAGGATTCTCAAAGTAGATAAAGCGCCAACACTCCCCATTCTTCTGGAACTCCTGACGGTAAAAGACAGTGTTACCGAACAGGTTACCGGTAACCCGGAAATCAGACAAAAACGAATCATTGATGCTTTAATCAGAATTGTCCTGAAGAGTTCGGAATTGCGGCCTCTGATTGTGGCCATCGAGGATCTTCACTGGATAGATAAAAGTTCAGAAGCATCTTTGAAGCAGTTATTAGATGGTATATCCGGCGCAAGAGTGTTTTTAATATTTACATACCGGCCTGAGTTTGTACACAGCTGGGGTGGAAGGTCATATCACAGTCAGATTAATTTGAATCGACTTTCCAACCGGCAAAGCCTTGTTTTGGTCTCTAATCTTTTGGGAACAAAGGACATAGAAGGTGATCTTGAAACGTTGATCCTGGAAAAAACCGAAGGTGTGCCCTTTTTCATTGAGGAATTTTTAAAATCACTTAAAAACCTTCAGATCATTAAGAGAAAAAATAGCCGATATCATATAGCCGGTGGCGTCGAAGACCTGACCATTCCTACCACCATCCAGGAAGTTATCATGGCCAGGGTTGACTCTTTACCCGAGGAGGCCAAAGAAGCGCTCCAGAGGGGATCCGTCATCGAAAGGGAGTTCAGCTATATATTGATACAAAAGTTAGTGGAATTACCTGAGCAGAAATTACTTTCCTATTTATCTATCTTAAAGGATTCTGAGCTTCTCTATGAACGGGGAATCTATCCTGACTCCACCTATATCTTCAAGCATGCGTTGACCCGCGAGTTAGTCTATGACTCGATTTTGACTAAAAAAAGTACAGGCTTCATGGGGAGATCGGCAAGGCCATTGAAGACGTCTACACCGCGCGGTTGGAAGAGTTTTATGAGATGCTGGCCGATCATTACTCTAGAAGCCAGAATGCCGAGAAAGCATGCAAATATCTGAAGTTATCCGGAGACAAAGCAACGAAAAACTATTCCAACTGGGAGGCCCTTCGCTTCTATAAGGACGCGATCGAAGTGCTCGCCGGGCAGCCTGAGACTGAGGAAAGTAAACGAAGGCAGATGGAGGTACGTCTTTTAATGGCGTGCTCCATGCTCCCGCTGGGTTTTCCCGAAGGTTCCCTTGAAAACCTCCAAGATGGGGAGCGGCTGTCAAAAGAGCTTGGGGACCAAAAAAATCATGCAAATTTCATGAGCCTTACCGGTCAATATTATGCCTGGAAAGGAGAAGACCTTTTTCAAGCGATACGATATTCAGAAGATTCTTTCAAAAAATCGGAAAAAATGGACGATGTCGAACTAATGGCCCCAATCGGAGGTGATCTGTGTTTGCTTTACTGGTGGGCAGGAGAATGTCTCAAAGTAATTGAAGTGACTCCAAAAGTTATTGATTTGCTTGAAAAAACTCAGAAGCAATCTGAGTTTTTTGGAAGACCGTATAATGTATATTCCACGATCCATGCACTTTATGCTGAAAGCATGGGAATGCTGGGATTTTTTGAAGAAGCCAAATTTCTGCTAATCAAGGGCCTTGATTTTGCGTTAAAGATACAAGACCTGTTCTCATTGGCCGTCTTAGAATCGCATAATGGAACGGTGCGAATTTTTGGTGGCGATGCAAAAAATGCCATTGAGCATTCAAAAAAATCTATTGCTTATTGCGAAGAAGGACAATTTTCTTCTCTTTTGGGTATCCCATGGCTGAATATAGGATGGTCGTACTGTCTACTGGGGGAACTAAAAAAAGCCCGCGAGTGTACTGAGAGGGGTCTTCAAATATACAGTGAGGCGGGAGTACGATATGATTTGGGTGTGTTTTATGCTGTCCTCGGCCTGATTAACTTAGAATCAGGCGATCTGGAAAATGCACGGCGCCACGCCGGAGAAGCTTTGAAAATGTCTCAAAAAATTCACCAAAAGTGGTTGGAAGGTTTTGTGATGATCATATTGGGAAGGATACATGGAAAGGAAAAGGAATCACATACCAATAAGGCGCAAAAATGTTTTACCCAAGGTATAGAGATTTTAACCGAATTGAAATTAAAAGCGCTTTTTTCTCCGGGGTATCACTACCTGGGAGAGTTATATGCCGATACGGGCAAACACAACAAGGCCCTATAAAATTTGAAAAAAGCTGAGATTTTGTTCCAGGAGATGGGAATGAATTATTGGATCGCAAAGACCCAGAAAATAATGAGGTCCCTGAAGGGTTGAACCGGAAAATTTAAAGATATTAATCCTGGCGATTCTAAAGAAACTTTCCAACTAAAATTATAGGATCAACAATAAAACTTTCTTGCCAGCCCATCATGAGCCCCTTTATCGAAAACTCCATTATCGAGGGAATGTTTCGCTGAGAGGATGTTGATTAAAGCAATAAATCCGTACAAGCAAATAAAATTAAATCTTTAAGCATCCGAGATTTGAGCTTTCAGCTAATAGTCCACTAAAAAAACGGCGGATCCACGACTTTGAGCTCTGCCCGAAGGGCAGCCATGAATTGCCCAAAATGCCATACAGAAAATTCGATGACCAGACGATTTTGTCGGGAGTGTGGTGCAAAACTGGCTTTAGTGTGTTCGAAATGCGGCACCGAGAATCTTTCTGATGATAAGTTCTGCGGCAAATGCGGTCGAAAGTTGGATATAGATGCAACGCCCACCCGCAAAGATCCTTCCATCGCAGGCGCACGCAAACAGGTTACCGTTTTATTTTCCGACTTATCCGGCTATACGGCCATGACAGAGAAGTTGGATCCGGAGGAGATTAAAGATATCACAACCCGGATATTTGGCGATATTGCTAAAATCGTCAGCAAATATGGAGGCTTCATTGAGAAGTATGCCGGAGATGCCGTAATGGCGTTGTTTGGGGCCGATCAATCCCATGAAGACGATCCCATGCGAGCGGTCAAGGCTGCTATTGAAATACATGATCAGGTCGAAGATTTAAGTCCGCATTATGAAGACAAAATTGGAGGTCCTTTAACCATGCACTCCGGTATCAATACCGGATTGGTGGTAACCGGTGAACTAAATTTCGAAAAGGGAATTCACGGGGTGGCCGGTGATGCGGTTAATGTGGCGGCCCGTCTGAGCAATGCCGCCAAAGCAGGGGATATTCTGGTCGATCATGAGACCCTTACACGCACGGAAGGATACTTTCACTTTGAAGATCTGGACCCGATCAAATTAAAGGGCAAAACAAAAACCATTCGGATTCATAAATATCTATCCGCCAAAGATCAGCCCCGAACTATTCACCGGCTCCATGGTTTAAGAGCCGAACTAATTGGGCGAGAAGCTGAAGTAGCTCAGCTTTCCGATGCGGTTGAAAAGCTGGAGCAGTGCAAAGGATCGGTTTTCTCAATCATCGGTTCGGCCGGCACCGGCAAAAGCCGTCTGGCGGAGGAACTTAAGGCTTCAATAGATTCAGAGAAAATTCGGTGGCACGAAGCGCATGCCTATCCCCACTGCCAAAATATCCCTTATTTCCCGTTCATCGATCTCATCAGTCGTACGTTGGAAATTCAAGAAGGCGATCCGCCCGCCAGAATTAAAGCGAAAATCAAATCCCGGGTCGAGGCTCTGCTGGGAGATGAGCGCGAATTGGCCCCTTATATCGGAAGCCTCTACGCCCTCGAATACACAGAAATAGAAGGGGTGAGTCCTGAGTATTGGATGCTTCAGCTGCAAAAATCAATGTTGGCGATCATATCTGTGCTGGCCCAGCGGGCACTGACCGTCATTTGTTTTGAAGACCTGCATTGGGCCGATCCTTCAACCATAGATCTGGTAGGTTATCTATTGACTGAAATCAAACATCCGGCGCTCTTTATTTGCATCTACCGGCCCATCACTAAGATGTTTACCGGTCACCGGATAAAGTCCATATTATTGCCATACCATGAAATCCGGCTCCAGGATCTGTCGCTCCCAGAGACTCAGAAAATGGTGGCTTCGTTATTGAAAACAGATCATATTCCGTCCGAATTAAAGGTGTTCATACAGCAAAAAGTGGAGGGCAACCCCTTTTACCTGGAAGAAGCTATACATACCCTGATCGAATCAAAGGTTTTAACCCGTGCAAATGGCAATTGGAAGATTACACGACCCATTTCCGAATCGGAAATCTCGTCCACAATTCAAGGTGTTATTTCTGCCCGAATCGACCGATTGGAAATAGAGTCAAAGCGCATTCTTCAGGAAGCATCGGTCATCGGAAGATCGTTTTATTACGAAATTCTCAAACGGATTACCGAAATTGAGAACCGCGTCGACAAAGGCCTGGGCACTCTCGAACGTCTGGATCTAATTAAAACAAAAGCCGTCCAACCGGATCTCGAATACATCTTCAAGCACGCCTTGACTCAAGAGGTCGTCTATAACGGTCTGCTCAAAAAGGAACGGCGCGAGATACATGAAAATATCGGGATGGTCATAGAACGACTATTTCAAGAACGCCTGCCGGAGTTCTATGAAACGCTGGCTTTTCATTTCAAAAAAGGCCGGTCCATTCATAAGGCCATTGACTATCTAATGAAGTCCGGCGAAAAGAGCATCAAAAGATATGCGGTGGAGGAATCCGATCGATATTACCGGGAGGCATTTGAGTTTCTAACCCATAAATCAGATAAATCACAGAAGGAAGAAGAACTACTCGTCGAGCTCTTGGCCAAATGGGCTTTGGTATTTTACTACCGGGGAGATTTTAAAAGGCTCACCGACCTCCTGTCGGCACATAAGGATCTTGCGGCTCGTTTGAATGACAAGGCAAAAGCCGGAATGTTATATGTGTGGCTGGGTTTTGCGCTCTTTTTTAGAGGAAAGCTAAAAGCGTCTTATCGTTATCTTTGTAGAGCAATTGTGCTCGGTGAGAAGGCAAAAAACCAGCTGGTGACCGGCTATGCTTGTACTCAAATGCCCTGGACCTGCACACTATTGGGCCAATTGGACGAAGCGATTGCACATGGAAAAAGAGCTCAGGAGATATCAAGGCTGCTTCCCGAGGATCAATATTTATTTTTCAAATCATTGGGTGCACTGGGCTTTACATATTATTTTAAGGCAGACAAGAAAAAATTATTTGATGCTGGAACAACTCTTTTAAATTATGGCCGCAAACACTCCAACATACGATGCACGGTCATGGGTAATTGGATGACGACTCTGGGTCATCAATTAGACGGCAATTTTCAATCAGCTGTCGATTATTTTGAGAAAGTTAGCAACATCGCTGTTGATCCTTACTATTCAAAGATGGGAACATTGTGGCTGGGCGTAAGCTATTTTTTAAATGGCCAGTTTGAAGAAGCAGAAGAACCCCTAAACGATTTCGTCACTTACAGCCAGCAGATGGGTTGTGAAATAATGGAATACATGGCCCTCATGTTCCTTGGAATTATTACCCTTGCCAAAGGCCACATGCGCCGAGGGCTGGAAGAATTGAAAAAGGTGCAACAGACCCTGCTAAAAATTGAAAATCAGACATTCTACGCCCAGTCCGAGTATGTTTTGGGAAACGTTTATTTGCAAATCGTTGAACGCGCGGGCCCCAATAAACTATCCACCATGGCCAGAAACATCGGCTTTATTCTAAGGAATGCACCGTTGGCCGATAAAAAGGCTCAGTCACATTTTAAAAAAGCGATTGAAGTGGCCGGAAAAATAGGTGCCAAAGGCATTGTCGCCCAGGCCTATTTGGATTTAGGGCGTTTACACAAAACAAAAAAAGAATCGATGCGGCCCGGGAATGCGTTTCCGAAGCGATCAAAATTTTTGAAGAATGTAAAGCTGAGAGTTTTTTTAAAATGGCCAAAGAATCACTTGGAACTATTAGGGATTGAGCCGGGAAAGCGGAGAAACGAAACAACGAGGTATCGGAGATGAAATATTAAAAAACCAAGATCTCCGAATGAAGTTAAATTTATTTGTGTCGTGCGCAATGCTCGACATTACGATTGATAGGGTTTGGATCGAGAATCAGTTGAAATAAGTTTTAATTCGGGGAAATATGTTGAATAATAGCCTTTGTCATTCGAAACCAATTTTCGTTCCGATGTTTGCAAAGCATATGCGCCAATAATGAAATCGGTTAAAATATGCTGTCTTATATGAATCTCGGCGTTGCACGATTTGCAAATTAGCTTCTTGATCTTCTTGCCGCAATGTTGACATATTAATACACGCCGCTTGTTATATTTATCCCAACGTTTAGCTGCAATTATATATGCTTCAGGCTCAATATCACCAATAATGATGCCGGTGTCGCTTAAAAAACTATTCGGGTCTATCTACCATTTAAAGGATTAATTTAAGGCGATGTCTTCGAGTCCCCATGATTTGGTTCTGCGTAGCCGGATTCCGGAAAGCCTCATAATGAGGATAATCATCATATCGATAGTGGGGATC
>Ga0209367_1008039_pt1 | contig 14473 bp, 9 predicted proteins | sample WorMetLIZISLAND2_FD_187412 | JGI IMG/M metagenome (GOLD analysis project Ga0209367, IMG submission 187412) | Marine gutless worms symbiont microbial communities from Max Planck institute for Marine Microbiology, Germany - Olavius geniculatus... ... | reverse complement strand
AATCCGTCCACGATCCGGTGATGATCTTTCGCAGTCAGCACCAGTGCCTCTATGTCGCTGAGGGCGGCTGACCGCGGCGGTGGCGTAGCCAAAAATTTGAGTTGGGGAGCCTCGCCTTCCTTCCCTCCCGTTCTTTTCTTCCTTGCTTTTCTCCTCCCCTTTCGTTTCCTCTCCCCTTTCCTATTTTATTTTTTTCTTTCTTCTTCCCTTTCTTTTTTCTTTTTCTCTGTAAAAGAAGGGCCTTGCCTCCCTTTTTTCCCGTCCTTTCCCCCTTTTTTTCTTCTTTTTTTTGTTACTTTTCCCCCTTTCTTTTTAGTTTTTTCTCCCCTTTACTCTTCCCTTTTCCCTTTTTTCTCCTTAGAAGCAAAACGCCTAAATTTTAGTTAGAGAGTCTGGGGAAGCGCTATGAGCTCTCCAATCTGGGTCTGAAATATAGCTCTAGCCGAAATCGAATTTGGCGCATTATAGTTTTAAAATATGAAATCTGCTGACAACAATTTCAACTATTTTTCTAAGTACCTAAGATCTATTTTTACAAAAAGGATGAGATTGGGGGCCTGGGCTGCACCTTGTTTACGCCACTGCACCGAGGAGAGAATTGGAAAGAAGTCGCCGACTGCCTTGGAACTATGCCCTCATTCCTGCTTCCTTCCTCGTCTGCAGTGTGGAAAGATTCTAGCCGAAGCTACAGAAACACGCCCACACTGTCCCCGTCTGCCACTCGAGCGCGCAATTTGCACCAATTCTCTCGATCACGAAGAACCGTTGCGTTATTTTCAATCTCGCGTCGCGGTTCTCCCTTGATTAACTACCGCGAACCGACCATTGATTTAAGGACTTTCGCCTGTATTGTATTCGATTATTGTATCGAATATTTGCGTATGTCATTGCATGAAATAATTTTTTTTATACAAAAAGTCTAAAGCACGCGCATTTTTTCCGATAAAAACAATGGGCCTTAGCGAGTAAATTTTGTCTGCGAGACTGCGACATACAGTTTTGAAATCTGGATTACCCATTAAGCGGATTAAGCAGAACCTATATGGGTCAAATATTTAGAGGCTCTAGGTCTATAGGAGCGCTACACCTTTGCAATTACCCAAGTGCTTACTCGCTTGGAATTGTTCAGTGAAATAAAATAAACACAAGAAACGCAGAGTAGCTATTTATAGATATATGTGTTTCAACGTTTCAATTTCTTTAGTAGTAACTGAGAAAGATAGAAAAATATTGATGCTCGGCAATGGTGAAGCTTAAAAAGATGTCACGACATTTTAAGCTTTTAAACGTAACTGAACCGCTGAAAAAAACTCGGGATACTTGTTTCGTGTTATAGACAGTAACGATGCTCTCAGCCTAAAGTGGCTCTGAGTGCAGGTAATATCGAAGGCGTGCTTTCCTGCTGTGTCTGTGATGTAGTTGTACTGGCAGGGGGAAATGCATTTTATGTTCGAACATGACGAGTAGTGGGCAATTATCTGTCGTTGAGGACTATATCTCGTTCTCTGATCGGTCAAACTGCACGCTATAATCATTCAGCCAGCGAATAGCCGTCTACAAAGACCTGTCGGACAGACAAATTGATTGCTGAGCGAATTGTCTGCCAGGCACAGATAGGAGCGCGCGACGCTTTTAGCTTGCGTGGGCTAGCTCTCACAGCGCTTCCGTTACGTGACGTTTCTCATCTCGGCAGCACGCTTGACGCCGCTGCAGTCAGCAGCTGCTTCAGCAACAGGCCGAGGAGTATTTCTGCTGGTCGCCATGGCAACGGACGACACCTGGCGAGCTTCAGTCGAACGACGCAGTAAATTGAATAGAACAATAGCTTCTATGGTTATCGTTCTTGTCTTGAGATGCACGAATATTGTGACGTCATGAGGCACGGCGTTGTCTTAAATAAAATGTATGTATAGGCAAATAAAGCGCAAAATGTCGGCAAGAAGTTCGCTGAAATTACGAGAAATTTGAGCTAATGCCCACGAGACGCGCGAAAGCGTATGGCAGTTCCTGTTCGCAAGCTGTCAGTCTATCTTCAACCATTTCGTCGCAGTTCATTCTTGGAGTGTGCGCTGCAGCCGAAAATCGCAAAAATCAATAAATACCACTTATTTTAAAAGTTCGAGGTCTTTCAAAATGATCGATGTTGATACGACTGAAAAGCTCGTCACTAGTGCTTGTTGTAATATAGGGTGTTTACACGATCCAGCAAACGTCCAGCAAACTTCTAGCAAACTTCCAGCAAACATCCAGCTTCATTATAACATATGGCAACAAACTTCCGGCAAACGTTCAGCATTAGCACGTGTATTTTGAATACAATTGCTGGAAGTTTACTAGGCGTTTCCTGGATCGTGTAAACACTCCAATAGGCAGCATGCTCATGCCCATCTGCAACCGTTTTCACGAAAGACTGGCCAACACCGGTAAAATAACGACTTTTGCGGTGGTACCGCTCTTTGATGCCCTCGTGCGCAGGTTTCCTTGAACCTAGAAAATCGAGACTTGGACCTTCGAAATCTACGTTCAATGCTGAAAATTTCATTCGCAGCTTCTTCATGTCTATCTCAAATCTCAATTGATTTCGGCGCAATTCGCCCTTGAAAAGTGTCTCGCAGCCCAAAATCGCCAGAAAATTAATAAAAACCCTTATATTGGCGTTCAAGGTCATCCAAGATTATTGAATTTTTGGCAATCGAAAGCGACTTACGACTTACGACTTACTGTTAGTGATTAATAGTAACCTAGGCCCTATCTCGCATCGTTATTGAGATACAGCGACTTATTGGCTAAAATAGCAAATTTTTCCTACACTCTTCTTATTTAGCGGCCTCGTTCAAGGTGACTACTTTCGAATTTATGAAAGAATTTTACGGTTCCTAAAACTAGAGTTTTTCAGGCAGCCGACGGTGAAGATTTGGTGATCTTAGCTTGCACCGTTTTTGACTGATCCACCCGTGTGACGGACGGACAGACAGACAGACGGACAGCATTGCGATGGCTAAGACGCGCTGAAACCAGTAGCTGCTTTCGCGCGTAAAAACGTTACAGGCAGATCCAGTTTCGAGCAATATTAATACGAAAGTTTGCGTAAATGGCGCGACTTTTTAATGCATTGTTTTGAAGTCAGATTAGTAAACGCGCTTCTGTCACATCAGCATGATTAAACCTGTTTGTTATCCGTTGAAATTAAAACTGCAAAACAACCGAGTGCTAGCTTGATAATAACGTCACCTTATAAGTAACACATTTTGAACTATGCAAATAGTCTGCTCTGCAAACAAATTATTGATAATGGGGCTTATGGGACGAGCAGAGCTACCGAAGAATGTGATCAAAAAATCAGTCGTAAGCTTCAGCAGCACATTATTTAAACACTGTTTGAATTGTGGGAAAAATATCTGGGAGTTGAATTTTTGGCTGCTAAGCTTTGTTTAAAATTATTGTTTTTGTGAATTGTGCGTGTGTGTTTTATCTTATAATCATCATCATCATCATTTAAGTTTCTCAGACATTTCTCAGACAGAAAACATATGACATTTTAAAACTTACAAGTGACTAACAGGAACGACAAGGTTCGGCAAGGTTAACCTAATAACTGAGGCCCAATGTATACGTAATTTCTGTGTTTTGTGTCGGGAAAACAGTTGGTGGCTGATTCAACCGTTTATCTCCAGTAATTCAAAGTACGCTGTATTGAAATAAATATGTATACGATGTAGGTACGTTTGCGGACAATAGTTCAGCAGCTGCCCGGCAGGTGTCGCTAGGTCAGGACGACTATGATTATGACTACGATTACGAAACGACTGAGCTTGAAGGCGAAGAAGCATTATTTGACGCTGAACGACTGAACATCGAGTACGTCGACGATTTCGCACTAGCAGCCGCTGGCGATGATGAGCGTCAACCCGCGCAGATGGAATTTGAACTCGACAAAACGCGTCATGGCGCAACCAATAGCCATCGACGTAGAAGACCGCATGCCAGGTTCGTTGACAGTTTTTGTGCATTTTTCCTATGTTTGTTTCTGCGTTAAAATTACAAAATAATGGCTATTAAAGTAGAAGCACGCTACCTAAAAGCGATACATCCAGAACCGGTTTTGAGAAATTTTTGCAGAGTTTTAGAGTTCTAAACACTTTAAATCAGTTTCAGGGGCGAAGGAGCAGAGGAGCAATTGCCCCTAAATTTTGGGCTGTTGGAAATTTGTCGGAAAATTTTCTTGTCGGAAAATTTTTGTCCAAAAATGCAAAAAAAACTGACGAGGCAAAAATTTTGCGTTTTGAAAAAATTTAGGGGCAAAATCAAAATTTTGAGCAACTTGTCGAAAATTTCCAGCTCTGTGCGGGAATTCCGTTGAAAATCTGCAATTTGTGTTGAAAAATTACAACTTCTTGCCCGCTTTACTTTTATAACCCACGAAAAAGCCGCCGAAAATTGTTTGGAGACAAAGCTCCATCTTCGCTCGTTTATCTGGAAAACTCAACATGTTTCACCAGACTCTTATGAGTTTTTGGACTGAACGGACCACTTTTTGTTCGAAAATTTGGTTATTTTTTGATGCCTGAAAATGGTAATCAATGTTAAAGTCTGAGCGTGAACCATTTTAGACAATGCGTTAATGCTAATATTTCTAGCAGTAACAAACTGTAACAGAAACGAAAAAATTAAATATAAATGTTTAAAAAAGGAAAATTGAACAATATCAAAAATATGACATAACAAAACGCATTTATTTATTTACAACTTTAGTTAAACAGAAAAGTCCAATTGATGTCATAGTGTTTTAGTATTTAGCGAACAGGTAATAATACTAGTATATCATAATTTATTATTGTAGGCGTGGCCATCGTCAGAGGTCAGAGAAGACATCCATACGGGGATCATGCCAGCATTATAACGGTCAAGTCTGCAGTCGACAGTTGCAGCAACAGAGCATCTTTGTACCGCATAATAAGCACCAAGCTCTCACGGAAAAACTGCTTGCTGGTAAAACGATCTCATTTCTCTGTATTAGTGTAGAGTGCTTCGTGTATGGAGGAACGATTGATTGGATCATTTATTGTCTGGATCGTGTAAAAAGTATCCATCTGTGCCAGTGTGCTTATAGTCTACTCATTGCACAAACTGTGAATTTACTGCTGTAGAACTGACCACCCTTATCGCCTTCTGTGTAGGCCTATTGTATAGTTACTTTATTCTTGGGGTTAAATTCACACTCTACAACTGGCTGTACAGCAACTACACTGTGGGTCATAACAACACAACAAATTTATTTTGACCATAACTTGAAGAAGGGTTACGCAATTTTAATAATTTTTGGTACACATATTTACGACACAACTAGCCATCAAATGGCCGTTCAGTTTCCCACCTCACCCAACATCTGCTTCTGCACTAACTGGAAAAACAGAACAGACAAAATATGCATTAAAATCAACAAAAATTTTATAAAATTTTATCTTTTTGGATATGTGGCCACCAACAGTTAATCAATTACAAGGTTTGACTGTTGCGCAGCAGCACGTTTATTAAATAGGCATAACATTCAGAAATATTTATAAATTTAAGAAGTGATTGGTGAAGTCTGAATTGGTCTGGAGCAGAACGTTATCAACGCTGCTATCAATGAATAGAGAAAGTGTCTCCGAGCCGAGCCCATAAACATTTTTGTAGGCAGTTAAAATGGACAATTAGATAAACTATTAGCTAGAATTATGAAATTATAAACAAAATGTGTGTTTTGTGTGTTGTTTTTGATTAAGCAATAATACCAAAGTTGTTCGTTTTCTTTTCCCAGGTAGTGCAAAAACATACAGTGGGTGAGGTGGGAAATTAAACAATCATTTGATGGCCAGTTGTATCAGGAATACAATACAATACAATACAATACAATGGAGAATTTGCACTCAAAAACTGCCAAAACAAACTGTCAGTTTAATCTAGCACATGAACTAAAAAGAGCTGAAATGTTTAAAAGAAAAATAAAATGAAGATACTGAGAATATAAATAGTGTTAAATGTAAAAATGACAAAATTAGAAAAATAACTAAAGTGAAGAAAACTAAAATAAAAGAGAAAAAATGAAAAGGTAAGAAATAAAGAATAATAATAATAATAATTAAAACTTATAAAAAACTAAAAAGAGTAAAAATAAAAACCGTGAGCAGGTCCGAATAGCCGTGGAGTCAGTCCGAGGGGGTGCCACATGTCTATGGAGGACAGGATTTGAAAAAAAGAAAAGTTTTGAGAATTGAATGAAAGAATGATGGGGTGATGGATGACAAGAGTGGTGATGGTGACGCTGACGAGGTGAGATGATCATGGAACTATAGTGACTCAGGGAGATAGATCAAGACGTGGCTGACGAAGTGAGTGGGGGAGTTGAATAGGCCCCTATTCGTACCAAAACTTATTAAAATTGGATAACTTTTCTTTAAGTTATGATGAAAAAAATTTGGTGTGTTTTTTTATGCCCCGCAGTACAATGATCGAATGTTTACGGCAAATCCGCCAGTCAGATGCGCAAACAAAAAGCTCAGCTGTCGCTAGGATAGCCGACCATACTGGTGTGAGTGTCCTTGAGGTTCAACCAAGATCCATGACTCTTATTTCATGTGAAAAAGCGTATGCCACTTTTTATTAGTGATTAATAGTAACCTTGGCCGCATCTCTTATCGTTTCCGTAATATGGTCAGTTTTACTTTGGAAAACGCACATTTTTTACTCTCTTTCCATTCAACCCCAAATTTGGAAACTTTTCCATTGCACTAGATGGCTGAAATTATGCATGCGTAAATTTAACACGCATGGTTATTTATTTGGGTAAAAAGTTTTCCTTTACGACTTAACGCTTAGCCACAATACATCCGTTACACGATTACAGACGGACAGACAGACGGACAGACGGATGACAACCATGCCAATAGTTCGACCGTTACTTAAGTACGGTTGGCTAAAAATCAAACGCCAATAACTTTTTGACGTTTTAAAAAGTCAATATTTTGTTTTGATATAAAGGTAAAGTTGCTGATATTCACCAGCGCTTTGTCGATAGCTCTGTGACTGTACATGTAAGGTCGGTGCTCATCTCCGTTTCAAGACCCTGAGCCAGCAGTGAGCAATTGCTTAGTAATCTCAGTTACATGGGCGGTATGCCAGACCTCTGTCATATACTGCCATTACCTTTCCGACGATTAGGCTAGTACCAAATAATAGGCCTACTGCTTGGTGACAGAGGCACATGTGTGTGAACAACTTGCCCAGGATTGTTACCTAGCAGTGTAACGTCCGGGAGTCGAACCAGCGATCACGCGATCATTAGTCCGACACGCTACCGCTACTCTACCAAACCACACTATATAACTCAGTTTGCAACTGTGCAAATAAACAATTTATTGGTAGAAAACAAATCGAAGCGGCGGTGTTTGGAATGGACTTTGCTGTTGCAGCGACGATGCGATTGCTGGCGCCCTCTCTCGAGTACGATCGTAACGGATGCGCAGACGTGGTCCAGTCGTTTCTGTGTAGCTACGCGTACCCGGCGTGTAGTGACGACGATCGTAAGTCGTCGTCGTCGGTCGTCGCGACCAGTCGCAGCGATCAGACTACAACTAGTCGCAGCCGACGTCAACGACGACCGACCGTGAATCGAGTCTGTCGTGAAGACTGCGAAGTCTTACAGGGGAGCGTCTGCCAACAAACGTTCCACGTAATCGCCAGATCTCAATTAACCGGTATGGTAGACTTGCATCCTTAATTAGACACAATCAGTTGTGTGTAAAAACTTTAAAACTAGAAGAAACTTCATTGAATATCTGGGGACGTTAGACAGTTTTGCAGTAGCCGATATCACCGTAAAAATCACTCGTTTACCAAACCCAGTTCGAATAATTGGTATCCGATTAATATAAACGTGTAGGTCTAGGCTAGAATCTTTCAAAGAGAGCAAAGGCACGTACAGAACGACGTAACTGAACTAAACTGAACTAACCTGACTCGGTTTAGTTTTTGACGAACTGATTAATGGACAAGCAGGGCGAACTCATTGGTTATTGGTTGACGCGTACGTGAGCGTAGTCACGTGGGCTTTTGAGCACTAACTAACTGGTGTTTAATTTCGGCTGATAATAATTCAGATCGAGTGCTGTCGGCGAACTGTGACGTGCTGCCATTTCGTGAACACGGAAAATGCATCAGTCTGCTTCATCGACCGCGTGAAACGACCAGCCGACCGACAGCGACATTGCCAGGTTTTTTGATAAACAGTGTTATTTTGAAGACACGTTAATAGGCCTACTTCTTTCTTTGCAACTTATGTTTTTACGTTGAATGGCTGCATAGTTGCAGTGCAACAGCTTTACAATTTATTGTGTAGCATTGGACAGGCTTTTCTATAGCTAACAATAACAAGGAGCAAAGTAATTTTGCAAGTGGCGAAATCGCTCTCATGGATTCACCAGATGGCAGCATAGTTTGGCTGCAATTTTTAGTTGTACGTTTTGCTTCGGGGTTTAGACCCCATTTTTTTCTTGGATGCTAGGGACCCATCTAACACGATGTGTCTTTGGACCCCACAACTGTAGGCTTTTTGCCAAAATGGCATGATTGTCATCTGAATCTAATAAATGAATTTAGAGTTTATTTTCTGTAGTGTAGGCCTATGTTAATGCCGTGCATCAGGAGGCAAGGGCGTGGACGGTTACAAGACGGCCATCTACTTCATAGTGCTGCCGGCGGTGCTTGGTCCAGTCAGTGCCGTCATGTTCGTCGTCGCAGTCTATCTGTGTCGTCGTCGTCGTCAGCTGGACCCCCGTCAATCGTCAGCCATCAAACGGGCACCTGTTCACATGCTCCGCCTACCTGTTTCTAGGCTCCGCCCACCGCCGACGACGCCGCAGGCTTCGCGGCTTCGAGCCGGCGTCGAAGGCGGAATGGACGAAGAGATCAGGGCTATGCTGCCTTGCGCGTCAGCCGGACTTTTCGTCAATCCACCAACGTCACGTGTGCCAGGTAGGGGTGACTAAATTACACCAGTGTTAGATTTACTGGGCGCGGGGGGTTTAACTCCCCATTGGAGGAAAAATTAGGCATAATGCCTGTGGCGACTCAACTTTTTGCGCTCGCCAGTCGGCGACCCTCTCATTGCTTTTTTAACAAATCGAACGCTGAATTACATGCTTATACGATTAGCCGTTGGATATTTTGATCTGGTGTTATGAATGCTTTGCATCATTTTCGCGCAATTCTGCATCAAAATCCATGAAATGGTAGGCTAATAATATAGGCACGTCGGTTATCGTCACTAGGTTGACAGTGAGTGTATATTGGTCAAGTGACGTCATGAAATCCAATCGTCATACATCTTTGCTGTCTGTGAATTCAAAATAAGGTACAAAATACACTCTTGTTCGTGTTTTTTTCCAAATACCGACACCGCATTTCGGGCGTATAATGAATCAACATGACATCATTCTTTAAAGTCTATACTTCAACGCAAAATATCTGCACGCGATTAGTCCAAATCGCGTCACGTGAAGTTAACAAATACGCACTGTAGCCCGCTCAATGTCACCCAATCATTGTTGCCCGTTTGAAATGATTGTTGTTTAAAACAGTTTTTGTTTAAATATTTTGTTTTGGTTTTTAGGTATAACAAAACCAACAGTGACTGGTGTGTCGAGGTCATCATTGAAAAATTTTTACTCTCAGTTCGTAAAACGTACGAACTTCGGGTCAGAAATTTTCAGTGATGACCTCGACACCAGTCACTATTTGCTTAGTGATGACTTGTCTCGTGCGTTATTGATGACGTGTGTGTGGTTGCGCCGACAGACCAGCATCAGTTGGACGCGATAGTGTCTCCACCTGGCGGCATTCAGTTGCTGCGTCTGCTCGGTGCCGGTGCGTACGGCAATCTGTACGTGGGTCGGTTCACGGACGTCGACGCTAGCGGCATTGAACGTTGTCGCCCGGCGTTCGTCAAAGTTCTGCTGGACGCGCCTGGACCCGAGGTTGACCGACTCCTGACGATTGGACACGGCAACCTGGTCGGCCTTCGGGCGGTAGTCGTGGGCACGGACTTTGCCCAGCCGTCGTGTCTCGTCTACGAGGGTCTGGATGACGCCGTGGATTTGCACCAGTATTTGGTACTGAGACGCATGCGGGACGTTGAGGAGGACACGGACGAGGTAGACTGGCGGCAGTCGGTAGCGGTACAGGTCAGTGATATTTCCATTAACTTGAAGTCAAACTTAACATAAATTTAAGAACTTGAACTGGACTGAAACTAAAATTAGCGTTTCTGAACTAAACTAAAAGTAAGTAGAATAGTACCTCGAAGTTAAATTTTGGGATAAAAGCCGTTTCGCAGTAGTTTGCCTCCGTACACTATATAACCTGCTGGCTACTTTTTATGTCTCTATAAACCCTTGGCTGGACTTGGTGATTGGCGTCTGTTTACTTTTCTGTGTGTTTTCTTTGTGTGTCTGCTTTGCTAGTTGCAAAACTGAATGTAGCTAAATGTCAGTAAAGCTGCTTTGGAGATTATACATTATTGTCAAGAAGTATAGGCTGAAGTTGAACTTGAAGTAAAACTTGAACTAAAATCGGAAAATATGAACTGAATTGAATTTGAACTGAAACTGTTTGTCTGAAGAAAATGTCATTGGTACAGGTGGCCGCGGCTCTGGACTACCTCGCCTCGGTGGGGTTGGTTCACCGCGACGTGGCGGCACGAAACGTCGTCATCAGCACGCGCAAACATGACGCCCACTTCTCTAACTTTCCGTCGACCAAACTCTCCGACTTCAGCTTGTCCGGATATCCGTACGCCGACGACTATTATCGGCTGTCGAACGGTGCCGGAGCAGCGGCTCTTCCGGTACGCTGGCTTTCACCGGAGGCACTATTCAGCGGCCGGTACTCGGAGGCGAGTGACGCCTGGGCGTACGGAGTTCTGCTGTGGGAGATCTACTGTGGACAGGCGCTGACGCGACCGTTCGAGCACCACACCGACGAGCAACTGGTCGACGCGATGGCTGGTAGAACGGGTAAGAGACCGACCCTGCCGTGTATCCGCGGCTGTTCGGCGTCGACGTACGCCCTGATGACGGAGTGTTGGAAGGACCTGCCGGTTCGTCGACCTCGCTTCAGCACCATCCTTGACCGTCTGGACGAACCATGCCGTGATGACCACGCTCTGGACTCCTCCCCGGCCGGAGGTAGCGACAGTACCGGGGTCACGGTCGTCGCTTCCATGACCGAATCACCACATCTCACGGCGGCCAGTCGGACGTCGTCGTTTCGTGCCCCCAGCGGCGCTCAGTGGAAGACTGGGTGTCCTGGCTCGGCGAGGGGACCACAGTTTTCTCCGGCCAGTGCGGCCCCCCGCTATCCACTGCCGCAGACCCACAGCCCGCTGGTGCTTCGATCGAACTCCCTCGTTAGCGCTGACAGCTCAAACTTCAATGTTTTCATGTGACTAAAACGCACCTCCGTCGGATACGCACAGACAACGGCGTCGTGGGTTAAACAAAGTAGGCGGTGCAAGAAGTTGTAATTTATACCCAGTTTACACGATCGAGCAAACATCGAGCAAACGTCGAACAAATCTATTCAAAATACACGTGCTAATTGCTCAACGTTTGCTCGATGTCTGCTTGACGTCTGCTCGATGTTTGCTACATCCAGCTAGCTCGACGAGCTATGGTAATTAGCATGCTAATTAAGAGGGCGGGCAGGTTGTAATTGGAAGGCCTATACAACACGTGATCAGCTGTGGGCTAAGTCTAGGCCTACATTTGAGCCAAGCGGCGGGGTTCCATCAGGCCTGCTTAATGTTTGCTCGACGTTTGCTCGACGTCTGCTCGATGTTTGCTCGATCGTGTAAACGGGGTATTACCGACAGACAGGTGCAAATTTTCAACAGAAGAGATAACGCATGCTCAAAACTTCAATTTTGCATTTGACAGCCTAAAATTTAGGGACGGGGGCGATTGCCGCCCTTGCAATTGTTTCCCTTGCAGACATGCTGCTTTATGTTGGCGGTCATTTTAAGCTTTTATGTGTGTGAAACTATGTATTGTGAATTTATATGTAGGCATAGTCGATGGACCGAATAACGTAAACACTCAATGAGCGTATTGAATAACCTTTGTGCAGTCCTGTCGATATGTCTACTGACATTTCTGCACGTTTTGTAATGTAAATACTGCTGTATTTTTTTTAATTTTTGACTGCATGTAATTTTCATTTGTTTTTTTTGTATCTGTCATATGCATTTTATGGACTAAAACTTTATTTTATACGGATGTAATCGATGTTTATTACGCCACCAGTGATGCCAAAGTGTAAGCGGTTGTTGCAATGCTTACAGGAGGAAAACGGCGCAGCCAACGTTTACAAACACTGCAGACTAAATACTTAACCTGCTAAACGGCACAGTTATAATATTTTCGGCAGCGTATCGACATCTGGTAGCGATTGTAGGTGAAACTCACTCAGCTGGCGCAGTCTGCAGCTCTCAGCTGAATTATTTCAATATAGCAAAAAAGAAACACGCCAGCACATTGTGCCGCGTACAGATGCACCAACAAATATATACCTGGGTTTTCTCTAAAGTATTTGTTGTCAGAAATTTTAACTTTTTATTAATATAGATCGTTTGTTTACACATACACAGTTTTCGTCTGCTGATGCGTCATCACCTACAGCGTGGCGTTTTTCGGCACTGCGCCAATTGCGTCAATTGTGCGCTAGCGTACGCAGGTTATGTAGGCCTATAGCGCTACAAAGCACTTAAATCTGTTGTTTAAACGCGTTCTCTATCTTATATTTATAATGTCTGTTTATTTGTCTGTAAGTGTGAATTCGTGTGAAGAAATGTGAAAATGTTAAAATACAAAGATATTTCGACACTGGTGAAGATGTTCATAGCTTTTTTCTTATACTTTTCAGCTCGGTAGCAACTGTCTAAGCTATCATCCTCAAAATAATTATCATCAGTAACTATTGTGATTTGTATTTTTATTCCAAGTATTTAGAATGGTTAGTCTTGCCTTACTAGACAAGGTTGATGCTTTTGACAACATCTGCCTACGCCGCATTCTCCGTATACCATACACGGATCATGTAGCCAACGCCATGGTTCGATTTCGAGCTGGCTCACCGCCGCAGCTGTCCCAGCTAATTCAGAGAAGACGGCTTCGACTCTTCGGTCACGTGGCAAGGATGGATGCGTCACTTGACATCTCCAGAGCACTCAAAACGTCAATCCGAGGCCTGTCCATAGAGTGGAAGCGCCCTCCCGGACGCCCTCGCCACACGTGGCTACGTACCCTGGGAGCAGATCTCCAGCCTCATAATCTTGGTCTCAACTCGGCTTGGAAATACGCCCAGGATCGAAAACACTGGAAGCACCTTGTGGAAACCGCTACGCTCCAGCTCGGGGCATGCGCTTGATGATGATGGAGTCTTGTAAGGGCCAGTCTGGAATTTAACACGCGATAATATCGCCCCAAAACCATTTTGCCGTTTTCGAGTTTTGACTTCCATCGCCCTTACATAGCTTTGTAAAGTGTTAAAGTTTTTTTTGCTCTAATCAGTAACTATTGTGATGACTGATAACGTTTGACTGAACGACACCGCTACTAGATAAAATCCGCTAGGCCTAACGGAATGTCATGAGCCAAAATCGCACTACAACAAATGGAAAATCGTAACGCAAACAACACAAAACATATTAAAGTGGGAAGCATATAGACACTGATACGCCATGGTCGATTAATATAATATTTATTTTCTAGAATGAATGATGCGAACTATGGTCGGCATTTAGGCCTACATGTATCTTTAAGATTTACCGTTTCCTGGTAGTTTCAATGTATGAAGCCCCTATTTTAGCGTATGTATGTGCAGTAGTTCATCCATACGGGACAGTGCATGACAGACTTACTATTTTTTTTTTTTTCCGTACGGCAATTGGGCCCTTGATCCCTTTACAGGCGTCCATGAACTGACGAAATAACGTAACATAAATGATGCAAAGATTGGATTGGTACAGCTTTAAAAATTGTGTTACTTATTATTATTAGTCCGCCCGTAAGCGATAGCTTGCGGAGCGGGCTTAAGTTTTGCTGTGGTTTCTTTCTTTTTTTTCTCGCCGCGTAATCTCCGAGCTCCGTGGGCCGATCGGCGCGAAATTTTGCACGATTCTCCTAAGTATGTTCGATTTTATAATCCCAGGTCGAAATTTTGGGTGAGCCTTCCCCAAAAAATTTTAAGAGCCGAAAACATGCAAAATTTGGCCCGATTTCGGTCGACTTCAAAGTTTGGCGGCCAATTTCTCCGGAACGGATGAAGATATTCAAAATCGGTGAGTTACTTGTTCGACATCGATTCCTCCCGCGTTAGGCGAAACAAGTCCGGTGAAGTTTGGTCCAGTAACCTTGGAGATCTCGATGTTGAATTGAAC
>Ga0209367_1008038_pt1 | contig 14475 bp, 14 predicted proteins | sample WorMetLIZISLAND2_FD_187412 | JGI IMG/M metagenome (GOLD analysis project Ga0209367, IMG submission 187412) | Marine gutless worms symbiont microbial communities from Max Planck institute for Marine Microbiology, Germany - Olavius geniculatus... ... | reverse complement strand
ATTTGAACAATTTTGCTGCGGTGAGCCGCGGAATTTGGCAAAATTTACCGCAAAAATTTGTGGGCCCTAGAGATCAGTGTAATATTGAGGACCGACCGACCGACCGACCAACGACCGACCTCTGTTCCTGGAAGAGCCTTCCTGGAAGAAATTCAAACGGCCATATCTTCATAACGGTGCTAGATAGACGCATGGTCACTATAGACCACCCATAGGAAGTCGACTGCCGCGAGTTGAATAGTCACGTGACCGATGACGTCACTGTTTGTCAGTCACTATTTGTATAATATTAGTCCGGTCTCAAATTGACGCCGGGTCTCCAATACAAGTTTAAAGAAACGAAAAAGAGTCAAGGTCGTGACCCCATTATCTTTGAGGCACCATATTTTTATAACGGTGCCAGATGTGTATATGTTTTATTTTTGCTTTTCTTTTTTACCACTTTTATTGCTTTTATTATTTTACCTGTGTTCTATGGACGTTTCTGTCTGAAATAAACTTGATTGATTGATTGATTGATTGACGGGGAGACAATTTCCAATAACGACTTCAACGCCAGTCACTATCTTATTATAATGGGCGGAAAATCTGTTTGTCTGTCTGTCTGTCAGCCCCCTCTAGCGCCTTCTCTGGTGCACGCTCGCGGACTCCGACCGCGGCATTTGAGTCCTTGGGCCTTGAGTACGTGCCCCACCTTGCTTCCCACCTGCCCCTACGGGCAGCCTGAGAGGGCGGGGGTTGCCAGCTCTTCTTTTCTCGCTGATTCGGTCAAGTTCGTCAGTATAGTGCCAGCTTTGCCTCCCTCTTCCCCACCAGGATCTGCCCCTGAACCCCGCTGGGACACAGGCCGCAGCCGAGAACCACGACAATTAATAAATGACATAAATGCCAGACCAATCCAAGCGACGCTGATACGGGCCTGTATTGCAATATGATGTGGCACTGACGAGATAATGTAAAGTGTATTCTTACCACGTCTGCACAGTTATTCAGACTCGGTAACTTGATAGCCGCTATTAGTAGGTTATACATTATGGCGTTCACAAAGAAAACTGGGTTGCGAAAATTAGAGCACGTGATGAAGAAAAAAAGATGGAGGTGGCTGGGACATGTACCGAAAATGGAAGACTCCAAAATATCTCGTCAGGCAATAGGCCTACAGTGGGAACTGTGGGGCTACAAGAGAAAGCTGGGACGGACAGCCAAGAAAAAACTGGATGGACAGTAACGGATGAGATCCGAAGAATGTGTACACTAGCTCGAGTTCAGAAGAAACCAGAGAACTGGCGACAGACAGAGCAAAATGGCGTCAACGTGCGGTGGGCCCAATGCATCTACCAAAATGCAGGTTGAAATAAGGTCTAATACCCTGTTTACACGATCAAGCAAACATCAAGCAAATGTATTCAAAATACACGTGCACGACGTGTGTTCTAATTGCTCGATGTTTGCTCGACGTTTGCTTCATGTTTGCTCCGTGTAGGCTATGCTTCATGCATGCTTGATGTTTGCTTGATCGTGTAAACGGGGCTTAAGGTACACGCTTTAAAACAACTTACGGTGCAGTAGCGGCACATGTCTCTCATTGGTGGGCTGATAGACTCATCGTCGTAATTATCATCATCAGCATCATCATCGTCATCATCTTCGTTGTCTTTGAGGTTGAACGTGACGCCCTTCTTGAGCGCCGACTTGCCAAGGACGGTCGAGCCGCTGCCGGGTAGAAGCCTGTCGGTCGACCGGAGGACACCCACTCCTGATGTCCCGGCGGCTGTCCCGGCGGCGGCGCCCGGCGCGGACACAAGAACCTGGTCGGCCTCCGTCTGACGACAGTTGTAACTGCGACCCCACTTTACACGCCGTCTGCGCAACTGCACACAGCAACAGTGGCGTAGGCAGAAATGTTTGCTGGAAGAGAAATCCTCTCTCTTCCTTTCCCATCCCTTCTCCTCATTCCTCTCCGTTCCTTCCCCTTTCCTCCCCTTTCAATCCTTTCTCTTTCCTTGGAAGACAACAATTTTCATCATTTCCTAAGAATCAAATGATCAGATATAGCGCAGTTTAAACGTGTGCTTATGTCTTGTCTAAGGAATGGCGGAAGGGGGTCTGGGCCCGCCTGCACCAACCGCGCAGTTTGACGATAAAACATCTATGAGAGAAACAAACACAGAAAAAAACACATACGTAAAGGCTTAAAATTGAAAAAAACTCTGGTATGGGAAATGTCAAAATTTGGTTGCAGATCTAATGATGGGTAGTAAATATATCTCACGAGGAAAAAACCAAAAAGTAGCTATATGCTTTCCAGACGGCCAAGAAAGTGCCGGAACCATGCATACCGATTACCGACCCATACCGCCCCACGTTAAGCAGAGATCAAACCCTAAATTTAGCGTAACAAAATTAAAATAAAAACGAAAAATCGTCATCATGTGGTGCAACATTGACGACGGTGCGTGCGGTCTACCGGAAAAGTATTAAACCTGTAACTTTTGAATTCTGGTTTGATCTCACATGACGAGATTCAAGATTTCTACGTCATTATTTTGTATTCATTGACTTTATTGTGTTTATATTATTGCAGTAAGCTTCGGTAGTTAAAATTCTGTTGCCTATCAATGGTCATGTGACTGACTTTGTCGTATTATTGTATACGTTTATTCTTATTTTTTTTCTTTAATTATTTTGTTGTGCTACCAGTGACGGTGAATAAAGATTTTCATTTGAAACAACACAGAATTCAGTGCGAGTTAAGTGGCCCTTTCAATGCCCCGTGCCCCGCCGAACCAGAACCACCGTGCCCATCTATCAGAATCTAAACTGCACAGTATCGAATACAGCCCTCGAAAAGAGCAAGAAAAACTGACCAGAACGACGAAAACGACGGTAGCCAGTAGGGCTGCTCCGACTGAGGACCCGACTACGATGACAAGTCCTTGTATCCATGAGAGACGCGAGAATATTGACGTAGACGAAGGACGCACCAGGATTGGTCTTCCACCTGGAACAGACGCCTGCTCGTCCACCAATAGCTGTTATACAGCCACATAATGAGACATTAATAAAGCACACATACAGAAATATAAGCTTAGCATACACAGTACAGAAAGACAGTCACAGACTACGAAATTAATCTTATGTGCACAATTCTGCCCCTCTATAGCGAAGGGCCGTCATAGCAAAAGTATGCCACTGGGTTATATGTTCAGGGTTAGGGTTAGATGTCGTTTTTAGCCGATGGTACTTAAGTAACGGTCAAGCTATTGGTATGAGTTGTCGTCCGTCTGTCCGTTCGTCTGTCACGTATGCATTGTGGCTAAACGGTGCGAGACAGGGTTTAGGTTGCTATTGATCGCTAATTGAAAGTCGCATATTGGCTTTCAAACGAAATGTACATCATTAACCTTGGATGACTTTGAAAGGTCATAACGCACTATGGTATGTCAATCGTGCGGTATGGTGGCTAAACGGTAAGTCGTAAGGATCGACGATGGTACCATCAGATAGGGCGCTGACGACTTCCTATAGGCTGTCAATAGTAACCCTGTCTCAATCTGCAGCGGTTTGCCCGCAATTTTCAATGGAAAGTTTTACGCTATAAATGGCCGTATCTCGCAGGTCCGTATAGCAGCGTCGCTTGGATTGGTTCGGCATTTATGTAATTTACGAATTGTCGAATTTGTCGGCATGGGCGTTGGAAGCATTTGAAAGTTGGGGGAGCAAGCAGTGTCTGGGGCCATGGCGAGCGCGTGGAGCGCGAGCCTATAACGGGGGTCTGCGGGCGGAGCCCCCAGCGGGGTCCAGGGGCAGAGCCCTTGGTGGGGGGTCAGGAGGGCTTTGCCCCCCTGAAGCTGAAAGCTTTTTGGTTCTAGTAGTCCACTCAGTATGTAATGAAAGACCCCAGTAGTGATTCGTTGATACATCTGGAACAGTAAATAAATTCATACCGTCAGTCGACCTGTCGTGGTCCTGGGCGGATTGCCTGCATCTCTGACAGCGACCGTGAGTTGCAGGCCGTGAGGCAGCAACGGCGTGTCGGTGGAGTCTGTCACATCAGCTGCAGGAACCACATCATTATCCTCGGCCCCCTGGCGACTACTTGCTGTACTAGACGCCTCCAGCTCACGCAGAAACTCTGACGAAGCCTTCACGTACAACCAACCTGAAACAGACACAGTTCAGATTAACGTTAAGGTTATGATTATGCGACGCGGCATCGTGCCCGAGGGGTGTGCAGGAGTTGCAGGGGGCGATCCAAAAATTTCGGGCTGAGGGAAAAATGTCGTCTTTTTAGTCGTAAAGTTGTCGTCCAAAAATGCAAAATTTTGGGCTGAAAACCCACATTTTAAAGAAAATTTGGTGATGTAGCATAGTGGTTAGAACGTCGGTCCTGGCCGGCGAACTTTCCCTATCCTGCGCTAAACTGATGGATGGCTGTTTGACCACTTTGTGGATAGAGTGTCCGCTATCAGTCAACCAACAAAGCCAACTAGAGTAGTAACTCATTTATATGGGTTACAGAAGGTGGTGACCTTAGTACAACTGACTGGGGCTGCCTAGCCGGCCGCTGCGCCAGCTTGTGTCTGCAGACTGCACGCGGTGGCCGTGCGGCCGGCGGCTCTGGTTAGTGACGAAAAGCGCATTAGAGGCATGTACACGAGATGCGCTATACAAATTGACCCTTTTAAACAAAATCGAAATTTGGAGAACCCATTATTTCGTCTGTCGGATAATTGCAACTGCCTGCACGCCTACCTTTTTTAACCCACGACGCCGGTGCTGGGAACGTCACATCCAACAAAAATTTCAATACACGGTTACGTTACAAAACAAACGTCTGACGTAAGCTTAATACCCAGTTTACACGAGGGAGCATACACGAAGCACACATGAAGCACACTTAGAGCAACCTTAGAGCAAACTTGAAAGCAAACCTTGAGCACACCACGTCGTGCACTCCTGGAGCTGGCTTGATAACGGTGCGTGCTTCATGTGTGCTTCATGTACGCTTCTTCGTGTAAACGGGGTATAAGTTTCAAATTAGCTATTCATCACCAAGCAGATAGTCCGTATTTTCACATAAGCTCACAAGAGTTTTATCGTCTTGTTTTTCTGACTCGTACACGATGGCTGAAGGCGCGAACAGAGCGACATAACTGAACTAAAATTACTGCTCGTCCATTGTTCAGTTCAGTTCAGTTCAGCTCCGTCACTCTGTAGGCTACGCACCTTAAGATCACGAGTGCACGACAAACCGGAAGTAGGTTCTACGTCGATTCCAAGATGGCGGCGCTCGTCGTCGTCGTCGATGAAGTAGGTCAGGTTAGCGTTTCCTTCCGCATCTCGATCTATGGCCTCGAGCCTAGCCAACCTCTGACCATCGGACACCTCGCCGGGATTGACCCACACCGTCGAGTTAACGCCATCGCCACCTGAAAACAGAGATGACCATGGAAATGGGATTCCTGATAGGAATGAGAACCGCACGCAAATGTGAATTGAGAATAATGGAAAAATCGGAAATGAAAGAAAATAGAAAGCAACCTGCATGGGAACGGGAATGGTTCAAAACCGTAACAGAGCACATAATGATATTTTACGTGTCTTCGATAGAGCATTAAAAATTGTTTATGTCGCAACATGATTGAACGATCGTTCGGCAGTGAAAATGAAAAAGAATTGAAAAAAAACCCAATAGGTGTCCCAGCCAGAAATCGCCAAAAATTCCATAAAACCCCCTATTTTGGCGTTCAAGGTCATTCAAGGTTATTGAATTCGGCGCCAATCGAGAGCCAGTGTACGACTTCCTATTAGTGATTAATAGTAACCTAGGCCCTATCTCGCACCGCTACTGAGATACAGCGACTTATTGGCCAAAAATCGCAAATTTTGCCCACCAACTCACATTTAGTGCCCTAGTTCGGGGTGACTCCCTTCGAATCATCTGTACCTGGAAACAGGAACTCGGGGGAGTGGTCGTTCTCGTCGGTCACGTGGACGATAACGTCACACCGACTCAACGATGACGTCACGTCCGGTCTGTCGGCCTGGGTGGGCGGAGCGGCGTAGACCCGGATGCTGAGCGATGACGTCACTTCACGGTTGAGCACGGCCAGCGTCCGTATGTCCCCGGTCCGACGATCAACCGACAGATACTTTGAAGAACCTACGCGCACACCATCATCATTCTATTTACACTTAGGTGGCTTGGCAGTGTAACGGTCAAGACGTTGGACTTGTTATCGCGAGGTCGTAGGTTCGAAGTGTTTGGCCGAACAGGGTCTCCAGCTGGCTCGACTATCAAGTAGTAGGTACTTGGATGGGTGACTGTCTGCGAACAGGCAGACCATCTTGGTATAATAACCAAATACCAAGGTCAACTCTGGATCCTATGACCACGGGAAGATAAACTGAGTTCCGGCCTATCTGGATGGCGTTATGGCAGGGCATGTTTACCTGTGTCGAGTGACAGGTGATTCCAACATGTGGCAGGTGACGCGTTGACGATCGTAACTCTGAGATGAGTTTCGTTCGAAGAGCTAAACCATCTAACCGTTTTAACCATCAAGCCAGTGCTTAATTTGTAGAACTAGTCGTATCAAAGTAATTTGGACAAACGCGGAGTCGCTTTCTTTGTGTTCGCCAGGTGAAAGCAGAAATGTGCAACTGCATATTTTGGCGGCAGTGTTCGGCCCCAAAATATTCCCTTCCCTGACCGCGTCAGAGATCCCCATCTGACGGATTGTGTCCTAGAGCGTAGTTAGTACACGTCGCATAATAATAAAACAATCATAGAAACACTCTGGAGAAAAAAAGAAACCTGGAAAATCGTCGTCGTCGTCTTCGTTGGTGAAGTACTGAACGCGGCGGAACTCGGGATTCGAATCATGGTCGATCGCTTCCACGCGACCAATCACCGTACCTGTAATAATCACAGTTTTAATCATTAAAAATTTTATTGACCAAAAAGCAGACGTGAAATTTTTTATTAGATTTGCACCACCGAGAAAAAGTTAGACATTCGTGCATGCAATGTTCCATTTCAACGACTCTTTAGCTCGGCTAGATAAGTTTACACTCTGAACGAAAAATGATCATGGTCTTTCTTCAGAAAATAGCCTATAAATTGAACGTTCTAGTCTGCTTACAAGGCTGGATGAAAAATACTTACTGACTAGATGTCTCAGAGCATTTGCGATAGTATTTGCAAGTAGTAACGATTCTAAACGAAAAATTAGCGGCCTACGAGCTCTTGGATAGTAATCGCGGTTTAAATTTTGATTATTATCATTTAGTTAGTTAATTATGAATGCTGGTAAAAATATCATCACAATGTAGCAGAATAATGCCGGAACTAAAAAAAACACTTAACAGAAAAAACACATCGATACACATTCATAAAAATGAATAAAAACTATTACCGGTTAGAAAATTAACGACTGATGAATTTCTTAACTGCTGAAATGTTCTAATCGTCGCCTACTCTGACCAGGGATGAAAAACCTAGATGAAAAAATTTAGAGAAAATTTTTAAGTTTTAAGGTTTTTTTAGACTTTATAGGTTTTGAAAGGTGTTTTAGGTTTTTCTGTCTAGTGTCCAATGCACACCATACAGAAATTTACGACGATGGAAAACATCTTTTACACCCTCTTATGAGTGAACGACATAATGACCTGATTGACGTCATAACTCAAAATCACGACTAAAATATAAAAGAAAATATGACATGCAATAAATTTCACAACCAAATGAGAAACCTTAAAAAACTAAAATGTGGATTTTTTAGATTTTTAAAGTTTTTTTTTTTGAAAAGTTGAAAATCTAGGTTTTTCGGACCATTTATCCAGTCTTGGCTCTGACCTGTAGGCCGGTTCTCGGGTACGTGGAATAGGTACTCGGGCAGGGTGAAGTGTGGCAGCTGGTCGTCTACGTCGATGACCTCTACTCTGAGCTGACCGTCTGCCGTGCGTCTTGGTTGTCCAGCATCAGTCGCTACCACGCGGTACTCGTACATCGAGCGACGCTCGAAGTCCACAGCTAGGTATACATCATCACACAATCAATCAATCTGGAATTTTTAAAGTGGCAACAGTTAGTCCAGAATATAGTCAGGAAATGATTTTGTGAAAAGATGAGTCTTGAGACGCTGACGGAAGACGGACAACGACTCGGCAGAATGATGTCACGTCGTCCGGCACTGGGTCGTTCCACTTCCGTTGGGCTGACAACGGAGAAAGCCCGATCGGTTAGCGACGGTTGTCAACTTGACCGGAGGCACTGCCTGAATCAATGGGCAAATTTGTAAGGCGCCTCTTAAACAGTGTTCTCAGAGGCGCCGGCTAAATTTCAGTTCAGTTCAGTAATAAAACTTTCTTCACGCAAAGACTTATATTAACAAAACTTACGACGGCTGCGCTCGTGCGCAGTAGCTGCGTGGAAACATCTCTGTAGTCATCTGGCTGATGAAATGTCCAATAGTCAGTGACGTTTTCTGGACTTCTGACGGCAAAATGTAACAAGAAGCCCAGCTGTCCCTGGGATAGACGACAGTACTGGTTGACAGTGACATGAAAGGTCATCCAAGGGCGACGATTTTCATGTCATTTGAAAGCCAATATGCGACTTCCTATCAGTAATTAGTAGTAACCTTGACCATTCTCTTACCGTTTCCGAGATGTGGCCGGTATTCCGTTTAAAACCGCACATTTTACCTACCCCCTCCGTTCAACCCCGAATTTGAAAATGTTCCCCTTGGAGTAGATGGCTAAAATTTTGCGTGCCCGAGACTATTATTCGAGTAAAAATTTTCCCACTAAGCGCTACATGACAGTCACAGTACATCCTTCACAGACGGACGACGGACGACAACCATGACTTGAGTACGGTCGGCTAAAAGTAAGTAATCGAGTAGCCTAAATAAGTAAATAAGTAAACAAATACGTGAATTGGCAATTGCAAATCGATTAAGTAAAAAAGTAATCGATCGAGTTTACCGGCTTGGACGGTAATGACGCCCGTTGCTGGATCGATGTGAAACACATCTGAGTCCGAAATATCGGACTCAAGCGCTTCCAAATAGAATGAGACCGAACCGTTGGGACCGAGATCGGGGTCATTTGCACTCACAGTTCCAACCTGCAGTAAAAATGTCACATAAAATTCTGGTGTTACGGTAACAAATTACTTTTTTTCCCAGTGGCAAAGTAAGGTAATCAACTACTCATAAAAAGTAAAAATGGCATTTTGCTTGTTACGTTTTATCTGCTGTTCAGCCTGGACTTAAAGATTGCAGAGTATATATCGCAGTTGCACTTGCATCATTTTTTCTGCAGTAGTAGAAGTAGTAGTAGTAAAAGTAGGCTATGATATATTGGTTTGTCACGTGTCTACGTTATCTAAAAAGTAATAATGCAGCATTTCATGTATTTTTGTTGCGTCAAAGCTCAAAGCTTAGTTTTGGGTAGCAAAAGTCGGGGTAAAACGTTTTCGAGAGAGACTACAGTCCCATATACGCTATGATGACGCTGCTACATCGAACGCTACACTCAACGTTAGAATACGATCCAGTAATTCGGCGCACGTGGGCGATGGCTGCACGCAGCAACTTTGCAATCAAAATTGCGGCCAAAACGCTGCAGATAGAGACACGGTTACTATTGACAGCCTATAAGAACTTGTCATCGCCACATTCAACGGTACCATTGCCAACCCTCTACGACTTACCGTTTAGCCACGATAGTGTGTAATGACCTTTCAAGGTCATCCAAGGTTAATCATTTTCGTGTCATCTGAAAGGTAATATGCAACTTCCTATCAGTGATCAATAGCAATCTACGCATATATCTTTCACCGTTTAGCCACAATATATCCGTTACAGACGGACAGACGCCAGCCAACGGTCCGCCAAAAGTACTCTATGCACGACTGCCGACCTTCGTGCCGGGTGGACTGTTCTCCGTGACGCTCAAGACATAGTGAGATCGGGACAGACGAGGATCGTTGTCGTTTTCGTCGTCTACAAGAACTTCCAGACTAGCGTTAGACGACAGTGATGGAGAGCCGGCGTCAGCACAGACCACTGTCACCACGTACCGATCTACCTCCTAGCAACATCATCATCATCATGGTTGTTTATTCGCATAACAGATTTGTTAAAAATCGGCTAGAAATGGTTCAAGGCCAGCATTTTCAAGGCCAAAGCCAATGCCAATGTCAGTAGGCCCTAGTCTTCGAGTCCAAAGCCAAGTAAGCAAGTAAGTACGTATATGAACATTCTATATTGTGCACCAAAAAGACAGCTTAATCATACTCAAACCGCGTAATGAACCATTACAAGATATAGAGCTAATGCTCACGAGACGCGCGAAAGCCTACAGCAGTTCCGGTTCAGTAGTTTAGCTGAAAATTTGGGTGTTCACGCTAAGTTAATATACAAATACCGAATTCTCTATCTGGATCGCATAACGATAGTTCCGTGGCGTCACCAAGAGAATGATATAGACTTGTGTTGCAGCCCAAAATCGCCAAAAAATGCAAAAAAACCCTATGTTGGCGTTCAAGGTCATTCAAGATCATTGAATTCAGCGCCAATCGAAAGCCAGTGTACGACTTCCTATTAGTGATTAATAGTAACCTAGGCCCTATCTTGCACCATTACTGAGATACAGCGACTTATTGGCCAAAAATCGCAAATTTTGACCACCCCTTCTCATTTAGCGCCCTCGTTCGGGGTTACCCCATTCGAATTTATGGAAAAGCTTTACGGTTTCTAAAACTAGAGTCTTTCAGGCAGCCGATGGTAAGATTTGGTGATTCTAGCTTGCACCGCTTTTGACTGATCCACCCGCGTGACAGACAGACGGACGGACAGACGGACAGATAGAATTGCGATGGCTAAGACGCGCTGAAAGCAGTAGCTGCTTTCGCGCGTAAAAATGCTCTGACAAGCACAGCTTCGACGTTTCAGTGGATACATGTACTCGTACATCATATCAATACCGAAAGCTATACAGAGCATAATCATTACACGTGACTAAAAACCAAGGCGTGGAGGCCAAGTTCGTAGCCAAGGCCAGAGGTTTTCGAGGCCAAAGCCAAGACCAATTTTCCCCTCGATTTTTCCTCGAAATCAAGATCAGTCCAATGTTTAAGAGGCGCCTTCAAAAGTGCGAGGACGCCATCCCTGAAATCGGCAAAGGGGGTTTCAGGGTAAAATGGTCCCGCTAAACGGTGTTAACTATATACACGTTTATTATCCTCAAACCAGCAATCTCAATTAATGCCTTCTATGAGCCTCAGCGTTGACCATACTTTCTACAGTGAGCCTATGCAGCGTAACACAAACGGGTACCTCGCGGTCGAAGGCCGAGTCGTCAGCCGTCACCAGTCGGTACTCGGCCCTGCTGTCGGCCGATGGGACAGAGACCGGAAGTAGTTTGAACATCCGGGCAGCTATCGGGTCAGTGACGCAAGAGACGCGACCCGCACTTCCGGCGTCCCGATCTTCAGCAGCCACACGAGCCACGAACGCACCCACAGCGCTACCTTCACACAATGCAGATCAGTTCTCCAATAATCACGATACGTTCTCTGCTAAATAACTATAACCATTTTACCACCGCATGTAATCTTCGCAACTGTATTTGATAGCTCAATAGCCATAGTGTTAGTCATTTCATGTTCTGCATATGAATGATATGATTATTGTTGTTCCAGTCTATTTTCTTAGTTGAGCATCTGTATGTTCGTAGCACAATGACATAAAAAGGTTTTTAAACGTTGAATAAAAAACATCAGCTCTTATTTGTTCAACCTAATGTTAATGTCTAATGCTGTAGGTTTAGTATAGCTAGAAATTGAGTTAAAATTTAATTCAACTGTATAGTCATAAGACTATGTATCACTAGACTAAGTAAATTACCACATCTATGGCATATGAAATCTTTTCGTGTGGTTTTAAAAAGGCTTTTCCAACAACTTGATAAAATTTTTTCAATGAAGATTTTTCAAATAAAAAACGTTAAAAAAAACTTTACAAAAAGTAAAAAAGTAAGCAAAACATAAAAATGTAAAAACGTTTATTACATCTATACATTAAATCTTCACGTCAAATGACAAGCCACGCGAAATGCCCAGTATTTATGGCCGATGGCCGACAGTCGTAGTGGAGACGTGCAAAAGTCACAAGTGGTCGTTATGGAGTCGCAGACAGGACTGAAAAGCTCGCGTTATGACGTGGATAGTCGTTGATGGGTGTCAGTAGGTGGGACAAGGCGTAAGCATGTCGTTAGTAAGTCGTTAAGAAGTCGGCTACCTTGGCCGTCCTAAATATTTCCCGACAACGCACGACTTCCACCGACTTGTTCACGACTACCGCACGACCACCAAACGACTTTTGACGACCTCATAACGTCCTACACACGACCGCATTTTATTCCCGATCACTCGATCCCGACTATTTTGAACAGTTCAAAACAGTCGGGAACACCTCGACCGAGTTCACCGACCACTCGCGACCTTGCCAGACCTGCCACCGACCTTTCCTGACCTCCCACCGACTTTACACGACCTCTCCCGACCAGCAACTGGCAGCAAGGTCGGGAGAGGTCGGGCTTCAAGTCGGCTAAGTGTGAAAGGGCTTTAGGAACGTAGCGCGAAAGGAGTAAAAAATGGGAAAGAGAAAGAGAAAGAGAAAGAGAAAGGAGAAGGAAAAGAGGAAGGAGAAGGGGAAGAGAAAGGGAAGGTGGAAGGAAGATAGCTTAAGAAATGTTGGACGCACGGACGCACGCACGAACACTCAGGTGATTTTATACTCTGTCCAATGCAATGCAATAGCATTGGACAGAAAAAAAGCGTGAAGAAAACATTCATAAACGTTGAATAAAAACGCGAGCCCTGATTCGTTTAACTTTTTACCTAATGTTGTGCGTGCAATATAGCTGGAACGAAAGAGTAGGCCTAGTGTCCGGAACCGCCGTCGTTAAGGAGTAATGCGCAACAGCGTTACTGCTCTGCGTTTCGCCATGATGAAGAGATAGTGGCGTAGCGTTCGCTAGACGGCGGCACTCTTGATAACAATAGTTTAGAATTATTTATCGTTTAAACACGTGGTCACGTTATTGTTTTGGTTACGTAAAAAATGCGATATGACAAAATTCTGAAAAAAGGATTTTGTTTTGTGATGTTTTAATGTTCTGTTCTGTGATAAATTATGAGTAGTCGTTGACACCAACATTTAATCGGCTAGTTAAAATTTTTCCGTTGTAGGCTCGAACGAATACGTCAAGCGTGTTCACTCTGACACCGCGTTAAAATAATAGAAGTAGAAGATCGTTTTCCACGTCTTAACCTAGATAGTGAGCTAAAAGGTCATCTCCCCCAAGATGCGTAAACATCGCTGCGACGTTGTACGGAATGTGGCGATAAAGTTGATAATTAGGCCTATGTATGCCAGACGCCAGTTGCGCAATTGTTGGTTGTAGACCTACGAACGGCGATTACAAGCTTTAACAGTGGAGAAAAAAGTTTTGTCTTGAGCATGGAATAAATTAAATTTTGGCACGGCACACTGTACTGTACGTGCGAACTACCGTTTAGGTGTAAGCTAGTTCCACTTCCCAACAGAACGGAAAGATGACGCAAAGAAGCATTGGATCAAAACGATTATCGCTTTTCATTGCACTTTTATTAAACAAAACTTTTAACGTCATGAACGTGATGTGCAATATTACAAATACCATTAAACTATAGTAGGCCGAATTGTTTACACTGCTATCATAGTAACCAGACGATCTTGACAGTGGCGTAGCCAGAAGTTTCAATTGGGGGGTCACTTTTATCCTTTCTTACCTTCCCCTGCCCTCCCCTCTTCTCCTTCCCTCCCTTCCCTTAGAAGTAGGACCCCCTAAAATGCAGCTAGGAGGCCTGGGGGAGCGGGATATTGGGCGGACCCCTGGCCGAAATCAATTTTTGCGCATTTTAGTTAGTAATGAATATGCAATTTTTTTGTATTTACTACTACTGCCGTGCCAATGTGTAGGTCTGTTATACAGAAAATATATAAAAATTAAAATGCTAGGGTTGATGCTAGATGCTAGATGCGTGAGACTTGGCAAGACTGCGTGTTGGTCACAGTCATATCAAGATCCAGTGGCGTAGCCAAGAGGGGGGCAGGGTGCCCACCCCCCAATCCTCCAGACAAAACATAAGCATACATGTACGTATTAACATGTACGTGCTGACTATTTAGCAGACTGTAGATTGTCTAACGTCTGCATAGCTAGACAGTCAATACATTAATGACACTTTTCTACCGTGTGTGCACAAGTTTGTTTCAACTTGTACGTTAAATCAACGCAGAACAGACTCTTGTGATTGTGATGCAAATTTGCCATTTGATTCGACTAATTGTGACTGGGATGAAAAATGAAGGCTGCATACAGCAGCGGGGATGAGGCGGGTATGGGGATCGGGGA
>Ga0209367_1008031_pt1 | contig 14480 bp, 5 predicted proteins | sample WorMetLIZISLAND2_FD_187412 | JGI IMG/M metagenome (GOLD analysis project Ga0209367, IMG submission 187412) | Marine gutless worms symbiont microbial communities from Max Planck institute for Marine Microbiology, Germany - Olavius geniculatus... ... | reverse complement strand
CCAGATTGAGGTTTCGACAGCGGATATCACTGAGCCGGAAAAGTCAATGGTTGTAGAACAGATAACCGAAGTGAAACCGGAGACTTTCACAGAAGAGGTTCTGGCTCCGACAAGCGAGGAAATTGCGCCAGCCGAAATCCAGATTGAGGTTTCGACAGCCGATATCACTGAGCCGGAAAAGTCAATGGTTGTAGAACAGATAACCGAAGTGAAACCGGAGACTTTCACAGAGGAGGTTTTGGCTCCAACTGGCCAGGAAGTTGCGCCGTCCGAAATCCAGATTGACGTTTTGACAGCTGACGTTGCCGAGCGCGAAAAGTCGATGGCTATGCAGCAAATCAGCGAACTGGCGCCCGAAACGTTTGCCGAAGATGTGATAGCGCCGACCGCTGAGGAGGTAGCTCCTACGGAAATTGTTTTCGACATTTCGTCGGCTGAGGTTTCGGAACGGGAAAAGCTGATGACCGAAGAACAGTTGGCGGAGCTGAAAACGGTAACGTTGACGGAAGAAGTTTTGGCGCCGTCCGAGGAAGAAGTGTTGCCAAATGAGATCGCCCAACAGACAACGAGCGATCAGACTGTTGCACTTTCAGAGACTCTGGTTTCCGAGCAAAAAATTGAGGTGCCAGTAGAAACCCTCTCGGAAGAAGTCGCTATAGTTCCAGCCAAAGAGGAAGCTGCGGAAGTCGAAATCGAAATCCCGACTACGACCGTTCAGACCGTCGCGCTGTCGGAGTCTCTAATCTTCGAGCAGCAGGTGATAATGCCGACCGAGTCGTTCATGGAGGACGTGCTCGCGCCTACCAGTGAGGCGGCGGCGGAGCTACAAGTCGAGATCCCGACAACCACGACTCAGACAGTGGCGCTGTCGGAAGCCCTGGTGTCGGAACAGCAGGTGGAGATACCGACCGAGACCTATTCGGAGGATCTGACCGTTCGGCCCAGCAGGGAAGAAGCGGCTGAACTGCAGATCGAAATCCCGACAACTACGAGCCAGACGATTGCCGTCAGCGAGTCTTTCGTCAACATTCAGAGCGACGAGGTCAAACCGGAAACGTTCGCCGAGGAGGTATTCACCCGTAATTCCCGCCACGAAACTTCGCCACTATCATCGTTTTTTGCTTCACCACAATGCCAATTAAATTTCCTCAAGCATTCATTGTACTGTTAAATTTACTCCAAGATGCATATTAAACAACTGTAGGCTAATGCGTTGTACCAGTATATTAGTAACGTAACATTAACGTTGTTGGTTGTTTTTTTTTTCTGTCTTTTTTCTTTTATTTTATTTACACGTCTGTGTGTATTTCCTCTTGTTGCCAACCGGCGTTTGAAGGTTGAGAAGTAAAAAATGGATACTTAATTACTTATTTACTTGCTTAGGTCGTAGCACCTGTTGGTCAAGATGTCGCGCCGGTTGTCGTGGAGAAGGAAACGCCAATGGCAGAAGTCGCTTCGAAAGTCGAGATGGCGGTCGGCGAGCAGGAAACCGTAGCACCGAAACCGGAAACCGTCACAGAAGAAATAATTCAACCGACAGGTATTTTGTTATTTTTTTTTTGTTTTTGATATTTTCGACCAATAGCCTAAGGGATCGATTTTAATAAAAAAATAATTGTTTTCTGTTTGTATGCTGCTGCCGTTTTTTTCTCTACGTTTCACATAAATATAAATAATATAAATGATAAAAAGTAAAAATAATGCAATTGTAATTTATTAGTTCCTAATGTAAAACGTAAGCTTAATGTTTTTCAGTATTTTTTGCAGTCTGAATAAAACAGATCACACAAAAAGTTGTAGATCAATTTTGGTGTGGTATTTTGGGAACATCGGATAACCGGTCAACGAACGGTCGATTAATTGACTTCATTGTGATGCGGATCGCAGTCGGAATCGTGGAATTTCATTTTTCTCCGCGAACAACTTCTTAGTCGGTGTTCCCCGAGTGATTGGCAGTTGCCTTTCAAGAGCGCAGCGCCATCTGTTAACGCTTTCTGACAACATCTGAAAACTCAACTCAGCTATTCGCTAGCAGTACCGCCGTCGACTAACTGTTACCACCGGTGCCTACGATTCGAACATGTTTTGACTTACGGCACGCTACATAATGCTGCAGCATTATAGACCAGATTGAAACTGTTTTGTTTTAGTAAAAACTTTTACTTGCTCAATAAGCTAGTTACTTACTTACTTCGTTACCTACTTACTCGTTTTCTTCGTCATTTACTGTAATTTTTTTACGTCACTTTAAACCGTAATAATTTAAATATTTTGTTTTGATTTTAGCCGAGAAGCCAGAGCTAACAGAAGCAAGCGTAGAGTAAGTAGCCCACTTTATTTCATCTGAAGTAGCAAGAGTTAAAGTGCATTTCCACCACGGTTGCGCTGTTCTGCGCGTTGCGAGCGAGTGAGCTATCACTATCGCTGCGATAGCAAGCTCGAGTTCAGGGGAATTCTATGGCTTTGATCAAACCGCTTCCCTCCCCCTATTCCGCCGTCAGCCGGTACCAGAAAGCAATGAAAATAAATAAATACATCTTTAACATCGAGTGCCATTTTTGAGCTAGAAACTAGCAAAAAATTTGAGCTAATGCTCACGAGACGCGCGAAAGCCTATAGCAGTTCCTGTTCGCAAACTGTCAGTCTATCTTCAGCCATTTCGTCGCGACTTTTACGTGGGTAGCGCTCTTTGATGCTCTCGTGCGCAGGTTTCCTTGAACCCAGAAATCGAGACTTGGACCGTCGAAATATACGTTTAATGCTGAAAGTTTCATACGCAGCTTGTCCATGTCTATCTTAATTGGCTTCGGCCCAATTCGCTCTTGAAATGTGTCTCGCAGCCCAAAATAGCCAAAAAATCCATAAACCCTCTATTTTGGCGTTCAGGGCATCATCCAAAGTCATTGAATTCAATGGCAATTGAAAGCCAGTGTACGACTTCCTATTGGTGATTAATACTAACGTAGGCCCTGTCTCGCACCGTTATTGAGATACAGCGGCTTATTGGCTAAAAATCGCAAATTTTTCCTGCTCCCACTCATTTAGAGCTCTCGTTCGGGATGACTTTTTTGAGTGTATGGAAAAGCTTTACGGTTCCTAAAACCAGAGTCTTCCAGGCAGCCAACGGTGAAGATTTGGTGATCCTAGCTTGCACCGTTTTTGACTGATCCACCCGTGTGACAGACAGACGGACAGACGGACGGACAGAATTGCAATGGCTAAGACGCGCTGAAAGCAGCAGCTGCTTTCGCGCGTAAAAATACACAGAAATGCGTTTGTGGACGTCACGGACCCACTGGGATCTTACAGCATGGATTAATAAAGGGCTGTTCAGGGGTCAAGACTAAAAGTCGAGCCCTTTTGAAAAAGTCTGACTGCGGGTTTGTATAGTACTAGCACACATTTTTAGCTTATCCAGTGGGAAATCACTTCCACTGCTACAGCATTGCGATAGATATAACAAAAAAAGCCCAGCTGTCGATACTAAAGACGCGCTACAGCCTATACAGTTCTTGTTGCAGTACTGACCTTCAAGGTCATCTAAGGTCAGTGATTTCTGTGTTATTTGAAAGCCAATATGCGATTTCCTATTAGTGATTAATAGCAACCTAACCTAAGCACCGTTTAGCCAAAATATTGTCAACGCATACCGCACGCAGTTGTGGTGGAAATATACCTTAAAGCCGCCAATATAAGTTATCAGTTCATGCAACAAGTATTATCTAAGTATAAGCGGACATATAAATGCAATGTGATACAATTATGTGTTAACATTAATGTGTGTCTCTGACTGTCTCATCGTATATCAACTTAGCAAAACCAATGGAGTCGTAGCTGAGAGAAACACAAGGGAAAAGGGAGGGGGACAATTACCCCTTTTTAAAGTTTTAGTTATCGGAAAATTGTCGATTATTTGGGCCGAAAATTGTCGTCCAAAAATGTAAAATATGAGTCTGAAACCCTCTATTTTGGAGAAATTCAAGAGCAAAATCGAAATGTTGAGCAGCGATAATTTCCAGCACTGGCTATGCTGTAAGCCTCTGGTTGTCGTCTGGCTGTTGTCTGTCCGTTTGTCTGTTCGTAACAAATGCATTGTGGCTAAGCGTCAGGTCGCAGAGAAAAAAAATAACACGATTTATTAGCCTTGTGTCGAGGCTCTCTGCATACAAAATTTGGAGGATACAATGCAAGAGGAACATTTTCAAATTTGGGGATAAATGGAGGGAGGTAGAAAAATGTGCGTTTTTCAACAGAAAACAACCATATATCACCCATCCATTCAACCCCAAATTTGAAAATGTTCCCCTTGCATTAGATCGCCGACATTTTGCACGCCCCTAGATTTAAGACACTTGGTTATATTTATTCGTGCAAAAATTGTCCCTTCTAACGCTTAGCTAAAATACACTTTTGTTACAGACGACAGGCAGACAGACGACAGACGACAACGATGCCAAGAACGCCGTACAGCATAGCTGTAGCGCGCCAATAAGATTATATGTCTTAGTAATGTTTGTAGTTTTTCTTTACTGTTTTCCTATGTTATTGTTCTTGCGCGTTTGTCGCAAGTGTTTATTACATATTAAAATAGATATTAAAACAAATAAATAAAGTAATGTTAATTCGTCAATGTTAGGTTGGCAATGCCGGAAGTGAGCGAAGTGCAGACGTTGGCCGAAGATGTCGTCGATCTGACCATTAAACCGGAACAACCTGCAGAGGTATAAATTTAAAAGACTTCTTTCACGTTTAGTGCTTTCTCCCAGACAAGGGAAGGGCACACGTGTTCGATTTGTCAAAAACGCAGTGAGGGAGGGGGTCACCGGCTTCTGCGATGTGTTTCAGATAGACAACATGCAATATAATGCAAATTGGATAGGTCGTTTTCATCCAGTGGGGGTTAAATTTCCGAACCCTTCCCCTTTCCCGGCACATCGAACATTGGCGCACAACACAAGACAAGTTGTATAAATCAAGATCTACAAAATTCAGTTCCTCAAGTTTTTGTTACTGATGGAGTTGTTAATGTAGGGCTACTATGGAATATTTTGTTACTTAGGGTTAATTTGTTGTCAACTTTTAAGTCTTCAATAAATATTTCAGTAAATAGTATTTTTTTCAATTTTTCACATACCAAAAGTGTACTGCATATCACATTGTTTTATTTTAATTTAATTTTAACTTATGTAAAGTACTGGTATTTCAAGTGATGCAGGCTATTAGTTGAGGCTACAGTAAGCGCTGTTAATAGCCCGGTATGTCTTGACAACGGTTTTTATGAGTTATACTTTGTATCTGCATTTTGGTGAATAAATGGCTATGGTGATAATGGTGATAAGGTGGAAGAGTCCGCGAGCTTGGCGCTGCAGCAGCAGCCAGTCGCCGAGGAGGCAGTCGCCGAGATGACGCTGGAGAAGGCTGGAGAAGCGCCCAAGCTGCTCGTCAAGCCCGAGCCGAAAGTGGTCGAACAGGGACAGACGGTCGTGTTTGAGTGTCAGGCGACTGGCGAACCAGCTCCAGAGGTACAGGGGCCTCGTGAGTATGGGGCAGCGAGCGGCATTTACCCCGTAAATTTAAACCTTAAATGCCTAAAAATAAAAAAAAAACTTAAAACCTATTTTTTTTAAAAAACTAGCTTTTTCAGTTCCAGCACACCCTCCCAGGACTGGAAAATTGGTCCGAAAAAATCTAAGTTTTTATGTGACGGACAGGGTGTACAACATGTTTCCCTTGGTTGTAATTTTGTGTATGGTGCTAGTTAAACGCTAAACTAGAAAAACGTAAACAAACTAAAAAAATCTTTGAAAAATTTAAAAAAGCTAAAAATTTGAATAGCTAAATACAGACAAATAAACTGATGTACTCAAATTTATCATTAACAGAAATCCAAAGACAGCGTACAATTTTGTCATATAGCTCCAACCAAACAAAAGTTCTAAATTGTAGTTCAGTGAACAAACATAATACGTGAGTTGCGTATAAACAAATCGTCACCTGTGTGCAGAACGAAACCCGAGAACTGATATACCAGTTGATCGGCCAAGTAGTTAGGTCTTAATATAAAGTTAATACCCCATTTACACGATCAAACAAAGATCAAGCAAACATCAAAAACGTATGACGTCATGGTTGATGAAGATGTCCAGCCCCAGAACTTTGGAGTTCACACTGCCTGGAGGAAGGCCAAGGATAGGGACATCTGGCGACAAGTCATCAGTACGGCAACGCTCTGACAGGAGTTCGCCAAGAAGAAGAACAAGAAGAAGCGAGTTCAATAATTCAGTTCATTTTCGTCGGTTTGTTTAGATCACGTGGTATCGAGAAGGCGTGCTGGTCGAGAAGAGCGAGCGATTCCAGACGGAGCTGCGCACGGAGGTCGGTCAGCCGTATCAGTCCTGTCTGACCGTGCTCACTGCTGAGGTAGCCGACAGCGGTACTTACCAGCTGGTTGTTCGCAACGAGTTCGGAGAGTCCGTTGTCACCGTATCACTGGTCGTCAACGGTAAGTCGTGCCTGCTAGTCCGGCATGGGGTTGCTTCGATGTTCTGTGTGTTATAAGCCTACAGGCTATATCCGTCGTCGTCGGTGCATGGAGTTTCGAATACTATTGCATAGGCTACTTCCGTATTACAGATATCCGCGGATGGAAGAAGTTGGTGGAAAGACGGCGTATCTAGTTGCCTTCTTCTAAGCGACGGACATCGTCAACTGCTGTACATTTTTACGAGGGTGAGCCAAAAAAGTAAGCCTGCCTGCAAATTTTGTTCCATATTTTCGTATAACAGATATTGACCGATTTTCACAATAATTTTTCTACCGACACACTGTGCTGCTGCTGCAAATTTGCAATTATAAAGTTATTGTTAAATATCATGATTATCATCGCAGATATGGACGTAAGTTTGCGGCTTATTTCTTGGCCCACCCTGCAGCTATATCTTTTCTGCCTGCGGTACGTTATGGAAGCTCGTTGCAGGTTTCCTGAAGAATGAAGAAGCCAAGCGTCGCGTGTTGTGTTCTGTTCGTGTGGTAGCACGGCTGGGGAGCATATCTATCACATTTTGCTATACTAAAATAAAAATCAAACCTACGGTACTCAAAATATTTAATAATTTGAGTAACAGATCTCACTTTTTGTCATTTTTAAATTACATAAAGTTGTTTTTTATTCAAATTTTCAAGTGTTAAGCTTTGCAGCCGATTTGTATTACTTTGCTGTAATATACAGAAGGGCTGTTATTGGCATAATAATACTTTTCCTTTATTAAGCTTTTTCCTACTTATTTTGGCATTTCCAATTTGTATGCTCTTCATAGATCCGAATGGGCGTTAGTGCATAGCTGTTGATCGCGTGGACATTACGTATGAGTTAATTCGCACGCTGCACACTTGCACTATGTTTGATTTTACAACTATTGATACTCAGAAAAACGTTGATTTTTTGTACGTAGACAGTGATGTTTAGAAGTGATCTTATTGTAGTGAATGGCGTTGCTGTTTAGATGCACTGTGTGCGTATTGGTGTATTTTGTTAATAACCAACTGTTTATTCTGATACAATTGCACTTGCACATAATATTGAGTGCTTAACTGTCGCTTCTGCAGTAAGCTTTTTGTAGCTTCAAGTCGCCTCTTCCTGCATTTAGCCGCGTGTATTCAGCGAAATTCTGTAGTCAGCCCGAGAAAGGTATTAGTATAGCCGCGAACGCCGGTTGCTACTGGTGGTAATTTCTGCCCACTAACACGCGCTGTCATGCGATACAATCTTACCGTCGTTCAATAATTTACGTGTATTCATCAAAACAACCTTTAATTGGAAACTTGTTGACGTTTCGGCAACCGCTGCTGCCTTCGTCGGAACGACTGTCCGCCAGGTGTCGCTGCGGCGGACAGTAAGTAGTCATAGACATGTGGAAGTTGATAGGACCCCTCGTCTCGGTTCATCGACTTGTCTTGTTTTATTCCTTTCCGCCGTTTAGCTATTCAGCTTGCGCTGAAAAACTTGAAAACATATGTCGACCCAGTACCGACATTCCGCTCAGCTATGGTACACTGCACAACCCAAATTTAACCCCAACCGTAAAGATTACCCTTGATTTTTTCAGCTGAAAATTATTGGCACACTGATAATTATTTGACATCGGTCACTCCCGCCCTGGGCGAAAGTTCACGCCATTTTTTGGTTTTTTTGGCGTCTTTTGTGTTCGAGTTAACAACCCGTCGAGCGGACAGACGGACAGAGAGACGAACGGACGGGCAAGTACGGTAATGCGGCCTATTAGCGTACGGTCGTATAACGGTCGTATAACAGTTGCTGGACACCCTTCCTGTTTAATTGTCACACATGCCCTAAGTGTGATAATTGTTAAAGCAAGTAATCTGAGCAAAGCTCACGTAACGCGCGACAGCATCGGCCCTGCCATGTGGGCAACCGGTGTACAGTGTGCAAAAAAATAACAATGCGTCTTCAAAGTTCATCTCCAGGAATTTCGGCGCAATTCACTCTTAATTTGTGTGTCACAGCCCGAAATCGCGAAATATTCATTAAAATCTTTATTTTGGGGGTTTAAGGTCGTTCAAGGTCGTCGATGTTGATAGCGCTGAAATGCTCGTCACCAGTGCTTGTTATGATAAGCAGCATGTCTGTACTTATCTGCAACCGTTTTGGCGCTATGCAAGCTAATAGCGGAAAAGTAACCACTTTTAAGGGGGTACCCTTCTTTCAGGTTCTCGTTCAAAGGGAATCGCTTCGCCCAGGAGCACGAAATTTTGTCACAATAAACCAGAGTTTTGTGACAGCCAACGGTGAAGATTTGGTGATTCTATCTTGCACCGTTTTGATAGGGCTCAAAGGTGTGACAGGCGGACGGACGGACGGACAAACAGACAGACAGACACCTCGACGATGACTAAGACGCGCGCGCGTAAAAAAAGACTAATAAGGGTTAGCTTTTGGAGTGCTGTATATTTTGCCTATCATTTACCGAAAGGTAATGATGCCGTGTAATTATGCCCCTGTGTTAATTGTGCGTGCAAAGTTCAAAAATAATGCGCTTCTATTAGTTGCATTTAAATTCATCAGTTTGGAACGTAGTGGCAGTAAGATTGTACTTATTATATCATAGTAGGCTATGCAATACGAATGTTTGATGTTGTGAACTTAACGCCTATTGCACTATGTACAGGGTGCGCCAAAAAATTTTACCCCTGAGGTTTTCTGATAATTTTTCTAAAACGGCTCAGAATTTTTAAACAAAATTTTACACGCCTATTATCCATTCCGATTTATGCTAACCTGCAAAATTTTATTCAGTTATCTCCAACTTTGACAAAGTTATGCCGTATTAAGCGCGACCACTCACCGAATTTTTACATTTCACAACACGTTTATCACGAGTTTTCCTAACTGACGATAAACAACAGGCTTAAAACAAAAATAATTGACATTTTATGAACCAGCACACAGTTCAGTTAACATATTTCAGTACGAAGTTCACATCGTATGCTCAAAATGTCGGCCACCGGCCGAAACACATGAGTTCAGACGTTTGCGAAAGTCGCTGATAGCTTCATTGATCGTTTTCTGTGGCAAGTCGTCCCAGATCTGCTGCAATGCACTTTTTAGCTCTGGAATGGTCTTTGGCTTTGGGTGAATGCGGCATATTACGTCTGAAGTCTGCTGCCAATGCTCGTTGACGACTGCAAAAGGTTGCTTCCATTTGGATTCGTATTTCAGCAAGACGGCGCTCTTGCGCACATGGCCCGTCAGACGCAGGGCTGGTTGACGGCAAACTGTACCGACTTCATCGCAAAGGACCAATGGCCACCAAATTCACCCGACCTTAACCCACTTGACTACCATGTGTGGGGCGCAATGTTTCAGGCATTTCACTGGTTCATAAAATGTCAGTTATTTCTGTTTTAAACCTGTTGTTTATCGTCAGTTAGTAAAACTCGTGATGGACGTGCTGTGAAATGTAAAAATTCGGTGGGTGGTCGCGCTTAATACGGTATAACTTTGTCAAAGTTGGAGATAATTGAATAAAATTTTGCAGGTTAGCGTAAGTCTGAATGGATAATAGAGGCGTAAAATTTTGTTTAAAAATTCTCAGCAGTTTCGAAAAAATTATCAGAAAACCTTAGGGGGTAAAATTTTTTTGGCGCACCCTGTACTCGTATCTTATTGTGAACGGCATAACTTTCTGTGAGATGATTTAGTCAGTTTTGCATGAAATTGATGCTTTCGTGACGATGGTGAACGCTTGAAATATTTTCGTTGCTTGCAGAATGTTGTTTTAATGTTGTTTTAAGCTTTTAACTCCCTTCAGATTTTCCGTTTTTACTGTCAATCGAAATGGTCTTTTCGATGTCGTCCACTATCGATTTATGCTAGATTATATTTTATTCCTATCGTTTAATAGCGAAATACAATTGGTTTGCTGTTAAATGTTCTGCACTTTTAAGCATCTATCTTTTACATGGGATGGTTTAGTTGCATGGTGGAAGGTCTGTCATGGTTATTAAATTTAACGATCCGCCGAATGCGCACACTGCGCTAACAACGCGCCGGCGATCACTTTTTGACGCGCTACAGCTATGATATAGTCGTCTATGGCACGATGCGTTGTCTCTCCGTCTGTCTGTTTTGTTCGTCACGGATGTATTTTGGTTAAGCGTTTGGTCGTATTGCAAAAACCTTATTTTACGAATTAGCCCTATGTCTAGGTTTTACGCGTACAGAATTTGTGAAATGCAGTTCAAAGGGAACATTTTGAAATTGTGGGCTGAAAGGAGGGGGAGGTAAGAAAAATGTGCGTTTTTCAACGGAAAACTGACCATATCTCGGAAACGGTGAGAGATAGGGCCAACGTTACTATTAATCATTAATAGAAAGTGGTATAGCCCTATCAGATGAAATGAAAATAGTTGACCTTGGATGACGTTGAAGGTCGGTAATTGCTATTGTGGCTAAACAGTAAGAGATATGGCTTAGGTTGCTATTGATCACTAATAGAAAGTCGCATAGACCTATTCAGTTTCTTCTATCTCCGTAGACCTACCTTGTGGGCGCAGCTTGCTCCTAGTGAAGAATGGGGGGCTTTGTTAAAGATATAGGCCTAGATCAAACTTTATCCTTATTTTTCATTTCACAATCAACATGGTGTTTCATAAAAAAGACCCCTTTTTGTTTCTTTTCATAATTCACTCAAATGATGATCAATTTACACAAAATTTGTACCAGTTGTAGCTAAGGAAATACCAATTCAAAATATTGCAACAAAGTATGCAGTTGATTAAATATTTTTTGCTAGTCCTGACGTAATGCTGACGTCATAATGTGTCACGGGTACAAACTGGATAGTCTCAACTGGTGCTGTCAGTTGCTACCCTGCTCCAATGGTGAAAAATCTGGTTAATTTATGACAAATTGTTGAAGTTTTACAGTTACAGTTACAAAAACATGCAAAGCGATGGCATTTACGTATCTGTGGGGATAGTTGGACTTTTACGCGTTCGAGCAAGACAGTGCACTAGCACACCGAGCTTGCAAAATGGTTGCATTTTTGGATCGCAAGACGCCTGATTTATGTCCCCATGTTGCTTAGTGCCGACACAATAAACATTTTTATTAGTGAACCAGATTAAGCTCATCATCAAAGCAGGGTAGCAACTGACAGCACCAGCTGAGACTATCCAGCTTTTGCTCGTGACACATTATGACGTCAGCATTACGTCAGGAATATTTAATCAACTGCCATATTTTGTTGCAATATTTTGAGTCTACAACTGGTACAAATTTTGTGTAAATTGATCATCATTTGAGCGAATTATGAAAAAAAACAAAAAGAGGTCCTTTTTATGAAACACCGTGTACACTTTTAACAAAACTGTCCGCAGTTTTTTTACTGGGCTATTTACACCGTTAACGAAGCTTTCCCCATATTTTATATTTCCCCCTATTCTTCACTCTACATTTTAACGAACCCCCCCCTAGAATGGGGATCCAAGAAGCCCAAGTGAGGTCAAAAATGGAGGGGTAGGCCTAAACTTGAGCCCGAAAGTGGGGGACGTAATACCAAAAGTGGGGGAGTTGCGCCCGATTTCGACTACAGATTTGGGAATAGAAGCCACTGCGCATATTGGCTTTTGTATGACACGAAAATCATTGACCTTGGATGACCTTAAAGGTCACTACTGCGGCAACAGGAACGCGTATCGCGTTGCGTATTCCATAGTGACGTACAGCTGGGCATGCCCGTCGAGAGTCACAGTAGGGCCCGAGGAAACATTCTCGCGGGGCCCCCAAACATTCTCGTGGGGCCGCTCTGGGGAGAATCACTTTGTATTTTTGAGCGACGGCGGGGACCCCAAACGTCGCGGAGCCCGGGGTAGCTTACCCCTACCCCACCCTCTCGACGGGCCTGCAGCTGGGCTTTCTTGTTATATTATACATTTTATTCATTAAAAATGGTTGCTAATAAACATGCAACAACATGCAACTACGAGGGACCTGTATGCGTGCTAATCATTATATTTATTCCCTAGATGGCGCCACTCCGCGATAGTTTGTGCAGCGTATTGTTATTATTATCGTTATCGCTGTTATAGTCTGCCGCTTGCAAAAAAGTGAGTCAGGTTGTGCGAAAAAGCAATGCAATAAAATGTTGAAACTATGTAGATAAAATGATAAAAAAAATAAAATCTAACTTTACGAAGAAACACCTATATTTATTATGATCCTGGCTTCTAAATAATCGATAAAATTACGGAACGTTATGTGGACGGAAGTCTACTGGTAATACATGTCTGCGGCTTTTTAATAGTGCCTAACCTGGCTTTGTGCGCCTAATTGGCCTCTCGTTTTCACGAATTCGTGTAACCTGCTAAGTTAAGTCTTAACATATGAGTCACTTCAAAGAGTAACGAGTTACTCTGTTATTCTATGCCATCCATGAGGAGGACCCAACCTAATTCACGGAAAAAAATGAAACTTGATTTGGCTCGATTAGTTTACGCTTCTTGATTGTCTGCTTCTGTGTTGATTTATTTTTGTACTGTATTTATGTATGCTGTCATGTGACGAAATAAAGCTGAATATCTGCACCGTTATGATAACGTTGTCGTGACTGCAGAGGCTGCACCGGTGGCTGAACCTTCGCTCGAAGAACAGGAAGCAGCAGCGACCAAGATACAGGCTCTGTTCCGCGGAATTCACGATCGAGCCAAAGTAGAGGCCATGAAACACGAACAGGTTGAATCAGTGTCGTCTTCCACTTACGTTAACTAACATATTTGCTAAAAAAGTCAGAAAAAAATCAAAATGGCGTTGAAAATGTGTTCGTTATCTTTAAAACAAAGCAAAAATATTTCATTTGTAAACACTGAATAAAACACGTGAGCCCTAAATATATTTTTTCAGAGCACCGTTTATTATATTTACCAAATTGTGCAATTATACTCTAAAAGTTTGGGGTAATTAAAAATAAATGGCTGCCTTTGTCGCCGTCGGAACGACTGTTCGCCAGGTGTCGTTACGACGGACAGTAAGTAGGCTAATCATAGATGTGTGGAAGTTGGTAACGCTCTTGTTTTCACGAATTCGTATAACCTACTAAGTTACGTCTCAACGTATGAGTCGCTTCAAATAGTAACGAGTTACTCTGTTATTGTATGCTGCCCAGGAGGAACAACTACAACAACAACAACCGGTGAAGGAGCAGGAGCAGCCTGTGGCAGGTGAAGCTCCGCGGTTCAAGCGAGGTCTGACGGCGCTGAACGTGGAACTGAGCAAGCCGTTCAGACTCGACTGCGAGGTTGAATCGCCCGTCACACCGACAGTCGCCTGGTACCGCAACGGCATCGAACTTGCCGGACCACGATACGTGTGAGTTATAATCACCACATCAACGCTACAGTGGCGTCGTGCCCACCCTAAATTTTCGGCTGTTGAAAAATTGTTGACAAATCTTTTCGTCGAAAAATTTTCGGTAGAAGATGCAAAATTTGGGCTGAAAAGTTCCCATTTTGGGGACCCTTAAGGGCAAAATTTAAATTTTGAGTACCCATAATCTCCTCTGTCGGGAATTTGCAGTGTTTATCGGACCGTGTTGCCGAGGGTAATAATACGCTAGCTGTACAGGGTGGTCCAAAAAACGGATACCCAGTTTTTTTGGGATAACTTCGGTAATTCAGCACCGATTTTAACCATTCTTTCACTGTTACAAGCAGAAATTTATGGCGCGTAAACATGAAGTTCTTCCTCCCACCGCACTTTTATTGTGTGACCACATTACCTAGCAAAACAGCTCTCAGTTCGTAAGCCCATGATCAAACAGCGATCATCCTTTGTTACTCTGCCCATATCAAACGATTTATTCTAAAAGTTATTACTGGTAAACAAAGTAAATAAACACAATATGACGTAACAATGACGTCACAAGGCACTACTGCGAATAAGTAAGTAAGCTTAACTATTTTAT
>Ga0209367_1008030_pt1 | contig 14481 bp, 5 predicted proteins | sample WorMetLIZISLAND2_FD_187412 | JGI IMG/M metagenome (GOLD analysis project Ga0209367, IMG submission 187412) | Marine gutless worms symbiont microbial communities from Max Planck institute for Marine Microbiology, Germany - Olavius geniculatus... ... | reverse complement strand
GCCATAACCATATGACAGTTAGATGCATGTTGGTAACACGTTGGGAAAAGGTTAGGAGATTGGGCCAACCTGACCGCACGTTGGGCCAACATGTATTGTTGCGAGGGATGTTTAAGCCTTTCAATCTCAAATCTGAGCCGTGTATGACAAGGCTACGCTTCGCCCCGCCTCTCAAATTCTACATGGTGAACCGAGAACTACCGCTATTTTCAGTGCGTATATGCATGAACAAGTGCAGTACGCACTGAAAACTGCCGTATTGACTGTGAGCGACGGTACGAGCAATATTTTCCACCCTTTAGACACGGCGTTACTGAAATGTCATTGTCGTCATAATGCGCTGTTAGTTCATACATTGTACGAACTGTAGAACTGAAGTATATATAACTAGGAATTTTGGGCAGAGTGAGTCCACTCGGTGCCATGAGTTTGATTGGGAGAAAATTCAGGGGGTTAACCATCGCAATTCTGTCCATTCGTCTGTCTGTCTCTCAGTCTGTCCGATCGAGCGTCACACGGGTGGAACGAGATAGGGCCTAGGTTAGACCTTGGCGCCATGCTACTATCGTTTGTGATCCAGATAGAGAATTTGGTGTTTGTATATTAACTTAGCGTGAACACCCCAATTTTCAGCTGTAACTACTGAACCGGAACTGCTATAGGCTTTCGCGCATCTCATGAGCTTTGCTCAAATTTCTTGTTTGATGTACAGTCAGCTCCACGTGTATGCACGTCGGTTATAAGCACACTCCGCCTATTTGCACGACGTGCATCTAGTCTCATTTGAGTTTAGCCTATGTCGATGGCAGTCAACTTCGCTTATAAGCACCAGTCCTATATGCACGATTCGGCTATAAGCACGCACTCTTTTGCTCCCAGTGCCATGACTTACTTCGGTTATAAGCAACTTGGCTGACACAGTACACGTAAGACCACCTGTAGTCAGCCACTTAATGCTCACTGGGGTGCTGGTGACGACATCTGAACTCCAGAATTATGCCGGTAAGCAGAGCTAGTGATCACCACGCATCATGTGGGCTATAGTGCATCCCACCCCAGCAGCATCCAGCATCATAATGAACTTCAAACGGCAGTCTGCCGGTCAACAATGCTAGGTCACTTGGTGGTGTGGCGTAGTTGGTAGCGCGTTTCGGCTGAAACGAAGTTACTCTATGCCGGGCCCGGTTAGTACTGCGATGGGTGACTACCTGCGGGCAGGTAAACCATCTCGGTGTGAAGCCTGCCAGCTAGGTCGACTCAGCCTTCTACCCTCCGTGGGACGGTAAAATGAGTAGTAACTCATTCACATGAGTTACAGAAGGTGGGGACCTTGGTACAGCTGACTGGGGTTGCCTAGCCGGCCGCTGCGCCAGCCTGTGTCTGCAGGCTGCACACGGAGGCCGTGCGGCAGGCGGCTCTGGTTAGTGACGAAAGCGCATTAGAGCCGTGCGCATGCTCGCGATGATGCGCTATACAAATTGTCAACCTTTAGCTTTACCCTTTACCCTTTACCTGCTGTCTGTGAGAGTGCTTGAGTGATTGTGATTGAGACGACGGATGGATGGGCGGGTGGGCGGCGTGTAAACTGACACAACTGAAGTGACCATTATCAGCTGCTACATGCTGCGCCTGATGCTTGCCAAGGAGATGAGTGAGGCGACTGTTTTCTGTGGCGTGGCCTATTGTAACTGCATGTCGTCAATGACTGCAATGGTCCTATAAGCTTACTAGGATTAAATGCATGCTCTGCTTACATGCATGTCATATAAGCGGAGTCAACTGTAGTGATACTGCTGGAACTCAGTGTTGAGTCATGTTGACAGTCATTATCATCATTAATGAATATTTGGAAGCAGACCCATAGCCTCTGTTTCGCTCCAGCATTTACAGTTCACACAACAGAAACTATAGTAATGCTATTATTACATTGCGACTTTCAGTGGTGCATATCAGATTTGTAATTGCATTATACTCATAGAGATCCAGGTCATGCCAAAACCCCGTATAAATGTCTCTTGAAACTAGTTGCTAACATTACTAACCAACACCACTTCATCGGGCAACATATTCAAGGCCTTGATTAATTTATCTGTCTGCAGAAAACTGTTTTTTAAGTTCATAGGGTATAAGTTTATATCTGTGTGTGTTGATACTGCAGTGCATTGCTGGTGCTGCACTTCTATGCATCATGGGCACCTCAGTGCGAACAGGTCGATGATGTACTCGTTGAACTTCACAAAGAATCCACCACTCTGTCAGCTGCTGCTTCCTCTGTTAAATTTCTCAAGGTATCTTGGCAAATGTGCACCTTGTTTTCAGGTTTTTTGTAGCTTTCTTATTATTTTTCATGATACTTCTATAATCTATATGATATTATAGTTTTGTATTTTGTCCATATATTGCTGTATTATTGTTACATTTTATTTTGTGGATTATACTTTTCTCTAAGTTTTGTGCATGGAACTGTGATCTTCATTATGAAATAAGACTGCATGAAAACCAGGACTTCTTGGTGAAAACTCTATACTCTGCTGATGTCATTTGCAGTTGGAGGCAGAGTCTCTGCCTGAAATATCAAGTAGACACAACATTGTTGCTGTTCCTACCTGTGTCTTGTTAAAGGTTGGTTTTTTGTTTGTGTATGCGTGTTTTGTGTTAGTTGTACTGTACTGCTACACCAGTGTTGAATGACTAATTTCAGTTGCAGTAGATGGCCAGATTTGGTCAACTTGTGGCTAGTAGTGTGCTATGGTTATTATGGCACCTGAAATGATAGTTCCTGGCATTTTTGCATTCTATTTGTGATGTTTTTTTTACTTTTTTTATTTTTATCACAAGATCTTCAAGCTCTGTCAGCAGATGCCACAAACTTTTGCACCTTGATCGGAAGTGTGCTGAATTTTATGTCATAGGTCCAAAAACATGCAAAACTAGGGACTAGTTTTGGGACATCTTCTCAGTTTAACTGCGAATATCTTCGCTGGTTTGGAACAGATAGAGATATCCAAAATCAGCAATTCTTCTCATGTTTGGTGAAAGAAGTTCTGAGAAATTTGGTCTATTAATACCAAAGTTTGGGATGTGAGTTTGGACCCACCCAAGTCGACTTTTTGGAAGACAACATTTTAGCCCTTAGGAGGTGCCGTGCTCTAGAAATTGTACTCATGCTAGAGAATGGCAAAGGCTTGCTATTGCAAACTACAGCGTGGAGGGAGTCCCACAACAATTTTTGTACAATGAACATACAAAAAATGTGGCTTAAATTTTGCCATATTAGTTGTATTTTAATTACTTTGGGGCAGAAAAAGAGTAACCTTGCAACCTTTAACCTTAGAGGTTATATGCACGTGCATATAACCTTTAACCTTCCACCTTAGGTGCAAGACATGCCATAAGGTGGACATGGTAATTTGGGTACAGTTTTGGAGCCACCCTTACCCTAAAAATTTGGGAGGGCAAAAATTTGCAAAATTTGGCGTGTTTTTTGACATATTTTGACTTTGATAGCGAATATCTATGGGACAGATTAGGATACTGGGTATCAAAAATTAGAATAGCAAATGATTTACTACAGCCCCTCTTATGTTGGACAAAGAAAATTCGGTAAACTTTGGTCTACTAACAAAAAGTTCTTTTGCCTCATTTCGACCCTTTGACACCCAAAATCAACATGGCTTTGCATTGCTAGTAGCTAATGATGCGATTGCATTCGGTCCACATGATGTTGCTAAGAGCGGAATTTTAACCTCTTAAAATTCCCCCCCCCCTTAATTGCACTTTTTGGACATTTTGTCAGTTTCTGCACCAGACAGCCTCTAGAAATTTGGGAAGCTTTTTCCCAAATTTCTAGTTTCCTTTTTCCTTTATTTATACTTGAGATTTAATAATGTGCATCCAAACTCAGACTACAATCTTAGTTATTTGTTTTCATTTTTGCTGCATTTCGATTATTCTGTAGTTTGAAAGCAAGCTGAACAATGCACGTCATATATGAATAGTTACAGTGTGCTTCTTTACTTATTGCCAAGAAGAATGTGTTGTTCTAAAGGCGTTTATAGTTCAGTTAAATGGTTATATTATTGATTGTTTAAGCAGCATGGGATAACAGCCCGATAAGTGAGATTGTGCATAATTATGCTGTATGGTCTGTAATTTGTATGCATTTTATGTTTTCGCTACCTTGCACTGCAGAGTTAATTCCTTTCTATGCTTTTTAGCTTCAGGTTGCTACTTGCTCTGAAACTTTTACCTTGCAGTTGCTTAACTTAGTTGTGGAATAGTGTTGCGCATCAGAATGAAGCCCAGCTGTGTATTTATTGTGATTTTTTTTAAATTTGTAAACTGATATAATCAAGTTTTTGTTGTCTTTGATGTCAACCATTTTCAGTCATCATTTGCACCAAGTTTCACACGATTATCTTTGTAATGATTAATTATTGCTTTTTGCCTTGGGAGATAAAAGTTGGTGAACATGCGTATAGAAATATTTTAAAAGGCTGTTGTTGTACGTGATCTTTTCGGTGTGTTAGGATGGCGTGGAAGTGGACCGTGTTAATGGGGTTAGCGTGGCCGAACTTGTCAAAAAAGTCCGACATCATGCTGGAATGCCGACGTCTGATACGTCTAACACAAATAAACCTGCTTCTACAGATAAAGTAAGTATTCATTGATAAGATACTAAGGTAGCGTAAAATATTTTAGATACTTATATGATAGTCATGGAAATAGTCATGGTAATTTTTTTATTTATCTTGTCAGTTACTATTGATGCCATCGTGGTACTAAGTGGCCTTTCATTTGCTGCTTGATCAGTCACTTCCAGGTTGGCATTGAAACATGCTCTAAGTCTACGCTCTGTACATTAAATTACACACTACATTAGTTATGTTCAGTTATGTTGACATTATAGCTACCATTGTTGCTTGCGATTTTTCACTGTTACCATAAATAACATAACGTGTCCATTAAACTATCTGAAAAACCTAAATTTCTTTTTTCGAATGATTTCTATTCACTGCTGGATGTCATTATATCAGCAAATTGTCATAGACATTGGAAAGTTGATACGGCCTGTTTCTAATGCCTGTTGAGAATTCGTTTGCTTTAGTGACATCTGGTGGCATGGATATCATTTTAATGAAGATAGCAGTGATACTGTAGCTGAAGCCGTGAAAATGGCAACGAATTGCAAGTTGAAGGCTGTAACTTGGTGAATTTATATATAGCTTGTTAGTTACCATTTTAGCCGATGAGTTTATTGACAGTGTGCCGATTTGCTTGTTCAGTGCCAGAGTCTAACAGAACGTCTCAAGTCACTCATTAACTCGGCGCCGGTGATGGTTTTCATGAAAGGATCACCAGATGAACCTCGCTGTGGTCTGTTTATTTGCTGCTTTGTAAGCCAGTGCATATGCATATAAATTAGTGCAGCTGCTAGATGATCAAATGTTAATTGTAGTTTTGTTCACTAATTCATGAAATACAAAGCAGCACAAAAACAAGTTAATTTTTTTATATCCACATATACGATTGCATGCTAATTTGTTACAAATACAGTAACTGATGATATGATGTATGTCTCCATGTAGCTCAGGTTGGTCATCTTATGTCTTGTGCCTCCAAAATATTTATGCGGTTAATTGTACACCAGTTAATGAAAAACAAAGCAACACTTTTCACAGCAAATACAAGGTAAAAAAATTTTTCAGTACCCACATATATTTTTAAATCATTGATAGTTTGCTAGCAGTGCAATAAATGATGATAAAATGTACGTTTCTGTGTTTCTCAGGTCAACCTATGTCTGGTTTTTGTGTGGCATTTAGATGATTTCTGTATTTTGTTTTTCAGACAATGCTTTGACATGATTGCATAGCAGGAACATTCTCAACTATTCTAATAAGTTTACTTTTTTGTACCTGCATAAAAGTAGTATAGTTAAATAGAAAATGAAACTGTGTATCATTTGTTGTGTGTGTTTTTGTCACTTCAGGTTTTAGCAGGTCACTGGTTCAGATTCTCAAGGATGCTAATGCAAAGTTCTCGTCTTTTGACATTTTGTCTGATGAATCTGTGAGACAAGGTTTGCTGTAGCTTCTGAGTTTTTGTGCTGGGTTGTGGCTTATTGCTGTTTATTTGTATGGAATGGTGTAGCTTGGCATTGGAGTGCATCAGGAACGCGGACCAGTTAAGTGAAAACTGAATACTATGTGTAGTGTGAGCTATACACATCAGTGAATGAATAGATGAATGGACAAATAGTGAATGAGCAAAAGTTGGTTTTTGATAAGTTAGTGAGTGAGTGAGAGTGAACACAGTGCGAGAGTTCGATCTAAAAAATGGGTCGCAAGTTAATGAATGAGAAAATGAATCATTGAATGAATCGGCTAATGAATATCGAATGAAAGTACTGGGGATAGTTCACAAGTGTTTCAATTGCGATGCAGGTTTAAAAGAATATTCCAACTGGCCGACATATCCACAGCTGTACATCAACGGAGAACTGGTGGGAGGTCTGGACATTATTAAGGAGTTGGTAGCCAACGGTGAGTTTCAGAGCATGTTGCCATCATCGGTGGCAGACAACGGATGCGGTCAGCCAAGTCTTGAGGATCGGCTTAAGCAGCTGATCAGCCGTGATTCGGTCATGCTGTTCATGAAGGGAACTCCCAACAACCCAAGATGTGGCTTCAGCAAGACCATCGTTGGCCTGCTTAACGAGAAGGGGTGAGTAGGGAAATGAATAATTTCATTTACATTTAATTTACAGAAAACTGCAGACAGTGTTACAAAGACAGATGAGTTACTTTGACTTATTGCCTTGGCGATGCTCGAGAGACATGCAACTTCAGGTTTCTTGGTCTTATGCAGTCTTCGTTGCCGCTCTCCCTAGTTTTTTTGCCGGCTGCAACCTGAAGCACAGGTTATTTTGGGTTAACCCTCTACTTGGCACAGGGCTAATCATTCATGTAAAAAGTTTCACCCTAACACCTAATGCTTAGCCACAATACACTGTGTCTAAAAAAACATCCCCGACATTTCTGACTGTAACTTTAAAACCCAAAATTATTAAAATCTGACCATTGGTTTTCAAGTCACAGTCGAAAATGTTGGGGATGTTTTTTTTGAGACACAGTGTAGCGCGAGCTTGAAGAATCTTTGTTGCTGCATTTGAATGACATGTCCAAAGTATTGGAGACGTTTTTGCTGTATTCTGCCTATTAAGTCTTGAGTCCAACCTAACCTTTCTTGAATAAATGTAATGAAATATGTTTCTTTTCCTGCGACAATCCGTTTCAAATGACTTTAGTTTTTGCACTGTTGTTGCCCTCAGCCTACGTGTGTCTTGTTAATATAAGATCACACTAAACACCACTGACTCATAAAAGGAGTTACTTGATTAACGATATCAATATAAATACCATTTATTGCAATGCGTTATCTGTTCAGAATGTGTGTGCACATATCGGTCCACGGAAAGCCATGTAATCATATCGGCATATAGGCTGAAACTTCTGCCATGCTGTAATGATCTCTGCGGGTTGGTTGGATTCTACTGTTGGGTAGATGAATGCCTGATGAAACAGATGCAAAACAGATCTTAACAGCTTCCCCCGCAGGAAACTGGAGGAGACCACTGGGACGTTTTCGTATTACATGGATGAAAATCATTCAGCAGGATCTGAAATCCAGCGACCTCACTATGGACGACGCAGTTGACTTGGCTCAGAACCGTCTACTCTGGAGATTGATGTCTACGTTCAGCGCTACGCACTCTTAGTGGTGCTTGCCAGAAATGATGATGATGATGTAGATGAATGCACCATTTTGCCCTTGGGTCACATCCGGTGTTACTGAGAGCTCTAAGTTTGATTCCGACTTATTGGAATGGACACAATACTCAATGTGGCGTCGTTGTGTTTGCTTTCATTTCCAATGACAAGCTTAGTGGCTGCCTTGTATATCGCACTTCTTCTTGGCTTTATTATAATTATTATTACACGATCAACTCATGTTGAGTCATTCACAGTAACGAAGAATCCCTATTTTGGCTTGAAGTACCATTTACCGTGGAACACAAATGTATTTTGCACGTGGATTGGCGCTGCTGATGTGACTGTGTTTCTGTTTGCAGAGTGAAGTACGGTCATTTCGACATACTTGAGGATGAAGAAGTGAGACAGGGTCTCAAGAAGTTCTCCAACTGGCCGACCTATCCACAGCTGTACATATCCGGCGAATTGATTGGTGGACTGGACATTGTCAAGGCAAGCACGTTCTATTACTTTTCGATTTTTTTGTTATTTTTGCACCAAACTGTGTGATTCTCACATTTAGTTACTTTTGTTAACTGCATTGTTTAAGGGTTTTTTTGCAAGTGTCAACAATCACAACATTGTTGTTTTTATTCACTAGACTGTCTTACGTATTGTACCATGGCATTTGCTGTCCGCATTTTGTTATGGCCAAATTGTCTTGATTTTTATTTTTATTCGGTGATGGCCATCGTTCAGTTATCGATGACATTTTTGTGGCACAGGTCAGAATTGATCTCATCAGACTTTTTATATGTTATTTGGTTGACTAAATGCAGCAGCTGATTTCTTTGTTTTAGTTAATTTACTTTTTCCAGATTCATAGTTTCCACCGTTTGTTTTATTGTAGTCTTGATTTAACTCATTTATGCAGGTTGTTACTGTTTACATTGTTCTGGCAGTAAATGGACTTTTGTGTGCTGATGTGTCATTAAGAGAGTCCCACTCCAACTCCCATGTTTGTTTCGAGCTATTATCACAAATACTTAGTGCCTACAAATTTTCTGTGCTTTCAGTTGCAGTCTGGTGAAAAATTAACGTAATGTAATGTTCCTTGCCCCATAGTCAGCATCGCTCTCTCACAGCTCTGCGACCTTCGGGTCGGTGCTCATCTCTGTTTATGTGCAAACACAACTCAGCAGCTATATGGGCGGTAGGCCATGTCTCTCCCATATACTGCGTTATATTCCCAGCGATGAAACCGGTACCAAATTATACTGCTTGGTGACAGAGGCACATGTGTGTGAACAACTTGCCCAAGTTCGTTACCTGGCAGTGCATTGGGCGGGAGTCAAACCTGCAACCTCCCGGTTACAGGCTCGGCATGCTGAAAAAATAGTGATGGGAAAATATTGTACCTTAAAAGTGTATTTAAATTCTAATTTCACGACATTCCGGGTAATGTTATACAACATTTCATAAAAACACAGTGACACATCGAACAGTACTATGCATGAGAGCCAAAGTAAAAATAGTGTACCACAACTGACTAGGTACAAGCAGTTTTGCTCTGGTGAAATTTTGAAAGCAAGTGAAAAAGCTGCACCAATATTACTGAGGGGTCCAATAAAAATGGTGGAGGTTCTTTTAGCGATGAATGACAACTTTTTATGTCTTGTGATTTGAATGTGCAGTGTGCTGTCTTGTGTGTGGTGTTTAGGAAATGAATGCATCCGGTGAACTGGATCCTTTGCTGTCATCTGCAGCTGCTAAATGAACTCAGCTCACTCTGTGATGCTTAAATCATTTGCCACTCACTGTTAACAAACCAACGTGCAGACTACTGCTGTCAGAATACAGTTATAATATGCAGTGCAAGATAAATTGTGTACCATAAAAAACAAAAAGTTTCTCGTGCACTGTAGTGTTGGAGCTTTTTGAGCTAGCATGGAGCAAACAAGGAGTTCTTTTAGATAGGCTAAAAAGTGTCAAATGAGGTAATTTTGCAGTGTATTCCAGACATTGGGCCGGCAGCATCAAAATGGTGCACCTCCAGCAACATAGTTTGAGTACATTGCTGTCAAAACCATTTGGTCCAAAAACAGTACTTGCTAAAACATGCAACTGAACAGTGTGAGTTACCTCTTGCTGGAAAACATTGGGGGAATTATGACAGCTGATAGCGAAAAGTCGGACAGTGATATGTTGGGAAAAATTTTGTTGTGAAAAAATATGTATTGGTTACTTCATGTTTAGGTGAACACCATTGGTGTTTCGTGATAGCGTAATTCTTATATGGTGCATTGCACTGTATTGTCAAGCTGTTCAGTATTATTATTTGATTATCATAGGCTACTACTGTTAGTAGGTGTGATTCTGTATGAACATCGGTTTATTCGTGGTAGTTGCTGATTTGTAACTCACTCTGCATCAGTGATCTGATTTTGTTGGTGGAGCTATTAATAATATTAGTAGGCTATTACTAATTCTGTGAGTACTGGTAGTTATTAGTATCAGTTTGGATAATATTTGTCAGTATTTTTAGACCGTAGAGTAATATAAAAATTTTTCCCGACATGCTGATAGGACAGTTGTGTCATTACTATGAGGATTCGATAAATGAGTTACAAGAGAGCGTCATGCTGTTAGTTTTCCGAATCAAAAAAATTCGAAATAAACGTTTTGTAGGCAATTTCATTCTGAATACGTGTGGAAATTTTTTTGGATGACATCTGTTCACAGAACACAGTCTGCACATGTATTATTTTCCCCACCAGTAATTTATCATAACTCGCAAGTGACAAACAGCATAAGAACGAAAAAATAAATAAACTTAACAAGTTAACGCCATCTCTTTACATACTAAAGACTAATGTTTCATTTTTCAACATATCGTCCGAGTTTGCTCAAACATTTGTCCCAGATTCTGTCAGCAAACTTCTGAATGCCTGATGCAAAAAAACGTTGCTGGCTGCTGTCCTTGCCACTGAAGAATGACTAATTGCACCTTGGTATATGATACAAATATCTGCCAACCTAGCATTCTCTTACACCAAACGTGAACTGATTGGTTCGTAAAGCACTTGTTGTCATATACTGGATGCATCTCAGAGTGAATCTGATTTGCATTTATTTTTTTGCCCACAACAAAAAATACAAAAAAGTCATGCTGTTCGTTACGGGAGGATTTCGGTGGCAACATCACCGTCTTTAATGTTTATGAATGACGTCATCGTCATAAAACTCACAGCTGCTATTCGGAATTAAATTCCCTACAAAACATATATTTCGGATTTCTAATATTTGGAAAACTTACAGAATGACACACTTTTGTAACTTGTTCATCAAACGACCCTCGTAATTGCTTGGTCAATAGAGAAGTACGCATTGGAGTTTGACGGTTTGACTCAGACTTTGTTGTCAGTATTCAACAAGCATTGCAGAAATCTAGGCTTTTTAACTCAGATGTTGTGTGAATGATATGTCGCAACTTTTATAACTAGAAGGGTCACCACTTGTCTGCAAGACCTAGAATGTTGGGGCATTTTACTGTTGTCAGGAAAATGCGAGGAGAATTTCGGTAAAAATCAGAGAATGTTAGGGGAAACTTGTCAGGGAAAGTTGCCCAAAAACTTTTGTAAAAATTGCATCAACAGGCTTTTTTGCATCACTCTCTTAGTTATTTTATGCTACTTATTACTGAATGTTGTTTATTTACGTTTTAGTTTCTGCTATTTATACCGGGTATCTGTTATATTTCAGTTAGTACTGTGGTCAGGTTACCATAGTTGTATGCCAGTTAAAGTGGCCAGGAGTGTCGCGAATCGTCAGGGCATTTCATAGTGTCTGGAGATTTGTCATTCTCTTATAAGCATAGTCGTTCGCCATTGATGTCTGGTTTATCTGGCGAATAATACTATCTCATTTAAGATTAATTTATGGTGGTCATAATACATGTAATTGGTGCGAAGTATTGGATTTTGGCCCCTTAACTAACTCTGATTTTTCTGTGCCTGTACAGTGTTATAGGGATTGCGTTCAGGCTCTTCGAGAGGGGGGGTTACCCCGTGCCCCGCGACGTTTGGGGGACCCGCCGTCGCTCAAAAATAAAGTACACCAGAATGCGTTATTTTAGAAAGATAAATTCAAAAATGTTCTCCCCGGAGGAGCCCCACGAATGTGTTTCCCCAGGCCCCGCTGTGGCTCTCGACATCCCTGAGTCCGTTAATTCGTTGTGTAGCCTAATGTTGCTGACAGAGTTTAGACGAACAAACCTCTTTACTTCGACGTAGGAAATACAATAAACGGCTTGTTAGGCGGCCGTCCTAATAGGCTCAGTGGCATAACGTCGTCGTCGGCGCCTGGAAGCAAGATAACGCATGGCGTCTCCCCCGCCCTTTTCCCGTCCCGCCATTTGTACAGAATTTTTAAACAGCCTATGTATTCTACACACGGTGCTTTATAAAAAGCATTCTTCTTCTTTCTTTCATAATAAGTTGAATGATGATTTGGCTCCCCTAGCGGGGTCTGCAGCGGAGCCCCATTTTTGCTTTAAAAGACAACATCTAAGACTTTTCTGAGTTTTTCACTCAGTATTTATCATTACTTTGCACCAAAGATGCAATAATTTTAACTTAACTAGGTTACTGCTTTTCCATTTAAAATCGGTCATATTTGACTACTTCTTTGCTAAAAATGCTACATGAGCATGAGAAAAATTTCTACTACACACTCGCTATTTTCTACTGCACATTTTGTGCCAGAAAATACACGATTTTTAACCCTGTTCGATGATGTAGTTTAACTGGTTCATAGATAAAAAATGTTTAGCATGGTTCATCCAAAATAATAAATATAATAAATAAAATAAACTGTGACCCTGGCCACGCTCCCTTCTCTTTTTAAAGGATTATGTCCACATTGTTTATGTAAGTGTGCATGTCAAATTTGAAGTCCATGTCTTTTACCATTTTAGAGATATTGACGTTTAACGCTTAAAAATTCACGGGTCATGTGACTTTGGCCACGTTCTCTTGTCGAAAAAAACTTAAGGGACCATTTTCGGACTGTCCCTGGGAACAAGAATTTGAGGTTCGTAGCTGTAACTGTTTTGAAGCTTTTGACGTCATTATCATTGTGACGCTACGTATGCACATGCACACACAGAACGACAAATAGAACGATAGAATAGAGTGAAAATATAATATCCACCAAGTTCACTACATTATACTTATCCGCGGGTTTGTCAAAAATTGAGAACAGTATGATACTGTTTCAAAAAAGAGCCTTGGAATATGGCGCCTCTTTTGAGTTGGAGCCCGGAAGCAGTGCATCGGTTTGCCTGCCTTAGTTACGCCACTGAATAGGCTGCACTACGCTTCTTAACCGTCTGTCTGTCTGTCTGTCCGTTTGCTGTCTCGTACCGGTTCGTTGCTAGAAAACAAAAAAGACATAGAAAAACAGAATGATTTCAATGTTTCCCACGTAGCCGATCATTCCACCGTGTGTCATTTTTCAGCTAATAAGCTCATTATGTCATTGTTGGTGTGGCAGACCGCAGACAGTCGCATAATAACAGGCTATTATTTATATGTCGGCCAGTGTTCGATTTGTCCAAAAAACAGTGGGGGGGTCGCCGGCTGGGAGCGCCGAAGGCGCGAGAGTGGAGGCGCCGCAGGCGCCGAGAGGGGTGAGGCCGACTAGGGGGTCTGGGGGAGCGTCGTGAGCTCCCCCAGCGGGGTCCGGGGCGGAGCCCCGGCCGCAAACGCATTTTAAGCATATTTTAGAGTCAGAGAGCGGCTCTAGCAGAAAGAAAAATGCACATTTTCTGTCCTACATTTTGAGTGAGATATAACCACACATATATACTGAACAATTTAACGAATCAAAGGCTGCTTTCACAACACTTTAGCGAGTTTACTGTTCACAAAACCACATGTCACTTTTCACTTATTGAGTTTTGCTGATGAGCAAAACTCTGCCTATAGCATTAAAGAAAGAGTTTTTGGTGAGTACGAAGAACGACTTTCTTCTTCTTTTTTCCTGTTGGCCGGTCGATCGATGAATGGCGGCCAGCCTTCAGCCAGGACACAACGTACTTGTGAGGATCAAAATACTGAATTGGCGGTCCATTGGCACAGATGAACATCAGGGAGCTGAAACAAACAACAAGGCAAAGCACTGTGCACTCTGTGCTATTTAGACAATGTTGAATGAAGTAGTAAGAATTTCTACTTGAGTAAAAGTGTAAGTAATGGCCGAAAAAAATCAACTTGAGCAGAAGCAACCCAAAATAAAGCTAAAATAGTCTAGAAGTGAAAATTCTAACTGCTTAAGTAAAAAGGTAGTCTGTCTTTGAAATTTAACCACTACATTGTGTTAGATGTCATATAAATAGCAATCTGCATGCTGTTTGTCTCTATTCACCCACAGTTAACACGTTATAAATTTCTACTTGCTGTGCAGGAACGTTTCATATATTATAGGCTAGTAAATTACAAGTTACAGCAAAAACACCCACTTTGCAGACTCAACTTGGAGCTTATTCCGTTGCGGTGTCTGCAGGCGATTCATCAGGCTGAAGCCCCGTTCGCATTCTGCCGTAGAGACAGGAAAGGTATCAATTCGTTGGAGCAACGCCATCATCGTCTGATTTGACTTTTGCCTGTTCGTCTTGTACTCTCGGAATGCGTGCACTGTTTCAGCAATCTACAAAAAGTACAAATTA
>Ga0209367_1008029_pt1 | contig 14481 bp, 9 predicted proteins | sample WorMetLIZISLAND2_FD_187412 | JGI IMG/M metagenome (GOLD analysis project Ga0209367, IMG submission 187412) | Marine gutless worms symbiont microbial communities from Max Planck institute for Marine Microbiology, Germany - Olavius geniculatus... ... | reverse complement strand
TCTTTATTTCTTACCTTTTTCAGTTTTTCTCTCTTATTTTAGTTTTCTTTACTCCAGTCATTTTTCGAATTTTGTCAGTTTTACATTTAACAGTATTTCTATTCTCAGCATCTCTCATTTCATTTTTCTTTTAAACATTTCAGTTCTTTTTAGTTTATGTGCTAGATTAAACTGACAGTTTGTCTGTCAGTTTTTGAGTGCGAATTTATGATTGTATTGTATTATAGTTGCAGATGTTTATGTTGTTGTTTTTCATGTGTAGCGTTGGCGTCAGCTCGTCACCTGTGACACTATCTCCGCCGACTGACAACTTGACAACGTGTAAACCGCGTCGACCGTCCCAAGAAACTGCCGTATAGACAGACCGGCGTCCACGCAATATTAACTTATTATTAAGCCCCGTTTATAGCGAACGAACTTAATACCCTGTTTACACGATGAAGCAAACACGTCGTGCACGTGCATCATATTAAATACGTTTGGGGTATTAAGTTCAATTTCGTTCTGTCGCTTTGTACACCCCTTTAGGACATTCTGTCAAAAGTTTGTTGACATTGTAGTTTTGGGACACAAAATCATGCTGAAAACGTTCAAAGATGTACATCCGAGATACACACCCCCCACGACATTCTGTAGAAAATGTATATTTTGATTTTTTAATATTCAAAGAAATAACAAAAATGACGCTGTATTGCATCTTATTTATCGAATGATCCTCGTACAACACATGAGCTAGTTAACTATAACCACCATTTTGTAAACATTCATTCTCGCTCCTGCTGGACATCGCCACTGCTGCGAACATCTCAACATTAATGAGCAAGGGTTGACCAGAGAAACCGGCCCCGAGCCGTCGATCAAAAAAAAACAAATATTCTCCCTTCCTGTCACAATATTGCCACAATGCTCCATGAAAAACACATACACTGCTTCTCAGTATAGAAACAAATATACACAAACTGTATAATACATTATTCTACGTGTACACGTTTTTCGTGGGGGTTCGAATTTTTGAATGCTGGACTTTGCGTACCTCGGACTATTTGTACCTTAGATTATTCGTACCATGGACGATTCGTATCTTAGACTGTTCGTACCATCACTGTCTATTCGTACCATTCATAGCGTGGACCGTCGAAAAGTTCAACCCCCAGCTAATTTTGCACAATTCAAACACTCCAGTAGACCTCTGACCTACAGTAGTCAGTGCTTTAGCGTTATAGCGACGACACTTTAACCGCAACACAGCAGATTAAGACTATCGCTTTAAACCATAGATGTAGGCTAAATAACGTTCCAGAAAAAAATAGTAAACCTTCTAAAACGTTTTCACAAAATGATCGCCTTAATTTGTTCATCTTCTTGTCTAAAACTTAATGCTATTATTTAAGTGCAGTATAGATAGTACTAGAAAAAAAGAAAATAACAGACACAGAAAACATTATCTGTGCTTAAAATTTAAATCTGCTCAACAAAATTTTCCCCAAATGAAATTTAAAAAATAAAATTTTGTACTTTTGTACGATAGTTAACGGATAAAAATTTTTCCGACAGACTAAAGCCCCTACCACGACGGCACTGTCGCTCGCTTCGACTTCTTTGCCGTGTTGGAAAATTCTTTGTGGTGGCCTCTGGTAACCACGGCAGAGGCCATAGGCTGAGTTTTTGTTTTAATAGAATAACGCTATGCTCTCATACATTATTGGCAGTGTACAGCCAGTGTAGTCATGCAAGACAAATGTCCGAGTTCTTTAACTTAATGTCCGCTGGAAGAAAAGACTGAGAAAGAACAAAAAAATCTCGTTACACTCGCTATCGTTTCACCGTAAGTGTTCATCTGTGAAATAAGAAATGCGCCAAATTTATTTCGGATGGGGCTCTGCTTCGGAGTCCACTGGGGGAGCTCTCGATGCTGCGCGCATTTTCTAGTCGGCTGCGGAAGAGACACTCTCCATTCCTCACTTCACTCGAAACTAGACGATTGCGGCGTCCAGTTTTCGCGATAATCACGGCGCCTACGCACCTCGATATCTGCTTTAAAAAAGTTTTCTGTGGGCGCCCGCTGCCTATATCAAGACCCCTAAGCCCCACTTGAGAACTTTCCTTTTAGACCCCCTTTACTGCCCTCTTGTTTTTTACATATTCTGAAGTTGGCATATTTACCTCAGTTCCCCCATCAAGAAATACTGCCCCTCCCCCTGACGCGTACGTGACCTCTGTCGTCACCACTGAGTCTCACGCGAAAGATGTTCCGTCTTAGGCGTAAACTCTGATGTCATAAAAATATATGGTACGAACAGTCTATGGTATGAATAATCCGAGGTACAAAAAGTCCAGTTACCGATATTTTTGTGGATATGGTGATAAAAAACTCGTAAGACACATATCAGCATGGCGCCTGGTGGACCGACGAGCTGCAGAAATCACAATCCGAATATTCACATGACGCCTCCATATGCCAGACTAAAGAATCAATCACATGATGAAATAACCACAAAGACGTAGCTGGCACGCCTTGTGCTGACATGCACGCGGCCGTCCGCCTGCCTATCGCCACAAAATAACGCAGTTTATGGTTATTCTGAATTCCGAACAAAAGTTCACGGTTTGCGCAAACACGTCTTGATCGAAGTAGAGTTCGTGATAAAAAAAGATCATAGGCTGAAGGAATAACTGAAAGGAGATGAAGGGTCTTACAAATTTTTTGTTATATCTATGACTAGCTGACTATATACTTACTGTCTGACGCAGTGACACCTGGTGGACTGTCGTTCCGAAGAAGGGAGCAGCAACGTTTGCCAAATAAAACGTCAAAAAAGTTATTACAGAAGTTAATGTGACGAATTTATATAACTCATTAGATTAAGCCACGTTTACCTCAAGCATGTTTATGCGCGATACGCCTCATTTTCTGGAGGTTTCTGATATCTGACGACCCTTAAATCTAGATCTGAAAATTGGCGTACTTAATCCTCCCCGAAGAACATTTACATCAATTTTGGTCTTTCTACGTTTGATTTGTTCCAAGCTAGAAACCCACATAAAACAGTCGGACGGACGGGCATGACGCGTAATGCGACCTATCAGGACGGATACCGATTAATACATATCAGTAAAACATTAACTAACTACACGGTGGCGCAAAACGAAGTGGAGCGTTTCTTCTTCATTCATTACACCGTGTAGGCCTACATGATATGCAAGTGGAAAACTAATGTAATATTTCGACATTACAGTACGTATACACTATACACAACTAGCCAAACAAGTGTTCAGCATGATCACAACTGACTGCAATGACCAAGGCTAAATGTATCTCTGAAACAAGATAATGTTCATATGAACACGGAGGCTGTCCAATGCATTTCGACAGTTTACAGTATATGTTCATAAAAATATAATCAGTGAGCTGTTTAGTCCGGTAGAAAAAAATCAAACAATTTAATTTCAAATTGTACAGCAGCAATGATCCTTTCATCCTTCTCTATTATTTTAACTAAACAATAAACATTGTCAGTTATGAGACCATTTGATTCGTCACCAGCGCTTTACTATAAAAGGTCCATCGTCACCATGCGTCTATCTTGCACCGTTATAAAGATATGGCGCCTCAAAGATAATGGGGTCACGAGTTTGACCTTTTGGGGTCACGTGACGTCACTGGTCACGTGACCATTTGACTCCGGGATGCTGACTTTCTATGGGTTGTCCCAAGGCCGGTGTTACTTCTTTATTAGACAGGTCGTACGACGAAGCTGATTACCTCAGATCATGGGCGCCATTTTGTTTCTGTTCATTGTACCCATTGAACGTCTACCATAGAATATTTAATTTTAGCAAAGAATACTTAACTTTTTGACCCCATCCTTTAAAGGAAAGAATTTCGAGGTGGGCCTTAGTAAGGGGGGCATTTTTGTGTAATTTTTGAGCTCCGATGCACCGTTTTCGAGATATTTCCAAAAATGTGTTTCTAATTCAGCAAATATTCACATGTAAACAATATGGCGCCCACAGGCCCGATTCCCAGCAGCCTAATCCGTCGGACGACTTGTCTATATATAAGCACTGGCCTTGGGTGGTCCATGGTGTCCATGCGTTTATCTGGCACCGTTAGGGAAATATGGCGCCTCAAATGTTGGACGCACGGACGTTGACATGGAAAGAAAGAAGAAAAAAGGAAAAGAAAAAAAGAAAGGGAGAGGGTAAGGAAACGGAGAATGAGAAGGAGAAGGGAAGGGGAAGGAAAAGTGGAAGGAGAATGAAATGGGAAACGGGAAAGGGGAAGAAAAAGGGGAAAGAGAAAGGAAAGGGTAAAGAAAGGGGAAGGTGGAAGCTTAAGAAAAGTTGGTCGCATGGACGGACAGACGCACGGACGGACACTCAGGTAATTTTATACTCTGTCCAATGCTATGCATTGCATCGGACAGACAATCAACATTGAGCAAGGCATGAATGTTCCACTTTTATACGCCACCGTGTAGTTCTGGACTCGGAAACAAGTGCATCGTAAAAGCAGTGCAAGACAGTACAGGACAAGAATTAAGAAACACAAATATACAAAACTGCAGTTTAAATTACACATGACGTTCGGCGACATTCGACGACTAACATAATCCAAAAAATAGCAAACACCATAAAAAAGTAATATTACCCAAATGACATCGACTGCATGTCAACAGTCTATCAATGGAGGATCAAATTTTTTGGTATTCTCATACTAAGAACGAGGTGTGGCCATTATAACAGGGCTTGAGCCATTTAGCCTGTGACTGACAGCTAAACTGAACATAACATCGCAGCTAGTGGACGGCCTGAGTCAGGGAGTGAGTGAGTATTTGCTTGACGGCACATCAGCACATGAAACACTAACAGTAGATGAGCAGACCAATAAAAATAACGTGTAAATGTTCTGTACATGAGATCAGTAAAGCACTGAAAACCAGTGATGGTACTCGCAAATTATTTTGATCGATTAATCTCCAGCTGTGAAATGGGCTGTCTTTAGAAACTAGAGACAACTTGGAATTTAATGATTAATAAATTAATTCTGAAAAAATTTTGAAGCCAATCAGAAAGACCACAAAAAATGCACAATTCAACTGCCAGTTGTTATACTTCATAAACTGCATGCAAAAATGGAAAACGTGACAATGATACAATAGCAGAATTACTAGTTTGATGATGAAAGCAAACAGAAAGTAAACCGCTAACCTTACTTACACTATACACAGTACAAAACTACAAATCTTGATCACATGTCCTAATGTCTTATATAAATTCAAACAATTTTAATGTCTAGTTGATTAAGTGGTCAATAATTTCAGCAGCCGTACTGAAAACTAATGACTGACTGACTTGAATGTTTTATAAGCACACGATCAAATGCTATACGTGACACAAACTATGTCTAGAAAATCGTTCTTCAGTTCATAAAACCACATAAGGACGATTAGTATGAAACACCAACTAAAAACAGCAAAACTCTTGTCAAAGCCAAAATATCCCAAGTGGCCTTGACAGAAGAAGACTTTGCATAGGTTCATTGCATGGGAGCTCATCCCCCTTGTCGATGCTTTGAGGCGACGAGGGTTAAACCCAATTATACAACCCAAGCCGGCCGAATAACAGGCTCTATTAACCGACTAGGTCAGTATGCCAGCAGTTCTGGTAACAGGGCTTACTGTTACACATAACTCACCATTTCTTCCATAACAGTGGCCATAACCAACCATCGTCAGTACTAATTTTGCCTACCCATGGGGGATGGCCAAACTGAGTTGGTCCATGTGGCTTGGCTGAATAAGAAAACAGTAAAGTCATGAACAGTCACCCATATCTGTACTAAATCAGCTCAGTGTAAAGAAACTTGGGCAACAGATGTCGGCAAAAATGACCAGTTATCACACAATGTATACATATTATCACATGTGACTAGTAGACGGAATGCAACGCACACTAACTCAGCTTGAGTTAACAAAAAAATTAAACACTAAATAATACAAAAACACTACTGCACATCAGAGCTTCACAAAGCATCACAATATTTCTGAATTTGTTACCATAACTGTACAATCAGCCACTCACAACAACAATGTAGCAGCCAACAATACTAACACTAGGGCCACATCACTATGTGGGTTCAAGGCCAGCATTTTCAAGGCCAAGGCCAAGGCTGGTGGACTTTGAGGCCAAGGCTAGGCAGTAAGTAAGAAAAGTATGTATATCAATCTTATACCACACATCAAAAGCCAGCTTAATCTTATTCAAACCGTAATAAACCACAAAAATGTTCAGACAAACGAAGTTGCAATGTTTCAGACTAGTTACTTCCACTTCTGGAAAATCTTGCCACAAGACTACATCGTCAAATACGTACTTGGAGTGTTCACATTCATCACTAAGCATCAAAGCCAAGGCCAAGGTCAGTGTTCTTCAAGGCCACGGACATGACTTTGTCCTCGAGCTGTCTTTGAGGTCAAGGACAAGCCTCAAGGACCAAATCCCTGGTAACATACAAGATGGCATAACACTGATACATTGTGCAATGTGCACGGCAAGTGACTAGCTTTTGATGCTGATAACCAGCATGATTTTCACTTTATTATCTATCAGCTCCAGTTCTGGCTCCAGTTTCAAAAATTTTTTCCAGTTTTGCATCTGTTCCAGTTTTCCGCATTATATCGTTTTCATTTCAGTTATTGCTAACACTGATTCTGTCGCTTTTCCACCACCAGTGCACCATTCATTGTCATTTTTGTAGTTAACGATAATCAGGCGGGTTACAACTGGCAATCACAGAGCTGCAGTGGTTCACAGCAACTGGTGTGCTTATACTAATACACACGCACGTGTCTGTTGTGCTGATACATACAATGTAATCACCGTTTGGCTGCGTTCACATAGATGAGCGCAAGTGCGGGTTTCAGTTTGTCCCTCATACAAGAATCAGTGAAGATCAAATCAAGTAAATGCTTTTCCAGAAACTAACAATATTCAACAACATGTAATAATTGTACTAACTGTACACCCCTAACAATGAACAATTCAACAATGACATAAGTACTGACATCAAATATGCACCATAGCTTGTAAAAATTGAATTAATACGAATTTTGTGTTGTTTATTTCGTACAGTTTGGACAAAAACACAATATGCACAGAAACTGCTCGTACAAGTGAAATTCGTGGGTAACCCATATTTGTATTGATGTGAACGGCCAACATGCAATCCAGCATTTACTGGAACCCATATATGAAGAATCAGGAATCTAGGAATCAATTGGCAACAGCATGTGCGCAACGACGAAGTCAGAAGGTTAACCAAGCAACCTCATCTCTCAGCCATAGTCCAGTCAAGGCGCCTGTCCCTGTTCGGACACATTGCACGAATGCCTGATGAAACAGATGCAAAACAGATCTTAACAGCTTCCCCCGCAGGAAACTGGACGAGACCACTGGGACGTCCTCGTATTACATGGATGAAAACCATTCAGAAGGATCTGAAATCCAGCGACCTCAACATAGACGATGCAGTTGACCTGGCGCAGAACCGTCCACTCTGGAGATTGATGTCTATGTTCGGCGCTACGCACTCTTAGTGGTGCTTGCCAGAAATGATGATGATGATATACAGGTAATCGGACTCACACTCACATCTATGTGAATGCACCCTTAATCCTAGTAGCTGATAGCTTAATCCTAGTAACCCTAACCTGGCACTAGTTGCTGCCTGTACGACACAATGAATATGGTGCTGACATGACCTGATGACTATTAACAGAGACAAGAATGAAGCCACACAATGCATGCACTAAGAGATGGACTAGCGACCGAGAAATTGTTGATCAGCACACCGCCAAATCTGAACATGCCCAACCCTAAGCAGTGAAGGCTCCCTACCTTGAAAATAGGCAAAAATCGGCAAGCACGTTCAACTGAACAAGCATGTCTTGTCAATTTTGGCTAGTTCTAAGGTTTTCCTACTACTAAAAGTGGCGCATTTTGAAGTAGAAGTAAATATAACATCTTAACATGCCGTTACTGTTGTTTTTCAACACCATCAGAAAAAACATGGTTTCCTTACATTTTTCATTAAATATGTGGGTTGCAAGGCTCAGTGAGGCTACTGCCATGTTTGACAACTATTTCTGAATCCAGCCGTGCATCATAGTTATCATCGTAACAACCAGGTTGTCTGTGGATTGCTGTGAACAAGTGAAGGATATGTACACGTGTGCATGGTGGAGTGTACGTAGTTGAGACAGAGAAACAATCTAAGAAATATAAGACGGACCAAATGTTTACTGTTCACTCGCAGGCCAGCTTGCCATCGAAGCTACTGAGCGCGATGCCAAACGCCTGGACGGCACACAGCGGATAATTGAAGTCCATCGTAAACACATCCTCAGAGACACGACCAAACTGCATCACGATATAGTCCACTGCACACAGACACAAAGACACACATAAAGGTTAAAGGTCGCATATAGCTCCTAATGAGCGAACCCATCTCAGAGCTACGGAGTGTCACTTGTCATATGGGATCACACAGTGTTACCTGCCACCTGAGGTGAACGCGCCCCGCCTTAACCCCAGCCAGATAGGCCGGTACTCGATTTACCTACCCCGGAGGGATGGAAGGCTGAGTTGACCTAGGTGGTTGGTTACATCCCAAGATGGTTTACCTGCCCACAGGCAGTCACCCATCGCAGTATTAACCGGGCCCTGCGTACAGTAACTTCGCTGATCGGATCAGATGCATTACCACTACACCACGCCTACCGCCCAACATAGCCACAAAGACACAGACAGACAGATAAGCAGAGCCCACAGTTTTCTGCGGGTCACGGAATTTCGAGCCGAGCAGTGGAATTTGCCCTTTTCCACGAAATTTTGATGTTGCTGCGAAATTTCATAGAATTTTGCAAAATTTTGAGAAATGACCGATGATTAGTACAAACGTCGGCTTGACAACGTAATTAGACAAACTATATCACGAAGAAAAATCTAACTAAATGGCCAAAAAACTGTGTCCCTTCTAATATTACCATCATAATACGGAACAATCGTAAACAGACACAATGCGACTAACAAATTCCACTTTTGAAAAGAAAAAGATAGATAATTTTTATTGTGTGTTGCTAGCATAACCGAGCATCATGCCAGCCATCAAAAAATGAAGTTTTTTTGACAAAATAAAGCTTAGTTTACGCACAAATTGAAGGCCGCGGTAAGCCTTTCGATTTGGACAATTTTGCCGCGGTGAGCTGTGGAATTTCGCGAACTAAACCGCAAAATTTGGTCAAATTTTCCGCGGAAAACTGTGAGCCCTACAGATTAGGTCACACTGAGACAGTCAAATACCAAAGACTAAAGGAGACGGTAAATAATCAATGAAAATGACCAACTTCTGTGAGCGTGGTTTAGTCACCAAATAGCAATGTCGGATAAAATCAGTGCACCATGATACACGTGGTGTGTAAAATACATGGCATCTGTGAAGGCATTACTGTAATGGCTGCAAGATATTAACACTCACATTAACACACTACACAAGTCGGTCAATAAGTGATGAGCCTCGATGCATCAGATTGTGTACACTGAGCGCATAGCTTAAATCCCACTTAACACACTGATCTTTATCTCTATCTGTCAAGTGTGGGCAGCAATCTGCAACTACATTTTTCGGCTATGGGTTTGAAATGAAAATCTCCCGTTCCCATGGGAGATCAGAGACATCAGTAAAACATACATTTTTGATGAAGTCACACGACCTCATTGCCTACATACCGTCATTGTCATGGACAATCTGAAAATTCTTGACGGACGCCTGAGTGACTCGACCGTGAAAATTGAGCACATAGGACTGAGTGTCTGCGCCACACACAAACACAGACACGCAATGGACAACTCAATCGAGCGGTTAAAAGACAGAGATGTAAGGAAAAATATGCGACTTTCAAGCTGCCGTATCTCAGAAACAATACGAAAGAAGGCCAAAGTAACTTAATCCAAAAAGCCAAACCCCTACAATTAGCACTGTGATGAAACAAAAGCACAAATAAAAAAAACTGATTTGCTTTAAAAACCTCTATCCTCCCAAAACATTAATATATATTAGACGAACAAAAATATCGGAGCAGTTTTTCTGTTTGCTTTTAAAACTTGACTGAAACAAAACTAGTCTGTTACACTGCAGTATCTTTGCTTTAGCTCTCATGGCTACTACGAAATTCAATCTGTCACTGTTTTTATGAGCTATTATGTAGCATTACATAAAATTTAAAAATTTAAACATTATTCCCCATCCCTACTTTTTCACCAGACTGTTTAGGCCTCAGTGCCTGATGTTGCTATAACAATGCAATGAATAGCAGCTGTGTCTGACCATCGTTCCAGACAGGCGTCTTGTTATGTAGTTCGAGAATGTTGTCCATTGCTTTGCGTTTCCACCGTTCTATTAGACCGTCGTGCTCCTGGACATGTAATAAACAGTTAGTGCGCCACATACACTCTCTGCACATGCAATAAACAACTTGTCTGTCACATCTGCTGGCTCCACGTGCAACTAGTTGCTACAAATGAAAATACATTCCATGTGACAGAGTATCTGGCAAAAATCCCAAACTTTCCCACAACTTTCATGTGACACAGTGGACAGTAGTGTGACAAATAATTAATCAAAATAGTTAAAGACAATGCAAACACCTGGAACTTTAGAAGCATTGGTACTTAAATACTATGTAAATACTCAAATAAATGTTAGGTATTTAAACACCAAAGTCATAGTATTTAAATACTATAGAATGACACGACAGATTTCTTAGGCCTAGTACTCAACAGCAGCCAGTTATTCACAAGAAAATGTCATGCACAGTAATGTGATTAATAACAGTATAATGGAAACTGTTCTTCTCTACGAGTTTAATGTGCAAAAAAGTCAATCAAAGTCCGGTCAAAGTTGCAGAGACTTAACGTACTGTTCGTGGCCGTAACTCGACCCTCTCATGCTCCAAGTTCATTCCCGGAATGATGACTGACATCTTGCGTGGCCCCTTGAACCCAAGTATGTTCGTCTCCTAACATCACATCAGTCACACACATGTAGACAGACAGAGAGACAGACAGCAATATTTAATATCTTCCATATTTAAAAGTTATTTCAGCCACACATGACTTACAGACGTTGTCTGGATAGCATAATTTCCCACTTCACCGTAGTTAAGCTGCTGCACGACCTGGAAAAATATTAAAAGCGCAAACTCACATAAGCGATGGCGACCATTTCTCGACGGAGGTTGTTTTCATTGACGTTGCGGCCTTTAGGACTTTGACCATTGTCAAAAACTGTAAACTGTGTACCAAGCATATTAGACCTATCACAGTCAACAAACAAACACACAAACACTCAGCATGTTCGGAGTCGAAAAGGAAGGACTTTAAAGTTTTTCCCATTATCTCAGAAATGAAAAAGAGAAAATGAACGAAATTTGGCACACTTAACGCACCTATTGAGGCCTACAATCTGGTGAAAAAAAATTACGCCAATCGGTTGATAAATATGCGAGAAATCATTTCTTTAAACAAAAACTTTAGCGCCCCCTAGCAGAGGAAAGAAAAATATTTCACAAACAAAATTTGGCAGAGTTAAAGAGCCAAGAAAGGCCTACCACACGGTGAAAAAAATTGTGCCAATATCGTCAAAAATAAGCAAGAAATCAAGGGTCAAAGAAATTCATTTAGCGCCTCCTAGCGGCCAAACAATTATTGCAAATCTGGCATAGAGCCAAGAATTTTGTAAGGGGGCATAATGTTTACAAGTCCCACAAGTATGGTAACCGTCGGCCTTCAAATGGCTGACAAAACTTGAGGGGAATGAATTATGCATAATTGGAAAATTTTGGAGCTGAGCCAAAAACCGGACGCAGAAATTGGGATTTAACCCCTGCCTGACGTATAAAAACTATTCCCTGATAACCTGGTGCACGAAACAGATTGATCCATCCCATAGGTTCCAAAAGCTGACATCAACTTTTTTTGACCCTCAAAATTTGAAAAAATTTACTTAACATTTTCCCACTCATCCCTTGTTCAACTGATGGGGCTGAAATTTTGCCAGAACATGTCCCCCTCGAAGCATGTTAGAGAAAAAAAATTAAGCCCCCTAGTTCCTCTAATGGGGGAGATATGAGGGGTTAAAGAAAAATTTTCCCCTCACACCCCTCAAAATTCCTTCAATGTATTTGCCAGGAATTTTGTCCGCGGTAGCCCTCGATGCCCTCTACACTACACTGTGTTCTGACAAAAAACACTCACTGTCATTTCTTCCATATCTCTCTAGAAAATCTTTTAAATTCACACACAATTTTCAGGAAATGTTAGAGAAAATTACTCATTCCTCCAACATCAAAGTTAAATATTCACTGCCACCGGTGACGTAATTCTGGCGTCATGCTGACATCATACCTGAGCTTGCCAGTGAAGGCATCACCGTCACGTGACAGGTCGATGGGGTCAATGGAGATGAGATAGTTTGACGTCTTACTTTTCTTCCTCTTACGACCCGCCAACAAAAACACCTACACGTCATTACACGCAGACAGATACACAGACCGACAGAGATACGGACAGATACAAAGACAGAAACACTTGAATCACAGACCAGAGTTGCAAAAAAGCCCAAACAGTGATGCACAAACAGAGAGAGATACAGACAGACAGACAGCTACACCTGTGTGACAGACAGACAAAGAAAGAGATGTACAGGCAGACAGAGAGACACAGACACAAAGACACATGTGTCATACACAGACACACAGATATACAGGGTGCAGCAAAAAAGTGGACCCCTAAAGTTTTTCTCTGTTTTCTCAGCAACCGTTAAAATTTTAATTTGAAGTTATACAGATATATTTACTAAAACCTTCTACATCTAACTGCCAAGTAAAATTTGATTCTGTTGAAAAATGACAAAGTTACAGATTTTTTTAACATAACCACCTGCCGATTTTTCAGCATTCAAAAATGTTCCGGCTACAACACCAATTTAATAACATCGTTGAACAACACAGATAAATAATGATCAAATGCCAGAATTCCATTGTTACTGTGAATGTTCGAAGTGTTCACCACCAGCTCCAAGTTACAACACCAGCCTCCAGTCAAGCACCTTATTTGAGAAATCTATTACAGACTTGTCGATCAGTCCCTGTGGCAGGTTGTCCCAAATAACCTCAAACACTTTCTTGAGTTTGGCGCTTGTTTTCGGCTTTGTTTTAAGCTTGCAGTAAGCCTTCAACATTGAGCCCCATACATGATAGTCCATCAGGTTCATATTCGACGAATTTGGAGGCCATTGGTCTTTTGTGATGACATCTGGACAGCTGGCCCGCAGCCAGTTCTGTACGCTGGCTGCGCGGCGTTGCGTGCTGTGTGTGCTGACGCACCCGGTGCGCCATCCTGCTGGAAGATGAATCCGGTGGGCAGCCGGCGATTGCTTTAAAGGAATGATAATTTAGTGATAATTTATAAACAGTATAAACTGTTGTTTATCAAAACGTCATGGTGACGTCATTGGCAGTAACGTGTAACCAGTTTTTGAAAATTAAATAGCATTTTTAGCATAAACATTTTTGAACGCCAAAAAATCGGTAGGCGGTCATGTTAAAAAGTCTATAACTTCGTCGTTTTTCAACATAATCACATTTTACTTGGCCGTTAAATGTAGAAGATTTCAGTAATTAAAGCTGTAAAATTTCATATTAAAATTCCAAACAGTTGCTGAGAAAACGGCGAAAAAAATTTGGCGTCCACTTTTTTCTGCCGCACCCTGTACAGACAGACAGACACAGACAGATACACTTGCATTAGCCTATACAGAGACAAGGAGACATACAAACAGACAGACACGGAAAACAATATCTGCAGCATAGTCCACTTACTCCCGCTCCCACTATGAGTACAAGTCTGCTAAGATGAGTCCAAATCCAACAGGTTTAAGTCCGATTCCGAGTCTAACGACTTCACATCTGCATCCAGGTCCAATCAATTCCACAGCTTAGAATCTGAGTCAATGTTCAGTTGATTGAAGTCCAACAGAGAATGCAATGGTAACATCTTTCACAACAGTCGGCTTTGCAACTGTAACCCTAACTCACTCACACTCACTCACTGGACCGCTTGACCGGCGACGGGTCGTTGCGTCCTCCAGACTTCACGATCACCGGCCATATCCCAGGCGGCAGCTGCAGTAAGCCTGACGTCGATCTCCAGCTGGCGGATCCACGTATGTCGAGGACGGCCACGCGGACGCTTCCAGTCTATCCTGTCATCAGGTCGGACACCTGTACGGGTGTTGACTGGCAGACGAAGTGCCTCGTGCGTGGGAACAGACTCTTGTAGACGGCGTACATGTCCAAACATCGTGATACGTCTGTCGCGTATTCTGCTGCAGATAGGACACTGTTTGACTTGGTCCATCAC
>Ga0209367_1008028_pt1 | contig 14483 bp, 7 predicted proteins | sample WorMetLIZISLAND2_FD_187412 | JGI IMG/M metagenome (GOLD analysis project Ga0209367, IMG submission 187412) | Marine gutless worms symbiont microbial communities from Max Planck institute for Marine Microbiology, Germany - Olavius geniculatus... ... | reverse complement strand
GACACAACTTGCCATCAGATGACTGTTCAGTTTTCCAGCTCACCCAATGTATGCTTCTGCACTACACAGAGAAATCAGATCAAGTGAAATATGTGTTAAAATAAACAGAAAACCTGAAAAACATCCCCGAAACTTGAAGAAAGATAAGCAGATTTTAATAATTTTGACAAAACTATTTCTGACACAACTGGCTATTAAATAAGTGTTTTAGTTGGCACCTCACCCATCATCTGCTTTTGCACTACCTGAGGAAATCAGACCAAGCACAATACGTGTTCAAATGAATGAAAAAACGTCGATAAATTCTACCTGTCCTAATCTGTGGGCCCCAACAACCGGTCTATTACATGGCTTGACTTTCTTGCAGTCAGTGTGTCTACAGATAAAGTTTAGGAATGTTTGTGAAGTCAAGAAGCGACTGGTAAAGCCTGGATTGGTCTGGAGCAGAACTTTATAGATACTGCTGTCAATAAATGGAGAAGGCGTCTCCTTGTTTGTGTTCACATAGTGGGCCAACACTTTAAGCAATTTTACTGCAGGCAGTTAGAAATGAACGACTAGATGAAATGTCAGCCAAAGTGTCAGAAATGTGAACAAAATGCGTTTTTACGCATTACGTTAATTAAGCAATCATATCACATTTGATAAAAAATGATATTTCGCTGGTTAAGTTTTGACCAGATAGTGCAGAAACAAGGAGGTGGGAAACTAAATGGTCATTTGATGGCAAGTTGTGTCGGAAATATTCATACAAAAAATTATCAGAATCTGATAATTCGTTTTAAAGTTACAGTCAAAAATGTCGGGGATGTTTACTTGAGACACAGTGTATAGTAGCGTCTTTGGGGTAGTATAAACACACCCTGTTCATATTACAAACGCAGGGTGTTCATATTACTCTTCATGCCGAAAGTATGAACACTTTAATGTTTTAAAACACTTTTCCAGTCGTCAGCGATAAACCTTTCATAAATCGAACATTCTGATAGGACTACGTAATGTGAGACGACGCAGCCTGACATTGAGCAGGCATAACGAATTAGCGTACGCAGCAACTCGGCAACATATTGCTGCGATTCATTCGCTGCCGTCTGATCTTAGCGAGAGCATCTCGCTTGATTTGCTGCTAATACAAGGGTTTCCCGGACTTAATATTTCTAGGAGTGTGTCTTCATTTCGATTCCCCAAATATTCTATAGCCCGTTACCTAAGCTAAATTCCTCCAACCAAACATCACTAATAATCCCGGACCCATTGCCGTGCTGTACGGTTATGTATCGCTGCAATAATCATAACTGGCTTAAGGTGTCCCTTTTACCCGCTGCATCGTCACTCTCGGTTTAATAGCGTCTCAAGACTTTCCTGTTTCATAGCTCATATCGTGACTTAGCATTTGCCACTGTTGACAAGATGGTGTTGATGACGATAATAATGACTGCTTTTTGCTAGAACTTTGTACGCATGCGCTACAGATTCCTAAGGTTTTGTGAACTGTTTTAATTAATTAATTAATTTTTTTATCTTATTGCACGGTGTGCAAATTATATTAGGCTACTTGTGACTTGAGACTTTGGCAGTTTGCACAAATGTGCATGTTTGCCATTTTGCCATTTTTCTTATTTAATGTTATTTTTCTTATTTATGGTGCCATTCGTGGTGAATAAACATGTTTATTGCTTCATGTGTAGTTTGTCATTGTTTACTACATTTGGCAAATGAAGTGATTGATCATTTGATAGATAGATTGATCGATGCCTGACTGCACAGAGGTAAGACGAAGGCGCCGTGTGTGATATCACATGACTGCTGGCAGCCAATGACAGCGCTCGGTTATCGCGGCTACTCGCTGACGCACCAAGTCTTCTATCTAGAAATTGCACAAGCGGTAGGCTAACTTCAGACGTACATTGTTTAATGGTAGGCCGCATTACAGGTTTTGCCCGTCCGTCCGCTCGTCCGTCTGTCTGCTATCTTGTGCGAACTGCTAATTCGAATGCAAAAAACGGTGAAAAAACAAACGTTTCCAAGGGTACCGGCTCACGCGCGTCCGACGGTTTCACTTATTGCAGACTGAGCGCAGAGCGATTCTCGGCCATTAGAGAGTGCCTACTGGTTGCACAGTTGCTCAACAGTGGGCACCGTTTAACAGCGTCGGCAACTACGTAACTACGCACACGTACGCGTCAACGTCGCAGCAACCGCCGCATGGCCACCCACGTGTTGCGCAACAGTTGTGCGTTTGTGCAACATGTAGTCACTCTCTTAAGCCGTGGCTACACGCACCGATTTCTTCGTCTGAGGTTTTGATGGACATATTTTGGCTGACAAGCAAAAAACCTCGTTCGAGAAAATCGGAAAGAATGAACATGCACATTTTGTCCGATTTCCTCGGACGAGGCTCGGCGATGTTGGACATCACCTCGGACGAGACAAGTAATTTGAGCAAAGCTCATGAGACGCGCGACAGTCTTAACAGTTCCTATTTCCAGGTTGTCTTAATCTATTTCTATCCATTTTGACGCAATTTACTTTTAAAATCTACTCCGCACCTACAAATTGCAAAAGAAACACTAAAACCCTTATTTTAAAGTTTAAGGTCATTTAAGGTCATTGATGTTCACACCAATAAAAAGTTTGTCACTATTGCTTATTATGGTAAGCAGCATGTCTCTGCCTATACTGCAACCTTTTTCACGGTACACGAGCCAATAACGGCAAAATAGCGTCTTTTTAGGAGGTACCCCTCTTTGACGCCCTCGTTCGAGGGGAACCCCCTCACCTACGGGTACGAAATTTTGTCACGATTAGCTAAACTAGAGTGAAGATTTCATGGTCCTAGCTTGCACCGTTTTGATACAGTCCACGAGTGTGACAGACAGACGAACAGACGGACAGACGCCTGATCGATGGTTAAGACGCGCGAAGCATTCTGCAGTCGCGCGTAAAAATCGCTGCCTGTAGTCACGGCATTAGACGGACGGCTGCATACGTGTTTCATAAGCTTTAGGCCTGTACAACGTATGCGACATTTCGATTAAACTACTATTAGCTAGAGCTGATTAATAGTTTGAAGTACAAACACCTGAAATGTGATCACGTGACTTGTTATACAAGCTTAGTGATAAGCCCGTTTAATTGCGCTACTGACACGTTAGAATTATATATTTACACGATAGGCTGTGATGGTTAATTTTTTTGTACTCGAGCTGTCAGTTGTGTTGCATGATCTTTTGTACGTTTCATGTTTTAGGTAAAATCGCTCGGGCGCAAACTATTTCGTCTATAGCTACCCATTTCTTGTTAGCGTGGTTTGTCATCTGCCTGTCCCCAGCCAAAAATTCCACTTGCTTAATTAGTTTGCACTGATGCCACAGTTGTGCACTGTTGTTTTGTCGTTATCAGGTCTAGTTTAAGTGAAATAATAAATGCTTCATATTTCATGAAATTCGCTCTTGACGCTTTATTTCTGCAACGTAGTAACTGTTATCTGGTTGCTGTAACAGGTCGGTTGTTTTATGCGCGACATGGTGCGGGTTGCTGATCACATGAATGAAGTTTTCTGCGCCAACGTGTATGACGAGGCCAGACAAATTGCCAACGCCGGATTTCGCCATCATCAGCGAGATCTATTCATGGAACAAAGTGAGTGCATTTATTCAAAAGCGCCGTTACCAACCATGCAGAGAAGTTAAGTAAGGCTATACATATAAAGGGACTTATGCGTCTACGAATAAAGCGATTTTGTGCCGTTCTAATACTGCAACGCACTGCACAAATTTGAGTCTTTCGGAGCTCACCACAGAAGTGTAAAAGAAGTTAGATCTACGATTAGCTTATACTATCAAAGGCAAAAATGTGGCAGGGACTCTGCTTTCGAGGCAAGGTAAAGTTCGTGCAGATATTCTCGGGGGCTCCACGAAGGGGTGTCAATAAACGGATGTAAAGTGGAGTCCAGCTGTAACGTTACAGTGTTAAGGCGCGTACAGAGCGACGTAACTAAACTGAACTGAACTGAACCGACATGGTTTAGGCCTAGTTTATGACGAACTGACCAATGGTCAAATAGTCATGCATTACAGTAGACACCGTTCAACGGCGTCGAACCCACGCGTCAACCAATGAATAATTGGCTCGCTTTGTTCTCATTGGTCAGTTCGTTAAAAACTAAAGTTTTAAACCGTCGCTCCGTACGCGCATTGTATTATGTGCTGCAGCGTACTGTTTAAGCCTACATTAAATGAATGAATAAATAAATACTAGGGCGTACGACGAAATAGACAAATTGTCGTTGCTATTGTATTACAGTTTATAATTATGTTTTTGTAATGGGTATTGTAGCGGCATTGTGTGGCATGCTGGGATACCGTGACTTGTTTCAATCTGATTGGTTGAAATCGATACTGAGCTGGCAGCGCAATCCGCCCGGATGTTGGCCTGTTGACGACAACTTTGTATCCCTGCAGCAATCTGCCGGTAAATCGAATCGTCGCATGTCCTTATAGACGGTTCAAAATTTTACAGGTGTCCGTTTTCATGTGACCGTTGATGAAAATCACACTGTAGTGTCTCAAGAGACCGGAGCCGTGTTATATGTTTAGGTAACTCTAACGATTCTGGTTCAATGCCAACAAATTTTGGTACAAAAATTGCCATTTAGGCTAAGAACTAATGCTTTTTATGACAACCACAGTAGAGGCGTCTGCATGGTAATACTACAACGAAACAATAACGCATATTCACGAAAATTTAAATCATTAACCGTCATAACATCAACACACTGTTGCTTAGCGGTATAACAGTCGAAAGTTGTAACCAAAAATGTTCAAACTGTTGTCCCTTTATTCGGACGCTGTCCCGGAGGTGTTTTCTTCATTCGTGTTGAATGTCTACGGTTCTGCAAAACAACGTGGATGACAAATCTGTCATATAGTATACTACAGTGACTTGTCAAAACGCAAGCATGTGCACAGTATTGGTCTGCCGTACAATTAGTATACAGGGTGCGGCAAAAAAGTAAACTTTTTCGCCGTTTTCTCACCGTTTGGGATTTTAATATAAAATTTTACAGCTATATTTGGTGGAACATTTTACATATAATTGCCAAGCAAAATGTGATTTTGTTGAAAAACGACAAAGTTATAGACTTTTTAACATGGCCGCCTACCGATTTTTTAGCATCAAAAATATTTCAGCTAAAAATGCTATTTAATTTTCAAAAACTGGTTACACGTTACTGCCGATGACATCACAGTGATGTTTTGATAAACAGTAATTTATATTGTTTATAAATTATCACTAAATTATCGTTCTTTTAAAGCAAGGAGCCCTGGATCCAGGGCTCCTTGCTTTAAAGCAATCGCCGGCTGCCCACCGGATTCATCTTCCAGCAGGACGGCGCGTCAGCACACACAGCGCGCAACGTCGCGCAGCGCACAGAACTGGCTGCCGGCCAGCTGTCCAGATATTATCACAAAAGACCAATGTCCTCCAAATTCGCCGAATGTAAACCCAATGGACTATCGCGTATGGGGTGCAATGTTGGAGGCTTACCGCAAGCTTAAAACAAAGCCGAAAACATGCGCCGAAATTAATAAAGCATTTAAGGTTATCTGGGACAACCTGCCACAGGGACCGATCGACAAGGCTGTAAAAGATTTTTCAAATAAGTCGACTGGAGGCTGGTGTTGTAACTTGGAGCTGGCGGTGAACACTTCAAACATTTGCAGTGACAAACGAATTCTGGCATCTGATCATTATTTAACTGTGTTGTTTCAACGATGTTATTAAATTGATGTTGTAGCCTGAACATTTTTGAATGCTGAAAAATCCGTAGGCGGTCATGTTAAAAATTTGTAACTTCGCTGTTTTTCAACAGAATCACATTTTATTTGGCAGTTAGATTTAGAAGGCTTTAGTAAGTAAAAAAATCTGTAGAATTTCAAATTAAAATTCCAAACCGTTGCTGAGAAAACAGCGAAAAACTTTAGGGGTCCACTTTTTTGCCGCACCCTGTAGGCCTACAAGTTTAAAAATCCACAAGGCAATGTAGGCCTACATATGTTGCAAAAAAGCACGTCAGTTGAACAATAATCATGAAACAGCGAAACAAAAAACTGGAATTGTGTGATTGCTTAACATCTGAAAATATGAAACAGACGTACCAATTGACAGGGCATGAAAATGTTTTACATGAAATAGCCGGACATGAAAATGACCGACATGGAAATGCAAGACATGAACGTAGGTCGGCAAATGTTTTAAATAGCTGAGTTTATTGAGTAGATTTAGGTTTAGCATTTTTTGAACATGCCGTTGTGTTTAAAAAAATGCACACTGCAATTTCATGTCGTGCTATTTGACGTCCGGCATTTTCAGTCACCCTTGTTTGACTTACGGCATAGGCCTATAACGTATTGTGTGTGTAGGTGTGATGCATCAGAAAAGAAGAGAGCGCGTGTTAGTTGACGGTTGCAGTTGTCATCATAGCGCAGTGGCAGTAGCCGCACTTGCTCAGTACACCAGATTCGTCATCGAAATGCATCAGCAACAGCATACGCATTAGCATCGGCATCATTATGAACAGCAGCAGCAGCAGCAGCAGCAGCAGTAGCAGTAGAAGTTGTGGCACTGTTGCTGTTGTTGTTCGTCTTGTTCTTATTGTGGACTTGTAGCCTATTTTTACCCTACTCGCCTGGCACACTACACTTAAGCTTACCGGTAATATGCACCGTGTCTCAAAAAAATACGTGCCATTTTTAATTTTTTTTAATAATTTCGTGAAACGTTGGCCGATTTTGCTAATTTTTGGTAAACAACATTACGAAGAAACTTGACGTAACTAACTATTGACTAGTTTTTGCTATTTTACCTTAATACTGTCGCTACACTACCTTGTGAAATGCGGAAGTCGCAGTTTGGCCGTTTACAACAATGAATTCACACTGAAAGTGCTAATCACATGTCAAAGTGTCTAAGTCGCATTAAAGGCCTGGAAGAGGAGCAGCTGCAAAAATGTTTTATGATCCGACAACGATCGGCGACGAAAACTGTTCATCCCACGATTAGTCAAACGGAAGATCTGCTGTCCATCATTGGCTTTGAGAAACGGTAACTGCTCGAACCTCTTGTCTGACTAAGATCGGCGTGTGATCATACCAGCATAACTAAATAGTCGCTTGACTGGAGCTGAAGATGGCAAAACTGTTTTATGCTGCACAGAAAATTTCTTTATCAGTGAATATCTAAGAAAGTAAGAGATATCAACATAATGTTACCGTTTGAAAGTTTCAGATGTAATTGAAAACCGTAATGTAATTTGAAATTACAAGTTACATGTCCAAGTAATTAAATTATGAATTACAATTTACATCAAAACCGAACGTAATTAAATCACAAATTTTAATTCCAATTCGTAATTGAATTACCTGGATTTTTGTTATTGCCTAGCTCTGGGTGGCGTAACGGCTATTACGTGGTCGTGGGTTCAACTTCTGGTCGATTAGCTATCAAGTGATTACTACTCTGGGCCACTCAAGGTCATAAATCTTAAGGTCGTTGGAAAGTCTGCAATGCACTTCGAGTGTCGCCGTGTTGGATATTTTCCAACACGAACGTTTATCGGCTGAGCGAAAAGTAGTCGTTTCCTTGCCTATTGTCGACCTTTGACACTCATTAGCTACAGCATAGGCTACCGTTCGGTCGAGATATTAAGAGTCCTTAGTCGAACTCGACTCGATTCGGAGTGCATTATAGGCTTACATGGATTTACGCAGTGTCATGGCCAAACCATTTATAATCTGTATGTTTATCTAAAGAGCATTGGGTGCATGGACCCAACATTTTAGTGTATTAGGATTACGCCTTTAATTACACGTAGGTTATATCTCTAAGGGGACATCACGTGAAATTATAGTCGACACTCGCATGCGGCCTTGTCGACATACGTGCGGCATAATCGACCAGCGGCCGAGATTAAAATGTTTTAGACTTTTAGACCTTTTGTGTATTTCATCTTCCGTATTTTATGTTTGCATGTTTGCGTGTGTTTGTATTATCTATGATATGCTGCCTTGCTGGCGTACTACGCTGATGATACATCGAGACACCGCCTTTAATCTGTCAATACTCTATAGTGCAGGCTAGCGGGCTGTGACTGATACCTGTGCGTTGTTCAATAGCTACTGTCCAGTGCCCCGTAGGCATACACAGGTGAGCGTTCATCAGGCTGCAGCTATAGAATGGTAACACTTCCTACCGTTGCACCATGCTGCGACTTAGGCCTACGGCGACTTCATATCGCCGACGGTCGCACCTTGGTCGCCGCTCAATCGCCGTCTTGCGGTCACACCGAAAAACTGGTCGCAGTACGGTCGCAGCCTCGGTGTGACTGGGGTATAAACGACAGTATACGTTATATTGCTAGTCGCATATTATATAAGCTTAATCCGTGATGACATCACCGAGCTTATGTCACGTGATCATCATGATCGTCGTCGTCGTTTCCATGACAACCGTCTCCGTGCGCTCGCAGCCAGGTAACAATGTGCAATGTAACAATTCACTTATTCATTCACTCATTCACGTGAGAAATGCAGGCTCCAGATTAACTCGCAGTTTAAAGCATACAACCTTAACTATTTTCAGCGGGCACTAAAACGATTTTAAAAAATCAAGGGAACGGTAAAACGAACAGCTTCTGATCACCTGTGAGGTCCCAATATACCGGGACCAGGAGTAGACGTTTGTAAAACGCACCTCGTCAACAGAACTAAATCTCTCGCTAGTTAAGTCAAGATAAACAAGAAATTTGAGCTAATGCTCACGAGACGCGCGAAAGCCTATAGCAGTTCCGGTTCAGTAGTTTAACTGAAAATTGGGATGTTCACGCTAAGTTAACATACAAATACCAAATTCTTTATTTGGATCGCATAACAATAGTAGAGTGGCGCCACCTTGTGAATGATATAGACTTATGTCGCAACTCGAAATCGCCAAAAAATCCATAAACCCCCTATTTGGGCGTTCAAGGTCATTCAAGGTTATTGAATTTGGCGCCAATCAAAAGCCTGTGTACGACTTCCTATTAGTGATTAATAGTAACCTAGGCCCTATCTTGCACCGTTATTGAGATACAGCGACTTATTGGCCAACAATCGCAAATTCTGCCCACCCCCCTCTCATTTAGCGCCCTCGTTCGGGATGACTCCCTTCGAATTTATGAAAAAGCTTTACGGTTCCTGAAACTAAAGTCTTTCAGGCAGCCGATGGTAAAGATTTGGTGATCGTAGCTTACACCGTTTTTGACTGATCCAACCTTGTGACAGACAAACAGACGGACGGACGTACGGACAGACACAGAATTGCGATGGCTAAGACGCGCTGAAAGCAGTAGCTGCTTTCGTGCGTAAAAAGGATAAAGTAAGCAAATGTGATTTAAATCTGTTATCACAACATTAATTTTTTTACTCCTCGCGCGCTACGTTCGTAACGTAGCGAAGAGGAGTTTATGAGATCAGTGTAATATTAAGGACCGACCGACCGACCAACGACCGACCTCTGTACCTGGAAGAGCCTTCCTGGTAGAACAAACGACCATATCTCCATAACGGTGCTAGATAGACGCATTGTCTCTATAGACCACCCATAGAAAGTCGACCCCCGCAAGTCGAATGATCACGTGACCGATGACGTCACGTGACCCCACAAAGTCAAACTCGTGACCCCATTATCCTTGAGGCGCCATATCTCCATAACGGTGCTAGATAGACGCATGGTCACTATGGACAAGACCATGCGTCTATCTAGCACCGTTATGGAGGTGTGGCGCCTCAAAGATAATGGGGTCATGAGTTTGACCGTTTTCAGGTCACGTGACGTGATGACGTCAGTTGCACGGTTGATGCTGTCGGCGAGGTGATGCTGTCGGCACCGCTATTTGCGGTGTGAAAAGAAAAGAACTAAAAAGCAGTTAAATGAATACAAGAGAAAATAATGCGCGCGAGAAATACATTAGATTGGTCACAATCTGAAATATTTCTTGTAAGGTTTGATATCAAGCGGAGCATTTGATTTGTATTTGCGATTTTAACAAGAAAATAACATGCTTGCAGCCACTGACACAACAACAACAATCAACACCACTACCACTATACAGTGCAGCTGTTGTGTGCACGTGCAGGTCCCTACTGTCGTAGTGATGATATTGCGCGATGCATGCGCCAACAAGCATGGTTCTCACCGTCCATCCCGAGACCGTGGACGAACACCGACTACGACGTCTTCTGCAGGCAAGTGTTGACATAATATGCAGCCATCCGTTTAATTTATACACGTGATGGCAGTCTTTTTCTTTTAAACTAAAACAAACTGAAAATGTTTCAAATGGAAATGACACGAGAAAAAGTAAAATAAAAGTAATGTTATGTAATACATAAAAACTAATGCATAGTGCAAAGATGTCCAGGTGCAGAAATGTAGTGCTAAATAAATTGAAGATGAATCACGTTTTAGCCCCTGATGGAAAGGGCGCGACTCACTTTTATCAATGTAGTGTGTAGGTTACCATAAAAACCGTATGTATGCACCGTTTTCTGTAAGTTTTTACTTTCGTGATTTTGACAATAACTTTCTTGAACTGCCAGTTGGTTATTTCTAACATCGATTTTGTTTTTTTTTCTACGCCTTTTGATAACGTATCGCGTCAGCAGCTTGCAGAGGACAGCTAGACCACAGACAGACAAACAAACGGACAGGCAGACGGACAAGCAAGACGCGTAATGCCGCCTGTCACTAGTAAATTATATATATATATATATATACGTACATTTAAAATCTAGATTAATATCTGCATATTCTATAGTTTGTCAATTGCAGCGCCGAAAATTCACTTCAACGCCAAATCACTACTGTCGGAAAACGAAACGATGTATGAATGTGTATTCCAGTTTTGTTTTTAGACGTTTTTCTTAATTTTAGTAGTTTTCTAGTCGGCCAGTAATTCACTTTTACAGCAGCTTGCATCGTCTTTTGTTGTGAAATTTGCGCAGGCATTTGGGGTCGTAAAAGATTGCCTGGCCGTTAAATATACATGTTTTCTACAGCTCAGTTTTCTTGTTTACAGAAAGGCGGCGGTATTCCGCTTGTGCGTGGACAAGCTTTTGTGCACATCAAGTGACCAGTATTATTTGGATTATCTGAGAGCGATTGGCATTGTCAGTGGAGACCAATATCTCTGTACTACACCTGCCAGACCAGGTACACCTGTAACTGTATACTAAATGCAGGACATAATTTCCTAGACACAATCTTTCTAAAACACGACCCCTCACGGACAAAACTCCCAAGACAAAATAGGTAACTTTTCGTAAGCCAGTTTAGTTAGGACACAAGTTGATTGCTGCCGACAATCTTAAGGTTATTTTGTCGTGGACCAGGTGGGCCTCTAAAAAGGAAATTCTGTTTTGGGGATCTTGTTTTTTCCTTGTTTTTCGTAACGTCAGCTGACTGACTGCAAGACTCCCATAACTGTCAGTTACGTAACTGTCGGTTACGGAAGTCTTACAGTCAGCAGCTGACGCGTCGATGACGACATTGGTGACTATTCGATGCCAGAGCACTCTGTTTTCGGAAGCCCTGGTGAGCTTTGCTGACTGTTGAGCTCACATTCTCTTTTCATGATGCATACAAACTATCCAGATACTTCAGTCTCTGCCGCCTTCTCTCCTTTGCTCTCTCCTTTTATTCTTCCAGTAACTACCAAATTTTCAAGAGCATAGTGTAAAGATTGATACCCAGGTGTAGAACTGTAGTGATGAGAAAACAGAAAATATCTCCGGCTCTTTAAGGAAAGGTCGCGATTCCTTTTTACCGGTATTCTACAATGGTTTTCATAATTGTCTCATTAATTGCGTAATTATTTACAAAAGATAAAACTGCAAGCGATCTGTTTAATGCTCTGCATACGCCGATATAAAATTACAAACAATCAATTGTGTGACCGATACGTGTGCTGTCTTAGTGTTTCTGGCCAATCAAGCTTGCTTCACGGCTAAAAAGTCTCATGCTCTCCCTTTCTGTCGAAAGATCACAATTCCACCAAACGTCTCCGCTCTGTCTCCGACTGAACTATGCAGGTATGACAACACTAGTACCGTGTACCTGCCCGCATGTAAAGTACCAAGAAATTTGAGCTAATGCTCACGGGACGCGCGAAAGCCTACAGCAGTTCTTGCCCGCAGGCAGTCACCCATCGCAGTACTAATCGGGCCCGGCGTAGAGTAACTTCGTTGCAGCCGAAACGCGTTACCAACTACGCCACGCGACCAACGCCAGTACCGTTGCGCCACCTTGTGAATGATTTTGTGTCGCAGCCCGAAATCGCCCGAAAAATCCATAACAAAATCCCTATTTTGGCGTTCAAGGTCATCCGAGGTCATTGAATTCGGCGCCAATCGAAAGCCAGTATACGATTTTCTATTAGTGATTAATAGTAACCTAGGCCTTATCTCGCACCGTTACTGAGATACAGCGAGTTATTGGCCGAAAATCGCAAATTTTGACCACCCCTGCCATTTAGGGCCCTCGTTCGGGGTAACTCCCTTCGAATTTATGGAAAAGCTTTACGGTTCCTGAAACTAGAGTCTTCCGGGCAGCGACGGTGAAGATTTGGTGATCCTAGCTTGCACCGTTTTTGCCTGATCCACCCGTGTGACAGACAGACAGACAGACGAAATTGCGATGGCTAAGACGCGCGTAAAAAATCAACACTGAACTACGTAAAACAAGACCAAAACTCGCACGCGATTTCTTGGACTGTGTCGGACAGTTTTGTGACGAAACTTTTACGTGAGCTTGCAGAAAACGTCATAGTCCGTTATGTTAGCGGTTAAACTGTCGGACTCTTAACTTTCAAGTTGAGTTTTGAATGTCACTGCAGGCCATTTGCAAGCAACATGGAGCAAGTTGCTAATCTACTGCATGCTCACGTCAACTCATCCTTCTACCCTTAAGGAACTCATAGAAAAAGTTTTGGAAGTTTAACTGCTTTCAAACATTCCCTGTGTAACTGTGACTTTTCCAATTTTCTTGTATGTAATGAATAATTTCTTCTCGGCTTAATTATGTCATATTCCGGTTTGTTACTTTGTATTTTAGATTGTGTTTTACAGTTATGTTTGTGTTATGTTTTATAACTGATATTCCTCCTAGACAATTACAAGCACTAATGTTACAGTCAGTCATTTAGTTACTGTATATCAGTTTTACTAACTGAGTTACTGTTCTCTCTGTGTATATTTCCTACTTAGCTTAGATGGGCAGCAGTAAGTGCTCTGTTGGGCCTTGTTGTCCACCACTTGTTGCGCGGCAGCTGTTATTTGCCAGTGTCTTCTGATCGTCATGTCAGTGCTTCGGCGGAAATAAATAAATAAGTAACATAATACAAAAACTGTAGTAGTATACGGGCTACGTCGAGAAGGCCTAGTGCGGCTGATTGAGGCGGTGGTATGCCTGCTAGCTGCAAATCGCGAATCCAATTGTTTGCTGACGCGAACACGAATAGCCGCATAGTGCGCTGCGGTATCATTAGCTCATGTCAATCAGCTGCCAGTTCCAAAATAATATTTATTGTTAATTACTTCTGGTTGCGAATCTGACTTAGCGACTCACATAAGCAGGCTATAGGTGCCTGTACACTATATTAAGCAACGTTTAAGCAACGTTTCATACCGTTTACGGTGTGTGTAAACCTATAGTTTTGAAATTTTCAGTTGAGTGATTAGGGTTTGCTTGATTACAGCAAATCGCCGCTGATCAGTTCAGATTCCATCCGAGTAATTGCTTATTTTAAAGGGTGTTTACACGATCCAGCAAACGTCCAGCATTAGCACGTGTATTCTGAATACATTTGCTGGAAGTTTGCTGGACGTGTAAGCACTCCATTAATGAACGCAATTCAGACTTTGTCACCGCAGATCGCCGCCGACCACTACTAACTTTAACTATTTCTGTAGTGACCTGAGCTGTCATGTGATGATCTGCGATGCCATGAAGTGATCTACGCTCATCAAGTTTTCTGAGATCTGCGGCTTTTTTGTGGTGAGCTACGGGGATTAGTTCGCATTGTCTGTGTGCAGGGCACAGCGTCGTTTTTACGGCTGCTTGTACACCGCGATGACAAGCCTCTGTAATGAAGACATCGCAGATGCTATCGTTGAGTTTAATACGAGAAAATACTCGCCACTATACGTCGCCACTATCAACTGCAACCTTAGTAAGACTCGTGTCTCAAAAAAACTAAGCAGATTTGTTTTTGTCAGAACTGCTTCAAATTTCCACCGATTTTGATAATTTTTGGCAGAAAGATGGCAAACGATACAAATATATGCGAGGTGCACTCATTTTTCACCTCACCTAATTTGCGTCATCACCTTACCGTGTTAAACGCAAATGTTCCAAATTGCTACATAACGCCGAATGTTGTTATC
>Ga0209367_1008026_pt1 | contig 14487 bp, 9 predicted proteins | sample WorMetLIZISLAND2_FD_187412 | JGI IMG/M metagenome (GOLD analysis project Ga0209367, IMG submission 187412) | Marine gutless worms symbiont microbial communities from Max Planck institute for Marine Microbiology, Germany - Olavius geniculatus... ... | reverse complement strand
GTGCAACTGATAAACAATAGAACTTGTCTGCGGCGTCGTTGGACGATAGCAGCCGAGGTGTTGAAACGATCCGCGCACCTTCTTTTCGACCCCTACCACGGCCCTCTAGATCTAGTACAGGCCGTACACTAGCCGGCGTGACGTCACAGCAGTCGGCCGACTGCAGCAGCTGGCCGGCTGTTGACTGTCTATAAGTTTTTGGGTTTTTGGGTTTTGCAGTGTTTTCCTAGAGGGCCGTGCCCCGACCCGAAGTCGCCGCCGTAAGCCGCGATAAGCCGCCGTAGTAATTTTAAGCCGCACCGTCTTGAGCCGTATTCCGGTTAAGCCGCAGCCAGCCGTACTAAGTGTGGCTCACGGCAGCATAGGTCAGCTGCAAAAGTTTTAAGCCACTCTTTTATTCCATATTCTATTAAAAATTTCCAGTAGGCCTATATAGTATTTTATATTCCTGTATTTTTAATATCGTCGATCGTATTGGACGTAGACATTTATGTTTTATCGTACATTTGAAGTTTTATTGCTTTGTACTCAATCCAGCCATTTGGCTGCAATACTAATAACGCTTGTTACTGTTACTGTTACTCAGTAAGTAAGTAAGTAAGTAAATTTAATTTATAAAGCACACAATGTCAGCGAGAAACTCAGTGAATCTGAGGCGCTGAAACTGAATCTGAGGCGATGGGACCAAGGCACCAACTTGCAAGACCAAGACCAAGGCCAAGGCATTTAAATTTTAATGCACTAAATACTGAATAGTTCCGAATATGCACACTATAAAACATGAAATTTAGATGTAAAACCTTTTATTAGGACCAAAAATATAAATGATCTCATTGATCCGGTGACAGTAAACATCAATCTAGTATTTACATTATGGCATCAAAGTTCAGTACTCCATATCAACTTATCAACTGCAGTTACAAATTAACGTTGCATGTTGCATTAGTAACATCAGATTCTCAAGCACAGAGTCTTAATTTGAACGGTGTGGGTGCATTATAATGCTGCCCTGTGAGAAACTCATTCTACAAATGCTGAAGCAGCAGGAACACTGAGGAGGCGAGAAAATAGCGGCCTAAGGCAACTGTATTCAGTGTCAGCAAAAAGTTTTGATTTAGACTAATGCGTAGAAATTTATACGTCAAGGCTTAAATAGACCTAAGTAAAGTATTTGCCCAAAAGTGTGTAAGAACCTACAAGTGAACTTAAGATTTTATATCAGTATCACAATGATTTATCTAGTGTGTATTGTGTTGCATTTTGCGTTGGAGGTTAGTGTCTTGGTCTCGGACTGCAGTTACTGTTACTGACTTCGGGGTCTATCTTTCTTGATTTGGACGATTCGTGTACTGTTCCGATCCAATGCCGTCGGCTTGTGAAAATAAGCATGTGCAGAAAATGCTTTAAAGGCTTGGACTTGGTTCCCAGTCAGTTCTAACACGTCTATACCGTACTTTGGACTTTTAGTCATCTGCTGGGCTGCAGTAATTAACCAATAAAACAGCGCTCGCGGCATTCACTCTGCCATGCTCCCAGCGCCCAGTGCACGAATCGTCTTAATACAGCCATCATAGGGACTGAACGAATCGTCCCATAATCGCGGCCGATCGCCGTGGTCGATTGTTGGTCGCAGTTTCTCACGCTGCTGGTTTTCCCATGATCCAGTGTCGTGCCTTGCTGACTGCTGAGAGCGCACGTAACTGGTCTGGGTGTGGTCAACGAGTAGCGTCGTGGCTAAGGGGGGGTTGGAGGGCAACTGCCCCCCTCCCCCTACATTTTAACCTGCAGTGGAAAAATTTCTTTTTTGTCGGAAAAGTTGGGACTAGTTTGCTGCGATACAGTCCAATGCGATACATGGCAGCAAGTATAGGCTACAAAAGTCTTTTTTGCAATCTCTGCAGTTTGCAATGCCGTTTACGGAATGTGTCAACATTTAAGACGTCAAGACTTTAGCCGACGGTACATGTAATTAAGTAACGCTCGAGCTGTTGCCATAAGTTGTCATTTGTCTGTCCGTCCGTCGTCCGTCTGTAACGGATCTTGTTTCATTTCGGACTGATCAAAGTCAAAATGGTCCTCAATTTGACGTGTTTTGTCCATTCTCCCCTTCAGTTTTCGAGGGGTCGAATTTAATATTAATTTTGTGGTCGGAGATTTGCTGGTGGCTGTCACAACTTTCTTTCTTTAAGCTGACCTATTTTAACCCACAACCCTGTTGGGTGAAGGTGAACTGAACTGCTCGGTCACTTTGTCATCGTTTTTAAGGCGGTGACGCTAAACACGCCGTACCCAGTGGCTGTTTCTGCTGTTGTTTGGTATGACTGGCATTTGCTGGCCTGGATGTATGAACTTAATAAAATGAAAATCAATTTCGTAACTGACTTAGAAGGAAGTCAGCAGACGTGGTGGTGACTGGTCGCTAGTTCAAAGGGGCACTGTAGTTCAAATTTGGTCAGGTTTCTTCCAATAGACAGCATTATGAGACTGTCGACTGTCTGGAGGATCACAGGGAAGATTACTAGAACTGCCAATACTTTTACATGTGCACAGTTATAATGGCAAGTTCTTACAATTTTAGGTTTAGCTCGTTATTTTTGTGTTTTGGATTCCTGTAAAGGTTTAACTTACTGTTTTATTATTCTGTGTTTGTGTGCGTTTTGCGTGTAAAGTCCGTCTCCGAAATGATCTATACTGTGTCGGGCGGGACGTTAAACCCTACTCACTCACTCACTCACTCAGGTTTCAATGTTAGAGCACTGGTGATTCATCGATTCCAGACATGAGACCCCCAATACAACCACAAAGGTCAACTCAGTCTTCCATCCCTCTGTCGTAAGTAAATCAAGTACTGGCCTGCTTGGCAGGAGTTGAGATGGGGCACATGTACCTGTGTCGGATGGCAGGCAACACTGTGTGGCGCTTCGTTGCTTTGAGATGGGTTCCGTGGAAAGCTGTGATCAAAGTTAATTCTTTCTAAATGTGTGTTTTTATCCACTGTACTAAGTGTAATGGCGTATGTATGTGTGTGTTTAGATGGCCGATGTGTGCCGTACAACGGACTGGTGTGTCGGCACGCGCTCGGTGTGTCGTCTTCAGTCTACGTGCCGGCTTCCATTCCTGACGCCATCAGAATTACAGACTCCAAGGTAGCGGCTCAACTCAAAGGACTCACGCCACCGTGTCGTAATATGACGATTGGCACATGGTGTCGATATGCGTTCCCCGACTGTTCCGGCACGGCCGACGATGTGAAGTCCGTACCATTATGCAGGCAAGTAGTTTAGTTATTCACACTTCAGTTATTATATATCGTATCATATCAGTGATCTAGTCCTCAAGACTAAAGTCTTTGTCTCAATGCACCTCAAGTTCCAAAAATAGTCTTAGTCTTGGTCTTGACAAAAAGTCTTGTTGATAATTTGAAGACGTCAAGACTTTTTGCTAGTAGTTACACAGTCATTTGTTCTGCTTTGAAATTAATACATTTTTCGCATTATTTCAAGTCTTAATCACTGTTGTGCTGGTTAGGACTGCAAATTTGGTCATAGATAAAATATCCCACAAAGACAAAATGCGGATTCAGACATTCCGCAAAATTGTTTTTGGATACTGAACAATTGTTGCAAGTTTTTGTGAATAGGGTTGGTAAAAGCAATCTGCGTATCATTTGCCTAGCGCTTTTACAGTGTTTTTTAGCATTGGAAATTTGTGAGAAGTTTGATACATTACGCTCTTGACTAACGAAAATCAAACATTGAGTTTGATGTTTTACCACTTCTTGAATAAATGAGCAAAATTAAACAGGCTTATGACGCTAAGTGGCTTGTGTGCTAAGTGAACAAGAAAAATTTGTTGCTAAAATATTCTTACACTACACAGATATTGCGATTTTTGTGTTGGGGTATTTTTTATTTGGCTTTATTTTATTTTATGATTTTCAGGGAGTCTTGTGAAGCACTGTTAAGGTCGTCTTGCTTGGCGGGCGTCAAGTCGACTTTTGTAAATTGTTCATCTCTTCCAAGTCGAAATAGCTCCGAGTTATGCACACTGGTCAAACTCAGAAATGGTAAGACACGAGAGTATTTATTTCTTTTAGTGCCTCTTATGTTAAACACTTTATATCATAGATGTAAAAAACATTTAAAAACGTGGATAAAAAACGTTAGCCTTAATTTGTTCGACTGCTTGCCTAAAACCTAATGCTGTAATTGCAGTACAGCTAGAACTAAAGAAAGAAATCAAATTTTATTCAATTTTAGTTCAACTGTGTAGTCATAAGACCACGTATCACTAGACTAAGTAAGTAAACTACCACCACTATAGCCTATTAATTCGTTTGTGGCTTTAAAAGCCGTTCTCGACATTCTCGGTATAATTTTCAAATGTTGATGAACTTTTTTAAAAAAATTAAAAACGTTGAGAAAATAAAAAAAACGTTAAAAAACGTAAAAACGTGGCAAGAATAAAAAACGTAAAAACGTTTTTTTTACATCTATGCTTTATATATATAGTTTTGTTTTTTTATGAAAGAAGATAAAGTTTAGAATGAAGTAGGCCCTTGGTGTGGAGGGAATTCATTGGACTTCATTGGTGTAGATAAGCATTACATTTATGCTTACGATCATGATTAGGACCAGGATCCTATGCGAGCATATTACTGCGTGTTTTAACTTTTAAGTGTGCATAGGTTAAAATAAATTATTTTTTGTGTCGTCATAGATTTATAATAATCGACATAAATACCAGGTGGCGCAAAAAACGTCCTGAACATTTGCATGCATTATTCAGCCAAATGGTTGAAATGAATCAACTCAAAAGCATTTATGTAATGAGCAAACATGAAACAATATGTGTAGAAATTTTCGCCTAAAACACTTCCATATTAGCTGCCATACAAACAAAATAGCGTTACACGCCATGAAGCAATTTTTGCAAGCGGTTCATCATTTGCGTTGTTGCTCGTACGCAGGCTATGCCAAAACGTCACAGTAGGCCGAATCGTCAGTAACTGATCAGCAGAAAAAGTGCTGAATAGGTCCTCCATTCTCTTTTGCCACTACTGCTAGACGTGTTTCTCATTGCTATTCGGCTTTTTTGATTCTGGCTGTCTGATGGCGACATCATGCCATTTGTCTGAGATAACGTTCTGAAGATCTTTGAGTTTGCAAATGGTTCACGCCTTTCTTCGCAGACAAGTTGTTGCAAGGTATCCCAAACTGAATAATGTAGTAGACTGAAATCTGTTGAATGTGGTTTCCATTCCTGTGAGCTGACGAAATTGGGAGTGTTGTGTTGAAAAAAAATTCTGAGTCGCTTTGATGCAGTGTGATGGAATGCTGTCTTTACATAATTGGATTTCAACTCGCCTTACGGCATTAAGCGACACTCAGTGGTGTCATGAGTGAGGTCAGTGAAATTTATAAGCAAGTAAGATTACATATTGATCTACAAATGTGCAAAAGGAAATTTATTTCCATGAAGTATATGCACCATTATAGTTATGCAAAGTTCGGGACGTTTTTTAGCGCCACTCGGTATATTGTGTTTTTCTTGGACTTTTTATTATATGATCATCTCTGCTGGAGTAACTGCATTTATTTTCATAGTTTCAGCGGTGGAAAATTGTCACATTTGTGTGGTGCTAATGATGAGACGGAATTCTTTGTAACTGTATGGTTTGCTATGTGTTGGCTGGTAGGTGAAACAACAACTACGTCAGAGGTTGGTGCTTCTTCGTCATTCACAGACGAAGTCCTGATCGCTGTTCTTGTATCAGTCCCTGTTGGACTGCTGCTGTCTGCCGTTGTCGTCACTGTGGTTGTCAGACAACGGCTCAGACGCAGCTGGTGTCGTACGCCGACCATTTCATCCCCACCATCAGACAGTGTCGACGTTGACATCACGCGTTTGCCTCTGAATGATGCCTACGTGCCTCCTGAGTCACTGCCGCCCGACTACGAGTGCAGTCAGTTGTTGAGTCCCCTGGAATATGCTAGAAACGGTTTGCAGTTCTGTGAGGACTTGCGACCCGGGGCATTTGGACCGATCTTCATGGCACATGCTCCTGGTATATTTAGCAGCCGGTCAACAGTGGTCGGCTCATCGCCGTTTGTTGTTGTGAAAGCTCTGCGTAGCGACGCCAGTGAAGAAGCACGCCGAGACTTCATTCGCATCGGTGAGCTGCTGTCACGACTCGTTCACCCAAACATTGTTCGACTGCTCGGTGTTTGCTTGTCGGCAACTCCGATGTGCCTCATCGTAGAATACATGCCGGGCCGCGATCTCTGTGAATTTTTGCATGACTCTGCTCCGCAGCATTTCATTGTAAGACACGGCCATAGCACGTCGACTACGCGGCTGAAATCTGCCGACCTCATTGGAGCTGCCCGGCAGATTGCTAGTGCTATGGTTTACGTTTCAGACTGCGGCTTTGTACATCGCGACCTAGCAGCTCGTAACTGTTTAGTAGGTGATAGGAACACATCTCGGCTGGAGGTGAAGCTGTCGGACTTTGGCCTGGCTGTGGAGTTGGGTGAACGGGACTTCCACTGTGGCGAAGAAGACGAGGAAATTCCAGTACGGTGGATGCCTCCCGAAGCAATCCGCGAGAACCGGTTCACGCATGCCTCGGACGTCTGGTCGTTCGGCGTACTGCTGTGGGAGATATTCACCTACGGCATGCAGCCGTACGAACAGATGTCAATCAAAGATGTGATACGGTATGTTGATCGGGGCCGGACGTTGCTCTGTCCAGAACATGCGTCCAATGCCATCTACTTACTGATGCAGTCATGCTGGGATCATAGTCCCAGTGAGCGACCACAGTTCAGGTACCTCCACAAGCAACTCTCCACTCTTGAGGAAGTGGCGCGTGCAGATATCCGATTCTCCTAGCTCCGCCGGTTGGAATTCACATCGCGACTGTGATTTCTGCCAATTTTTGCAAATAGTTTTACTTTCATTGTTGCACGACCTTTGGCCTTTGTTCACATTCGCCTACAACAGATTCACATTTGGCTTGTGAATTCCAAGAATAAAAAGAAATATGATGTTTAGAATTATAAGTCTTAATTATAAATTATAAGAATTATAAGTCACAATTATTCATTTACTGTCTTACGTGCCCTTTTTGGCTTGATTTAAATGGCGCACGACTCTAATTTTGGGTGGGATCACACCATCGAACTGAGTGAAATAAGACATCTACAATTAACTAATTGCACTGGCCTGGCCCGTGGTGACTTGAAGACCATGTTATGTGGCTCGTGCCTCAGAAAGGTTATGCAGCAGCATGCGCTAGAGTGAACAGATCAGGACCATTGCAGACTGTGGCCTCTGCGAGCTGAGGTTCCAGTTACATGTCGTTTGACTGTGTTTTGTTTGCAATTGTATCAGGTTTTGTATGTTTGTACTGTGATTGATATAGCATATGGAGGGTAGAACATTGGCAAAACATCATATATACATCAGTTGTGTATGGCAAAAGGCCTAACTATAAACTACAGAACAATAAACACTGGGGATATAGTCTGAACAAGAAATTTTAGCTAATGTTCACGAGGCGTGCAAAAGCCTATAGTAGTTCCTGTTCGCAAATTGTCTTAGTTTATCTCCAGCCATTTCGTCACAATTCACTCTTAAAGTGTGCGCTGCAGCCTAAGATTGCAAAAATTAATAAAACCCCTTATCTTGGGAGTTCAGGGTCTTTCAAAGTCATCGATGTTGATACAGCTAAAAAGCTCATCACTAGTGCTTGTTGTGATAGGCAGCATAACCATGCCATCTGCAACCGTAAATAAAGACTTTTGCAGGGATACTGCTCTTTGATGCCCTCATGTGCAGGTTTCCTTGAACCTAGAAAATCGAGACTTGGACAGTCAAAATCTACGTTAAATGCTGAAAATTTCATATGCAGCTTGTCCTTGTCTATCTATACTGATTTTGGCACAATTCACTTTTGAAATATGTCTCTCAGCCCAAAATCGCCAAAAAATCCATGAAAACTTTTATTTTGGTGTTCAATGGCATTTGAGGTCATTGCACTCAGTGGAGTCGGTGCCAATCGAAAGCTTGCGTACGACTTCCTATTGGTGATTAATAGTAACCTAAGCTGTATCTCGCACCGTTTCTGAGATACAGCGACTTATTGGTTAAAAATCACAATTTTTTACCCCTTTCTCATTTAGCACCCTTGCTCAGTGTGACCCCTTTTTAATTTATGGAAAAGCTTTACAGATCCTGAAACTAAGAGTCTTTAGGCAGCCGAAGGTGAAGATTTGGTGATGCTAGCTTGCACTGTTTTTGTCTGATCCACGCGTGTGACGGACAGACAGAATTGCAATGGCTAAGACGCGCTCCAGCAGTAGCTGCTTTCGCACGTAAAAATGCATCGTATAGAAATTTGCTTTTGATTTTCTTGCATTTCTTCATTGACAACAGATAGGATGGTTTGCCATTTTACCTGCGAATTATATAAGGCAGAATGTTAATATTTGTTTGCACTCTACTGCATAAATGATGTTTCATGAATTAGATGCAGCACAAAATTGAATGGTGCCCATGTTATATAATTATTATCATTTTATTGTACATGCAGCAATACTTTGTTAATGTCAGTACTGTTATTAGTTATTATTGTTCCCCTGCTTATTTTCCTACATTAGTGGTAACTTAAAATTAGTGCTGATGATTTAGCATGTTAATGAATTAATTGCAATTAAAAAATAATTTTAAAATAATGCTGTTAATAAATTCTATGAAGCAGGAGATGAGTAACATGAGTATCAATATTCAATTAAACTGCGGCTATTTGACGATTAAACGGTATTCAGTAATTTATTATGTTTTAGTTTCATCACTAGTGTAATATATTGCTGTTGCTATTGAGATTTCTGACATTTGGTGCTTTGTGGATTATGTAACTTATAAACTGTGACACAAAACATCATTGGAATGAGTTGAAAATTTTGTTATGAAGCATCGGCGTAACTTACATTAGCTCAAATTTAGGATAAGTCTAATTTAGTTGATAATGAGAGGAGATTAACTGCAGTGCATTATAATTATAGATAACCCCACAATAACCCCATAATCTATACGTGGTGGAGAATATGGCATCGATCCCGCTACCTTCTCGAGATGCCTGACTCCTACAATTTGGGTGGAAGCACAAGCATCCTTGCATTTCGTAGACATATCATGGCATTTTTCACTTTCATCGTTTTCATGTTTCTGAGTTAGATTGAGTTTAAAGGAAACATATTTCATTTTTTGACTTTGGTGTTCATGATAGTTACATGAGTGTGAGCAGATGCATAGTGCCTCAATGGCATAGTCAGAAATGTGAATTGGGGGGGTCTTTCCTTTCCTTCATTTTTTCTCCCTTTCCTTTTCCTTTTCTCTTCCCTTACTTTCACTTTCTCTCTCTCCGTTTATACGTTGACCCATAAAATGCAGCTAAGAGGGTCTGGAGGAGTGCTATAAGCTCCCGCACTGGGGCCTGGGGTGGAATTCTAACTGAAATCGAATTTGGTGCATTATATTTTTTAAAACATGAGATCTGTTGTCCACAATTTTAATCATGTTTCTGTGAATCAACTGACCAAATTTAGTTTAGTATATTTTCGTCGAGTGCTTGTCTTCTCTGGAGGATGTGGGTTTGGGCCCCCAGCCCTCCCTTCCACTGTCTATGTCACTGTAGTGCCTACTGCAAACATGCCTGTGATCAGATGTGACAAAACAGTTTAGCAAAATGTCTTGCACTTGACACAGTTTTTCAGTTCGTTATAAGTGTAGTGTGCTATTCCTTTAAGCTGATGTGCCGTTAAGAAACTACTCACTCACTCACTTACTCACGCTATTCCTTTAAAAAGAATATGTGTAATTTTTGTTCTGTATGCAGTGCATTTTACACATTTTTAGGTTACAACTTAGATGATTAGTTACAAGTAACCGTCATTCTCATAGCAAGTCTTGAACAAAGGTTGTCTGTTTGACTGTATTATTTTTATCTGTATGCACTTTTTGTTAGCTTTTCGCAGCATGAGTTATACTGTAGATTGTGGAATAGCAAAATCGTCTGTGATCAATCTCGTCATTGTATTTCATTTTTTAATTAGAGAAGTGTGTTAATTGTAATTTTGAGATATGTATCAATTTAGCCAGTGCTGAGTCAGTTACTTAAAATTTATTTCCGATAAATATGTGCATTGCCTGTAAAGGACGTTCACAAAATGCTGTGTTGGGTGGGACCCTAAACCCTACACACTCAGATAAATAATTTTCAGTTACAAATTACTTTTTACTAGAGTAAACCATTAATTTGGTGATTGGTCCTTGGTTAAATTTTTTTTATAGTTTGAAATAGATATTTTAGTTACTTTGTTTCAGTTGCTTTTTTGGCAAATGCAAAATGTACTGCCATGTGTTTGAATTGCCTGGTTGAAACAGATTCGACCAAAGTTTAAGCAAGCAGTGAAAAGAAGGGACTGTCTTAACAGATTTACTCAATATCGTGAAAAAGCAAGATGCAACTCATAACCATTTTGCAGTTATTTTTTGTTAATAGTTCAGACGGTTCGGCTTAGAGACTATTATAATCAGACACACTAGCCTATTAATCATTTTTCCTTGTAAGCCATGTTATTTGTACAAGAAATTTGAGCTAATGCTCACGAGACACGTGAAAGCCTATATCAGTTCTGGTTCAGTAGTTTAGCTGAAAATTGGGGTGTCACGCTAAGTTAATATACAGATACCAAATTCTCTATCTGGATCGCATAATGATAGTAGCGTGGCGCCACCTTGTGAATGATTTAGCCTTGTGTCGCAGACCAAAATTGCCAAAAAACCCATAAAACCCCACCCCGTTAAAATCTGGGAGGGCAAAAAACGTCCAATATTTAGTACGTTTTACGACAAATTTAGAGTTTGACCACAAATATCTATGGACTGAATAGAGATATCGACAAGCGGTAAATGGCATTATCAAGTACAGTTAATTCCGCGTTGAACAAAAGAAATTTGGTGAACTTGGTCCACTAACACCAAAGATTACGCGGCTAATGTTTACCCATCCTAAGTCAAAAGTGTGTGTTCTGCGTATACTACTGCATTCGAGTGTGGGCCACGTCACTTTGCTACAAGGGGAATTTCACCCCTTCTATTTTTTCCCAATCAGACTTAGGGCGCCGGGCGGACTTACGTTGGGCTTTGCCCCATATTTTTAGTTATTATTGGAAGTGGCATATGCCCTGTTGGATTAGACGGAAATTATTGCCTTGACCTTGAAGACCGTCACGCGCTAGTGTGGCTAAATGGTGCGAGATAGGGTCTAAATAAGTTTGCTATTGATCATTGATAGAAAATCGAATATTGGTTTTAAAATGATATGAAAATCATCGATCTTGGATGACCTCGAAAGTCACTGACAACCAGTACGCTCGGCTATCCTAGCGACAGCTGGGTTTCTTGTTTTTATATTGCCGTTCTCGTCTTGTGCCCAGCAATTAGGTACGGTACTGTCGTTTCTTCTTTTTTAAAATACAGAACTGTAGACTGTAGTGCCGGTGCCAGTGGTGTGGATAAAAAGAGATGATTAATTCTGGCTCTAAAATGACGACTCCAGTCAGTCCAGAGTAGAGACAGTCTAGAAACCCATCGGCAATATTAATGGAGTGAGATACGTTACGTTATTTCCGTGATTAGCCGGTATTAGCTATTCGATGTTGCAAAAGTAAACAAAAGTGTGTTTTTTTCCTAAAGCTGTCAAAAAATCTGAATACCATGTTTCGTAAGCCGTTTCGAGTCAAATGCCAGTCGTTAATGAAAGGCTCTGACAGGTTTGATGATGTAGCACCTCAGGATGTACGGAATTTGAACCCCCAATCTTCACGACATTACTGAACTCTGAGGATTTGCGCATTACTGGAAAAGGAGAAGAGGAATAGTGTTGTACTTTATTTGTTGTTTTGTTTGTCATATTACATTCAGCATTTGGCTAGTTGACGGCACCGTAAACAAACCGATGTACCATTTGGTACACACTCACTACAACCAAATAGTTCCACACAACTTGCGAGTTTAATTGTGTTTTAACAAATTTTTTTGTCAGTTTAACACATTTCGCTCTGTTTGTTTAATTTCACCGTAAGTTTAATTCACTAATATAATTATCATTAGTTATTACTTCTTGGTACCGTTTTCTTCATTTATGCTAGCCATTTTGTCACGCGCCCAAGAAGTAAACGGCATCATGCTGCACTGCAAAATTTAGTTCCTGACTAAAAAGCAGGGGAGGGGTCTGGGGAGGAGGCACCGCCCCCTCCCCAGGTTATAATATTAATATCTTACAACTTTTCCTCCTACAATTATCAAAATAGCCTGCGTTCCATTGACTGCATCATGCGCATTAGTACGTTACCAAATTTGACCGTTACTTCCGCTTAACCTTTTTTTTCATTGGTTGTTTTGTTGTCTGCTACGTATGGAGTATGGAAAGACATTCTGCTGTTAACTTCGAGAAATTGTGTGATATCTGTCGCGTTCAGTCTCGTTTGTTTGACTTTTTGTACTCTCATAAACTACTCATTGACTTCACAGAAAAATGTGAACAGTGTGATAGTGGAACAGTTCGTTTAGTTACTGACAATCATCGTCCTGACAATTATATATGGAGATGTGATAACAGAAATTGTAGGGATCAGCACACTATTCGCAAATACTCATTCTTCTCTGGTTCAAAATTGTCACTGGAACAAATTCTGAAAATCGTTTACTTTTGGGGTCACAAATATCCACAGGAATTAGTCATCCACGAAACAAAACTGAGTAATCACACGGTCATTGACTTTTACAACTTCTGTAGAGAAGTTTGCAGCGTTGTCATTGAGAAACAATCAGAGCAAATTGGTGGTCCAGGAAAGGTAGTGGAAATTGATGAGAGCAAGTTTGGTAGGCGCAAGTATAATCGTGGTAAACGAGTTGAAGGAGTGTGGGTGTTTGGCGGCATTGAGCGAGATTCTAATCCACCAAAGTGCTTTTTCGAAACTGTTGAAGACCGATCTGCTGCCACTTTGATCCCCATTATCAAACGCTGGATTCTGCCGGGCACAACCATCTCATCAGATTGCTGGACGGCGTATAGTTCACTGCAGGAAGAAGGCTACATCCATGCCACTATAAACCACAGTATCCAGTTTGTTTCAGAAACAGGCACACACACCAATAGCACTGAAAGCTGCTGGAACTCCCTCAAAAAGTTGCTACCCAAATTTGGCACACAGAAGCATTTCTACAATTCCTACTTCGCCGAATATTGCATCAGAACCAAATTCCTCCAGTCACCGTCATCAGACAAATTCCTTGACTTTGTGAAATTAATTCCGATCGTCTACCATAAACCAGTTCCCATGCTTCAGTCGCCAGCAGCAGCCACGTCAGCATTGGCAGCGGTAGCAGACTCCGCAAGTAGTGCGTCGGAACTTCTTGCACGTGCACAGCAGGTCAATCCTTCCGCCGCCAGCGCCAGCGCTGTTGTTGACATTGACGCATCGAAGTCATTTGAAGTCGGAAACTTTGATATTGGTTTTTATTTATCTGAGGACAGGTAGTTTACTGGGCGCCATAGGAATACATTGCGCCTATTATTTCACATATACCGTATAACTACCAATAGGGTTAGGGTTAGGATTAGGGTTAAGTGTAGGGTCAGGGTTAGGTGTAGGGTTAGGGTTTAGAGTTAGGGTTAGGTGTATTCCTGTGGCGACCAGTAAACTTCACTCGTCCCCTGAGGACGAATCTGCCGCCACTGACTCTGATGACATGCTCCACTAAGGTTCGTTCATCATATTATAGTATTGTTTGGGTTATTTATCTGTACAAATTACAGTAATTACAGTGGTGCCGCCAACTTCACCCGTCCTTTGGTTTCTAAAAATTTACGCTGTGTCTAGAGAGCCAACAGTCGGCCCTCGTACTAGAGGGCCGACAGTCGACCATACAGTGTCGTAAGAGACTGCCTACAGCAGGCAGTATGATGGGTTGGCAGTGTGGCCGCAGACAGGCGCCCTCACGGCAGCTAGCCACTGATGAGATCAACCTTAGCAAGGTACAATGCCAAGGTATTATGCCTTCACACCAGTCGGCCAGTCAAGCCTGGCAGCACTAGATTTGAATTCAGAACCAATTTGGCAACCTTAATCTGGGTATACATCTGTGACTACATAATTGTATGAAGTAACCTTAAATTTGCATGCTAAAAATTTAATAGCTAACAAAACTGAATAAGCTGCAATAACTAACCATAACCATAACTCTAACACTAATCCTAACCCCAACCCTAGTCTTAAACCCTAATCTATCATAAGGTTAACACTAACCCTAAACATTAGCGCCTCCTATCTAATCTATGCCTAATGCTGGTGGCTGCTGCTGTCGGCTCTCTAGGCTGTGTCCTAGAGGGCTGACTGTCGGCTCTCTAGGACACAG
>Ga0209367_1008025_pt1 | contig 14487 bp, 8 predicted proteins | sample WorMetLIZISLAND2_FD_187412 | JGI IMG/M metagenome (GOLD analysis project Ga0209367, IMG submission 187412) | Marine gutless worms symbiont microbial communities from Max Planck institute for Marine Microbiology, Germany - Olavius geniculatus... ... | reverse complement strand
CCAACGAATTTTAAAATTTACGCATTTTTACGAATTTTAAAACAGCCAGAAAATTACAACATTTTGTACTTTATAAAACTCACATCAACGCATCAACGTATACTTGTGTATTGTGCAAATAGCGACAATCTCGGACTCAAGTCTCACAGTTTAGTTTAGTAACCAACCCGAATTCCGAAGTTCGCAGATTAACTGTGCAGTGCACTGCAGTCACTGCTCACTACTCAGCGTCTCTTAGTCGAAAACTGTCAATAACAGCCGGATTGTAGGGCTATACTCAACGTTCTCTAACGAAGTTAAGCCGTTTTTAATGTACACATAGCCCCAAAATAGCCCAAAGCACTATTACGCATTTTTACGAATTTTTACGGATTTTAAAAAATTGTTAAAATTCGCGAATTTTTACGCATTTTAAAACCGCAAGTTACGAATTCTCGAACTATGCTCACTTGACTGACGTTTCACACCGGCGTACTCAGCTATCAAACATCTTTTATTTTTGCTGCAGTTGATATTATTCTAATTGTTATTGTTTTTATATATGCTTATCGTCGTCTTAGCTGTATTATTTTAACTGTATTATTTTAAATATTAATTTTGTCTTAATATTGTGCAACTGTTACTGAATGCACAGTAGGCCGGAGTCTTCAACATACGCCTAATGAAGTTGGCACGTAGGCCTATTACGAAAAAAGGGCTACTTTGGGTAGGCCTACTCAACAATTGACAAAACATACAAGTTATGCAACCTTGTGAACGATATCTTCTGATTAGTGATTTGCAGCATTACCCGTTTTAGGAACCGCGAGATACCAGGTTTAAATTACCCGGGTACCCGGACCCGGTTTTAACTTTAACGGTAATTCGGCGCACATGGGTGATAGGTGCATGTAGGAAGCAACTTTAGGTTGAAAACTGCGACCAAAACCGGTGCATTTATGGTTACCATTCACAGCCATATAGGAACATCGACATTGCCCAATCCAACGGTAGGCTACCATTGCATCGCCGATTAACTACGACGTCGGCGGCGACAGCGACCGGTCTCGACCAGGTACCGGCCTGGTTCCTGCCACTGAACGCACCTGTTTTTGCCAAACCGCTTGCCCGTCTCTTCCACCATTCACTTGCATCGGGCACCGCACCGCGCCAGTGGAAAACCGCCAGCATTACACCGATACCGAAGAAAGCCAAGCCACAACATCCGAGCGACTTCCGGCCAATTTCGATTACTCCGGTCATGTCAAGGTCTCTAGAACGGTTTGTCGTCCGCAACTTTATTTATTCAGCTCTGTCACAACCGTACGATGCAATTGCCTGGCAAATGTCTAATGACACAAAATTATCATCAGTCAGCCTATACAGCCCGTCTCTGACCATTACTAGTTCATACACCAACCGGGCTTGCCAAAAGACTTCTGGGTCCATACTGTTTTCAACATGTCTTTGACAGATCCTGGTGAAATTGGACTCAGCAAGATTGTGCATTAACATGTCCGGTATGCACACCTGATACCTTTCACTGAGAAACTGCACATTACGCCCTATACATGACTTCATGCCACTAAACAATACGCCTTGTCTTGCTACATACTTAACCAATCCATTTACTGAATTCACAGTATAAAATTATAGAAACGTTTACACAATATATCCATCAAAGGCAAACCTCCAGACAGGTGGAAAGCTGGAAAGTTTACTGTTGCAGTTGCTAATCTCCAAAATACATGTATAAAAAGTCCCCCAGCATTTCTCCTTGGGGAAATTTTTTGGTGATGAATAAGATAATGTACTATTTTCTTGGCGCACAGTTACAAATGTGTAATCAGAACTGCGCATGGATACCCAGTTTTTGTTTTAATTTTGGCATTGCTTTGCAAGTTTTACTTCTAAAACATTCTTAGAAAATTTTGTGAAGTTCATTTAGATGTTATTTTTAATGTTGCATGTATGTATTTTAGCGTTTTTGATTTGTGGCAGAATAGTCAGTGGGCTGTCACTGTTGATCGCTCGGTATGCAGTGATTAGTGATTAGTAATGATATGCAGTGATTAGTAAACAAATCTAAGGCACTATTTTTCGTTCTTATTTATTTTCTGGCAAATGTATATTTTGCCTTTTAAATAAGTGCTTTGATGTGTGTAAGGAGCACTTGGTAATGAATAAGCAACAAAAAAGGCACTCATGAGACATATTCTCGCCAAGTGACAAAATAGTCATTTAAACTGGCACTTTAATAATAACGTAAAAATAAAGTAAAAATATATAAAAGTTAAAATACAGTAAAAAAGTGACAATACAATAAAATTGAAACAAATAAAAAATAATACAATAAATACAAAATAAAAATGTAATAATAATAATTATTATTATTATTAATTACAGTTATTTGTTTCAGAGGATTTCTGTTTTAGTGCAGCGCTTCAATGTTGTTTCGTTGCTCGACAGTTTGCCGGACGCTGACTGCACGGACTGACGATCGTACCCACCATTGTATTGCGTAGTTAATTTTTAGGCTCCCTTGGGAACGGAGTACCGAGGGTAAAAAATTAATAATAATAATAATACAATTAAAAATAAAAATAAAATACATGAAAATGAAGTTGAAAAATAGAGAAATAAATTTGAAATACAGTGTATGCATTAGGCTTACTAACTAAAATTAGTGTGAATATTATGGTGCAGAGTTTAGGGCTTAGGATTAGGCGTGTGAAAATTGATAGGTTCAGATTGCAAATCTGAACGTATAGTTATCGTTCCAATAATTGGGTTGGGCAGTCTATGTCACCCAAAAAATGTGGGCTCATTAACCATCCTGAGAAAGTTTCGAGCAAGTTTTGAGTACTGGTACTGAAAGTCAAGGCAGGAATAGTAAGGTGCACGACGCCCACTCACATGGTTGCATCGCCAATCAGGTCACATAACCCTAACCAAGCAGTTACTCATTGTTTAAAAAGAGTGTTACTACAGTGTAGGGTTGCTAAAGTATCCACAGACCTTTCACGCCACTACTCAAGTTGGGCAGTCTGGCTGTGTGAGCACTGGTAGCCCCCATCTTGGCTGCAAACCAAAGCCAGTTGCAGCATGGCAGAGATCTCCTTGCGGCTTCTGAGTCAGAGCCACTCAGGCCAAAAGAATGGCAGCCAGAGTCCTGAACCACATACTTTCTGTTCAGCCTATTGGCAATCCCATGTTTTGAATACACCTGTCATTGGAGCCTCCCCCATCCCAGCACACTGTCCAGCCCAGCAAGCCCTAGAAACCCAGTCAACCCCAGCTAACTATTAAACAATCACACTAGGAATAGCAAAAGGCACCCCTTTTACCTGAAAATATCAGCAAGCTGTGGGGCTCACCAAAGGATTTTTTGTCCCCACAGAAAACCACCTGGCAAGGTCAATATCTCTAAGCTGATCAGCAGACCTGCCACATGAGTAGTGCAGCCACACCACCCCTGTCATGTCCCAGAGCCCAATGGAAATGGCAGCCATACTCATCATATTTGCAAAAGTTGCATCGATGCTGCGACAGAGTCTAAGGCACAGCAGGAACACAGTGAAAGTTGCCCAACACACATGGCTGGTGTGCTGATGAGTTACCCGCCTGTTGGGTGGTTTTCTGTGGGGACTGAAATGTTTAGGTGAGCACTGCCCCCACAGTATAGAGATGTAGTCATGTGAGCAGAGGTAGCTGTGCTGTTTGCTATTCCTGCCATGACTTTCAGTAGCCTGTAGACTTACTTGCTGTGAACTTTCTGCGGATGGCCAAACCGCTGATGGGTGCACATAGTGGCCTAAGCCTGTGGGGCAGCTGCCTTAGCATTGGCTGCTCTGCCTCGCAGTGGAATGATGGAACGAACAGTGAAAGCAGCTAACAACCAAGCAGTCACCCATGGCTATCTTAAGCTTCCAATGAATGCCAGCAAGGTTGACCTTACCTTGTGTTTTCTGGAAAAAAATAAGTAAATTTCCCTGAATAAACCAAAATCGACACCTTTGTGTAACCCCAGTATGCTAGAAAACTGGACCTATGGACCATTAGTCACAGTAAATAGAAGTCTGACTGTTGGAGAGCTTTAAGGGACATTTTTTTCCAGTTGCTAAGAGATTCCTGTGGCATGAGGCTTCACTCACCGGGAGTTGTGCATCTGCTGAACTCTCGGCACATGAAGCCTGATGCTCTGTGTCTGGCCAATGTTGCTCTTGTTAAATATTAATCTGTTATCAAATTCACATGTTAAGGACTTTTGCTTTGTATACATGTGGTTAAAATTTGCAAATAACTGTGCTTTTATACATATCGACTCTGCATGATTTCAAAAATGGCAATGGTTTTTTTCACAAAAACCGCTCTCTTGGTGGTCATGTTGTCAGTCAGATTGGTATAATATTTTCATAAATGTTATTACATGTATGTTAGAATACTCCCTGTAGCCCATATAGCCCCATTACCTTGTATTTGAAGTAAAAATAAAATTAATACCAACCTTATTCCAGGCGGTTTGAGCTGTTGCCATTTTCACCGACTTAAACCATGTTACATGTCAGTATTGCTAAGAAATTGCAGTTGTTGCTGCTCTAATTTTCTTTACTAGACCCTGCCAAGCACTGTTTAGTGATATTTGACACATTTGTAACTGAATAATTGTGTAGTTGGAGAACTTGGCCCATTGATAAGTACAGCATTATATTGGCTTTCGGCATGTTTTGGCGACCATCTTGAATTTTTTCCTATAAATATTTTTTTCCGCGCCAAATTTTTGGGGACTTTTTATATGTTGATAAAGGATGAATTCTGCTTTATACAGGATATTTCCCAGCTTTACGCCTATTTGTTCTAGGTTCAACCATATATCTCCCGGACTAGTAGGTGTGTGTTACCTAATAGGTCATCTGGCATGCTGTTGTTCATATATTTTAGCCGACGTAATCATCTAAGGTAAATTTTAAGTCGATTGATATGGGGGTTTGGGGGCTACAGGTGCTCAAAATCTGGGATTTCCCATTGACTTTGATAGTCGCCCTTACAACAGTGTTACGCACTACCGTGCTACACTGTGATTATACAGTAATGCGTTTAAAATTAGCTTTTTGTTGACACAAGTGAGTGTGTGCCCGTGCCTGTTTCTGCAGATGTCTGTGATGCTGATTCGGAGATGAAAATACTCAGCTTTGGTGTTCTCGTCACATACGTCACAGCTTGCTTGTGTGGCCTTGATTTTCTTGAAAATGGTTTGTTTATTTTTTGGTTACTTTTCCTTGCGGGAGTAAACTAAAGCCATCTGCTGATTACAGATGAATCAGTGCGTGTATCGCTATATTTTACGATTAAATTAGAGGCCAGTAGCGGCAGAGACAACGCTTGGTATTTGCATTGATTTTAGGCATTGTCAAACAGTTTTGTCTTTAAATTACTTTTTTAAGCTTAGGTTTTACTTAGTGCATTAATTGTGGACAGCAAACCGGTGTTCCAGGACTGACAGCAGAATGTTATGATCAACAGTGTCGAAGGCGGCACTGAGATCCAGTAAAACTAGAAGAGAGATGTGCCATGGATTATAGTGGCAAATGCATAATTGCCACAGACATTTAAGTTTACTAGTGATTTGTTCGAGCACCCGAGCTGATTATCTGCTTCTGGTGCATATTTTCACTATTCACTCCATTCCATTCCCATGATCTGTTGCAGAGAATACTTATTGCAAGTTGTCTTTTATTATGCTCAGATTGTAAACCTTTTTAATATAGCTTTTTAAACACTGGCCTTACTCTTGAGGACTGTTGAACTGAGTTAGTATTTGAAGAGTCTTTTTGAGTATGTTATTGACGAGCTGTTTATACAGTGACGTAAAGGTAAAAAGGGAGCCATGCCCCAGCTGGGGCGTAGGCGGGGTGCTCATCTCCCGCTCGCGGCCGTTGAGCCCGTAGGTGGATAAACCACTCGAGTCCGTGACGCATGGCCAGTGCAACGCCAGACCTACGGTTACCTTCCCAGCCTCGCGACATCACCGCCCTTTGACAGGTACCAAATTATACTGCTTGGTGACAGAGGCACATGTGTGTGAACAACTTGCCTAAGATCGTTACCTGACAGTGTCCTGGTGCAGAGTCGAACCTGCGCCCCTGAGTGACCTCAGGATTACAAGTCCGGCACGTTACCGTTAGACTACCGAGCCACTATACAGTGATGTGCACAGGATTATTATAACCAACTTTTGTCAAGACCAACACTTCTTTGCTTTTTGTTCCCAAGTTGCTGCAAGACTGGGACGTTGACACTGTCAGGGCTTTATGCCTTTGCTGAGATATCCACTTGTGTTTGCTAGTGTTTTGTGCATACTGACAGATGACTTCGTTCTGTGTATGCTGTACAGATAGTGGTTTTTCAGTGAAACTCAGCTGCATTGTTTACAATGCTGTTCGCATGAAGTGCAGTTGGTCTGCCAGCAATCTGTCTGTGCCAGCTAGTTATGAACTGTTTTATAGTGTCAAGTAAGCTGCTGTTTGATCATCTGATCACTGTTTATTACATAGTTTGTACACGGTTTGAAATGTAAATGTTACATCCTGGAACGTGTTGTCATTTAGAAGTTGAAATTTTCACATGTGGAAATTCCTGGAAGTAAGCTGTAGTCCTCAAAGGTCAGGACTGGAAAACATAACATGTAGGTTCTGGAAAATCCCCTAATTTTGCTTTTTCAGATTCTTGAAAATCTCGTAATTCTGCTTTTTCGGTTCCTTGAAAGTCCATGTCGATCAAAACACATCTGTGTGTTGCAAATGAACAGAAGAATAGGAAATGCAGAGTATGTTCACTGTGTTATTTTTTGATGCCTGATTTATTTTTTTTAAATTCGTTAATTTGCCTGTTTAACATGTATTTATTTTTTCACGTGTTTAGTTTTTTATATGGCTGCTTTTTGCTAGTTCCATTATTATGTGTTTGTGTGAATTCTGCCTCGAAAAGCCGTTCCCAAAATGACCTATATTGTGTCGAGTGGGACGTTAAACCCTACTGACTCACCCACACACTTTTTGCTAGCATGATAGCAGTAAAATGGAAGACATGGGAGAGAGTTTTGTGTGTTTTGAAATGACAGTCAGTGTGATACATGTTCACAATGCACTGAGATCAATATGCCGTGTCCTGTCTTGCATCAAAACTCTTGTCAGTGGCTCGAAACTGGAGATAATCATTTCATGTTCGTTTACGGTGAATACTGCGTTCGGTTAGTTGCCAACACTACACACGGAACTGCAAGTCGTGTCTGGAGTGTTCCAGTCCGAAAAATTGGTATTCTACTCAGTACTTGGTACTGTAGTTTGTTTCCTGTATTTCACTTTCAGTTTGTTGTGAGAATTATTTTAAGACTACTTTTTTTCTTAGTGTTGTTCATTAGAATTTTGGAGTTTTATTTTAACTAATGCTTTTTCTAAAAATTCTAACATGTCACTTAAATTGAACACTACTGTATACTTTATTAATATAATATTTGTGTTCAGCTTATTTAGTTGAAACTACCTGTTTCTCAGAATGTCATTGACTCCGTTCTGTAGCTCAGATAAGTTGCCGTTTCTCAATTCTGGTAGACTGCTTTTTTGAATATGGCCACGTTTTACTGATAAATATTTTTCTTACTTTTTAGACAGCATCGTTGAAAATGTTAGTAATGTTGGCTATTGCAGCAGATGTGTCCATAGTGTGGTCTGTCTGTCTGTCACTTACGCACCTTGCTAGAATTATTTGTCGGAACAAGATGTCATTTGCCAGGGACATCTGTTCAGCCTTAAGTAACATTGTATTGGACCGCAGCTTTAGTTCCCCCGTGGGAAAAGGAGCGCTGAGGTTGATAACATGACATTGACATTTATGTCCAAATTTTCGTAGATGGTTGAGTGGTTGCTACAGAGAGCTTATTGGAATTCTGCAATGCCCTCTCCAACCTCCGTAGAATAATACATTTCCCAAAACAACATGTTTGCAGTGATCCTGCTTAGTGCCAAATTTCTTTGGCCATTTTTACTCTCATGCAAGTTATTATACATTATTTTGAGATGGTTTTGTGTATTTATGTGAGTTGTGTGTGATTACATCAACAGTGAAGCTGGATCCTGTATCGTCGCTGCAGCTGACTAATAAAACATCGACGTCATTGTTATTGATGTGGAATAAACCAGATTTTTTTAAAACAAGATTTCGGGTTCGACTCAACTATACATCCATCTGCACAAATGTCTCATTGGTGTGTCGTCTCTTGATAACAGTTATGACCTCTGTTTGTAGAGAATTTATGAAGTTAAATCACAGCATCACAAATACATGAAAAAGCTCTGAACGTAAAGTTGCTTTAGGTTGAGTCAGACCAGTAATGAGATGGGTGACCATTCGTGTGTATACCATTTTTGTGTTTGACCAACCACCCAAACTAACACAGCCTGGCCATCCCTCTGTGGGTAGGCAAAATAAGTCCTGGTACTGGCGATGGTTACAGCCACCACTAGAGAAGAAATGGCAAATTATTTAATAAGTTTGACAAATTCGTCAAAATACAGTCTTTATTTTCATCATTTTTGTTGATGTTTCGGCAACCTCTGCTGCCTTCGTCGGAACAACTGTTTACCAGGTGGCAGATTGTAAGTAGGCATAGATGTGTGGAAGTTGGTAGGACCCCTCGTCTCGGTTCATCAACTTGAATACAAAGGAATATAAAATGAAGGTTGTATTTTGATGAATTTGTCAAACTTATCAGGTTATGCTTCAACCTGTGAGTCTGTTCAAAGACAAAAGAAAGGTAGATTATGCATAACCATAGGCCGTGTTACCAGAGGCGCGTTTTGCACTTTTTTTCTCTGAGAATCTCACTTCTACGGCTCAGAGGTTCTCACTAGTTCTCACGAGAAGTGTGAAACGCGCAAGTAAGAATTGTACGAGAATTCTAACATAGAATTCTACGCTAGCCAATTTTATCTATTTGGATGACGTAACTCACAAGCAAGTGGGCGGAGCTAGCATAACGTAACAAAGGAAAATCTTGCTCACGATTTCTCAGAGAATCTCAGAGAAGTAGAAAGTGCAAAATGCGCTTCTAAGTTAGAATTTCTTAGATTCTCAGAGAAAAAAAAGTGCGAAACACGCCTCAGGACTGCTGTCATACTGACCCAGTCGGTTAAAGGCACTGGATGTTAGTAGAGCCACCATCAAGCTGACTTCTTCTGTATGCTAGCTTAGTTTGGTTAAACCATCACTGACTCTGTAAAGAGCGCTGCAAAGGGGAAGAGCTCCCATGCAAAGGACTTAGCTGTCTGTGCTGAATTCTTTCAAGTTTTACATTAAGCAATGATGAAGAAGGCAGCCATTTTTCTAAGACACCGTATATGGTGAGAAAGTCTTCTAGTCACTGCTGTATTAGTATTAGTGTTTGTGTTATGTGCTAGTTGTTAAATTCTCGTACATATGTCAATGTGACGGATCTGGTGCCGTCGACCAAGTACAGAGTCAGTGTTGAGATACGACCGTTGCGAGGAGGTTACTGGAGTGATGCTGCAACGCACCAAATCACTACTCTACCTGATGGTGCGTTTCAGATGGTTCCCCCTATCTGTGGATGGCGTTCTGTCATTCGATGATGGAACTGCTGTTTGTTTTTGTTTACTTTTTTTCTGGAGTGTAAGAGAACAGTTTGTATCCGTAATGGGTAACGGGCATTTGTATTTGACAGATCATTTCATAGTTGTTCAACTGAGATGAGTTGTGCAAGAAATATGCGGTTGCTCTTCAGTATTTTAAATAATTGCTGAGTGCTGTTTTATTTTCAGTTGCAGGCGAGAACCCGACATTAACGTTAGGCTCGTTCAGCGAAGAGGCATACACATCTGAAACCCGCCTTGTTCGCATTTACTGGCAGGTCAACTGACTTCGCTGTCTCTTTGTATTCCATTGAGCTGTACATCTTCCACATATGTGTCAGATTGACTTAATGATGGCGTAAGCATAGTTTTCATAAACCCGATGCACTGTATCTCATGTAGCATTGTGCATATTGTGTTACCGTATTTGTACTCACACACATTGTTATTTTAACTTTCTTATATATTCTGCGGCATCGCTGCTTTGCCGTGTTTTTGTAGTAAATTAGAAATATGCTAATCGAAGTTTGACTACGTAACAGTAGGCAGATTGATAATCTGGCTCATAAAGTATATCATCTGCAGGCCATCTGTCAATTTGTTCCATATGGGCTGCTAAATCAAAAAGCAAAAATATCTAAAAACACTGAAATAGATTTGAATGTTCTGCAAGCCAGGAGTAACCAGCATGTGTGACCAGCGTGCTGATTTTTGGCTCAAAAAGTCAGGGTTAGGGTTGCCCACTGTAGAGGGTGAGTACAAGTAGCTGGGTGGATGGCTGCTTATTGTGATGGCACAAACCAGACGTCTTCTGCTTGTTGAAACTAATGATAATCAGGGCTTGAAGTGGGATGCCATGGCATGCTGGCACTTTCTTTGTCACTTGGACAGCTTACTGCTAATTACCTCCGCCAAGGAGGTTATGTTTTTGTCGGACTTTGTCTGTTTGTCTGTCTATGTGTGAGCAAGATAACTCGAAAAGTTATGGACGGATCTTTCTGAAATTTTGAGGGTATGTCGGGCATGGCATAAACTACCAGTGATTCAATTTTGAGCGTGATCCGGCAGGAATCCTGCATTCTGGATCACTTTGAAATTTTCGTTACCATTGCATTAAAGGAGGCATAAGTGAACCGCTGGCAAAGCGAAGATGATGACGCCACCTGGCAAATAGCTTTGCCTTGGCGGAGGTACCTGCGCTCTCCGAGTGCTTTCTATAGTTTTTCTTTGAGACAGTTAGTACAAAATGATGCATTTAACGCAGAATATTAGATCTGCAACAACACTCTGACAGTTCCCATATGGGCACTTTTTTTCTTACTCAGACATCTGTGATAGCACTCACTACCCATAATAATTCTTGTGTTGTAGCCAGTACCTGTGTGTCAGCGCCATGACGTCAGCTACAGTGTGGCTGTCAAGTACCGTGCAGTGGACAGCATCGTGGCAGCCAGTACGGACTCAAAAGACCATGGAACAACTGCGTGGCGGTCTCGCGTAGTCGGAGGCGATGCAGCCAGCGTCCAGTTGAACCTGTCATCACGACTCAACTATCAGGTGTTGGTGAAGTCGTGGACGTCCGCTGGGTTCAACACCTCACTGAGCGCTCAGCCAATCTACATCAGTGGCACCTACGGTAGAGCTGAAGGTGAAATCTGATCAGTCAATTAATTAATCAATCCAGGATTTGTAAAGTGGCCCAAGTAATACGAACTAAGTGCTAAGTCCACTATAGATAAGGTATAGATGGAGTTACTCCAGTAAAAAGTCTGTAAAAGAACTCTGTGAACAGGTAAGTTTTTAGTTGCTGACGGACACCGGATAACGACTCAACAGACATCCCATCATCGTGCAGTCATTCCAATTCTGTGGGCTGACAGCTGGGTACTTGATACAGGAGTCCGACTCATGCTTAGGAATATTTTACAGTCTCAGAAGTGGCATCTAATTGCATGAGTTTATAATGATAATGCAACACATTATGCAGCCATTTGTTGCTCACGACAGTGAAAACTTGGACCCATAGTGCAGCTGCAAGCAGACATATCGCTATTCGAGTCAGCTACACTGTGCCTTCACCCTATAGCCTATAAGCTCCTGCTCATTTCCCATCCCGCTGAGGATAAGAGGCTGAGTTGACCTGAGCACACAGTAGGTTAGCAACTTGCTCAAGGTTGCTTGCAAATGATTCGTGGTGAGAATCGAACTGCAACCCGAAAGTTACGAGTTGACAATAAGCACTAGACCACTCAGGGTGGCACCAGGTGTCAGAGCTGGGGGTCTAGGTCGAGTGGCCGTAGTTGGGTGGGGATTAGGGAGGGGGTGCCTCTTCCCCAGTATGGGTGGGATTTGGGGAGGAGTTGTGCCTCATGTGCGGAAATTTTTTGGACTTTTACTTGCAAAATGACGCCATTTGGTGCATTCTGAACAGCTTTATGCACAATGCACAGCTCATGATACGAACATTGTTGCTGCAGTGTTTTAGACCTAGAGTAGTAGAAGAGACAGAGAAGACCATAAGAATGTAATAATTCACTACAATCACTGCTGAATAATGATCACAAGTAGTGACTATATCAGTACAACCTTGAAGACTGGTCGCTGTGATCTGCAGCTAGTAGATGCCCACGTCTTGGCACATGACAAACTGTAAGATATTGTCAGTGAGCTGCTATCGATTTACCGTCGCTAACCCTTTAACCCTCCCCCTTTATCCTCTTCCAAAAATCTTGGATTTGCGTGAGTCTGGTGGGTCGTCCTGCTGGAGGCTAGGGGGGGTTCTGATTGTGACCCCTGGACCCTCCACTTCTTGCTCACCGCCACTCCTGAAACCACCTGCATCTAGACAAGCATGCACATGGGTATCAACAATTTGCCCAGAGTTGATACTTGATAGCCAACCAGCCAGCACTTGATTTCTAACAAATAAGCCTCTTCATGTGTGTTGAATATCTTCATTTTTTGTTGAACATAGACTTGGCTAATGTTTAACTGGTCTGGTATTGTTGGGGGAGCGGAGAATCATGTTAGGGACATCTGTTTATTGTTTTCCATAGTTAAAACAGATTAAGTTACTTTCAGTTAGTCTGGTTAAACAAATACAAGAAGCTCAGCTTTCACTTAGAGAATAGGGCGCCAATTTCATCTTTCATCTCAATGTAAAAACTTCATGATGCTACTCATAGTAGCTTGACTTATTTGCGGTGCTGTTGCTAAGACAGGGCATCTGCATGGCAAGCCATGCTGACGCCCTGAAAAAAAAATGTAAACCATCAGTACTACAATAAGGGTAATGATGGTGTTACTACTACGACATCAGAGATGAAGGAAGTTGGTTTGTTTGTATTGTAGAGCAATGGCATATGAATGTCACATCATTCTACAATGGTTCCCTAGTGACAGTAATGTGGTCCCCTGTATCCAGAGCTGTACATTACACAGTCTACTTGTGCGAGGGTGATCGTGACTACCAGGTTAGTGGTCTTGCTGCTCCATTCTCTGTGGCCGCTAAAATTGTAAGTATTAGAAAACACAAGTGTGGAAAAATAGGACCTTTTGCACAGATCAGAAATGCAATTACTGAAAATGCACGTATGAGTTTGCAGAGGGGTGGAAACATAAGTACGAGTTTGCGGTAGAATAGGGGCGACTGAAAGTGCAGCTTTGTGCCGTTTCTTACAAGTTATTGTTTTGTTTTATAGAAATTAATTCATTAAAAAAAATTTGTAGAGTGTGGACGTGCTGAACTTCTCAGCAGTTTTAAGCGTAGCTTAAAAACCCCCGCTGTTTGAAATTGTCCGTAGTAAACATGAACAGTCTCTCTAGTCTCTGCCATTGTGGACTTTTGACTTTTTTGACATATGCCACTGTATAAATGATAATTTTATGTGTTTCGATTGCTTAATTGTTTGATTGAGATTATTTGTTTATATCTATCGTTGTAGCAGTTTGTTGTATGTGATACTCAGGGACGTGTGGTTTGGTACTGGGTGAGTGGACAGTCGTACTCTTGGACTGTCGAGGCTTCGTCACATCTGCAGCTTCCGCAGTCACTCATGACGGCTGTATCAGCACAGTTCATTTCACCATCATTGCAGCATCTCGTCAGCACGGGGATGCAGTGGTCTCGCTGTGTTTACAACATCGCTGCTTGTACGTAGACAACTGCTGATACTTGTAGCTTAAGGCGGCCTGGCGGCTTAAAGGTCCATGGCCACGGTCAAACTCACACGCGCAATTTCTGTAGATTTAAATTAGACATTCAACCTAACATATATATAACATGTCGATTTGAGCTTCATAAATATATGAAATTAATGTGTGATTTCAAACGAAATGCGGCATTACGTTACGTTATGTGAAATATTCTAATCTATCAGTGCCCGCGGTGACGTCATGACCCTAGCCCATACAGATCATGAATGAATATTAATGGCGTAGTTGACGACGTCATCATTCTAGGCTAAGCCATTAATATTCATGATGTCTACAGGGTGCGGCAAAAAAAGTAGCCCCCTAAAGTTTTTCGCCATTTTCTCAGCGACCGCTTGGAATTTTAATTTGAAATTTTACACATTTATTTGCTGTAACCTGCTACATCTAACTGCCAAACAAAATTTGATTCTGTTAAAAAATGACGAAGTTATAGACTTTTTAACATGACCGCCTACCGATTTTTTGGCATTCAAAAATGTTAATGCTAAAAATGCTATTTAATTTTTAAAAACTGGTTACACGTTACTGCCGATGACGTCACAGTGACGTTTTGACAAACAGCAATTTATATTGTTTATAAATTATCATTAAATTATCCTTCCTTTAAAGCAATCGCCGGCTGCCCACTGGATTCATCTTCCAGCAG
>Ga0209367_1008024_pt1 | contig 14487 bp, 8 predicted proteins | sample WorMetLIZISLAND2_FD_187412 | JGI IMG/M metagenome (GOLD analysis project Ga0209367, IMG submission 187412) | Marine gutless worms symbiont microbial communities from Max Planck institute for Marine Microbiology, Germany - Olavius geniculatus... ... | reverse complement strand
GAGCAGTGGTGTGGGACAACCCTGCAGGAGTTAAGCCACGCTGCCCTAGATAGGCAGCGGTGGGCAGCGATAGTAAGAATGGCGTCAGACACCAACGGGCATTGAGCCCACGGTTGTCGATGATGACGATGACTGACAACTGACAACCGACAGCCCTTCCTGGAAAAGCCTTCCTGGAAGAACTTCAAATGGCTATATCTCGATAACGGTGCAAGATAGATGCATGGTCACAATGGACCACCCGTAGGAAGGTCAAGATCGTGACCTCATTATCCTTGAGGCGCCATATCTCCATAACTGTGCCTGATAGACGCATGCGGTGAGATGTAACAAGACGAGTGGCAACGTGCATCATTGATCATTATTGAAATTTTTTCCCTCAGTTTGTAAAATCAGGCAATGTTTTGCAAACCTCGGGGAGACAATTTTCAACAACAATCGCAACACCAGTCACTGTTAGTATAATAATAGATGGGTCTTAAATAAACGATGAATCTCTAATACCAACCAAAAGGAACAAAAAAGCACGTAGAAGAATACAGAAGAATATAATGCATGCGAGGTGTACATTAGATTGGTTGCAATCTAATAATATTTCTTGTTTCTGTGATATAGTTAGTCTATTTAATTACGTTATCAAGCCGACGAGCATACTAATCACCAGTCCATTCTCAACTTCTGCAAAATTCCGTGAAATTCCACGGAAATATTACAATTCTGAGGAAAAGGGCAAATTCTGCGGCTCAGCTGACATTCTGCGACCTGCGGAAAACTGTAAGCCCTAAACATAAGCAGCAGCACAAATACGGCTGACCACTGACCAGGCCAGATGGAAGCAGTCGCCCGTTTGAGAATGTCTCGTGCGCCAATGCGACAGAAATCGGACGACAGCAGTGCGTTAAACAATGTCGACTTGCCAGCGTTTGTACACCCCAAAATGAAAACTTGTCCTGATACAAGTACATCAGATTACCTGACGACACTGCTAAAATAACATTTTACACAGTTTCTCGGTGAACATTATACATCTTCTCGACTTAAACCAAAATGAAAATGGCATCTGATTTCCTTGCAACATTTTGTCCTACAGAAGCAGAAGCTGCAAGACTGGATGATCATTGTAGACAACTAAATTGTTTAGTCCAACAGTAATTAAAATAATATACATGGCTTTAATGTTAAGCACTGCTCCGGTCAAGAGGCAAAATGCCATTACATGATAAACTTTTACTGGAGCACAGAATCAATTTTATCAGATGTCATCAATGTATCATCGTGGAATTAAAAAGTAACACGCTGCAGCTGTTCTTTCAATTATTAGTTTATTACAGCACGGATAAAATGCAGAGTGAATCAAATAACAAGCCTGTACGCAACAGTTTGTATTTTGTGAATACCGATTGAAATTTTAAAAAAATTCATTCAAATACTTACTGAAAGATTCGCAATACCGGAAAAGTGATATACAAGATCCTGCATACCTCAAACGTGCACACCAAGCACAGCAATTGGGTTTTGGCAACTTGGTCTTTTTATGCACATCTTGTGCATATCCAACCTTCTATCTTTCAACTGCACAGATTTTCATTACCGTGCTAAACAAAAAGTTCTTTGATCCTTAAACACGTAAGGTGGCTTGTTTTTTAAAACTCTTTGCAGACTTAAACAAACCTTTAAGCTTCCAGTCACGGAGAAGACGTGAAATGAGTTTCTCGATGCCGTAGCCGGTCTTTGCACTGACGAGTGCCACGTGCTGGGCAGTGATGTCATGCTCCATACACAGACTTAGTAGTGACTGCTTAATGCGATCCAAGTACCCAAAATTATCACGAGGCAGCAGGTCTACTTTGTTGCCAATGACATACACAGGACACTGCTGATCTGCCAGCTCTGATGATGATCAAAGAGCATACATTTAATTATAAATGCTACGATCATTGTTTAAATATATTGCAATTTACCCTAATGCTAAACTGTTTACAGTTACCTAAACTAAGCAACTTTCTGTCACTATTAGATGTGTTAAACCCTACAAAAATTGTCCAACTTCAAAAATTTTTGCTACAGTCACCGAGACTTGGTTATATTTTATTTTTTCCACTTCACCTATTTAATGTGACTGCCTTACCACTGGAAACAAATGAAACTGAAAAGAAGATATTATTCATAACTTGGAGTCTAACTAACAAGCAGGCTTAAATAACTTTCAATATACTTGGTAACTAAAAAGTTGTATGATTTCATCAAACTAAGTACCTAATAAAAGTTGTAAAAGTTGTTTGACGAATTTATACAACTGACAAGCAAGCCTAAAATTACTGTAAACAGACCCTTCTTTCTGAAGTTAAGAAGGAACACTATTCCTCCGAAACAGCAGATGTACCAATCATATCATCATGCAATGAAAAAAAATGTCACAAACTGACCGGAAAACCCTTGGTAGAAGCTATGTGGCAGATCAGTAAGATCAACCATGATCAGAAGAAGCGCCGGACGTTTCTTCTTGATTTCAGCTGCAATGGTCTTAAACTCCATCGGCTTGACACTCACGTCAATGGCCAGATCGAATTCCTTCAACATATGACATCGCTGACAGAGAATCTCTTTCAGTTGTGCTGGCTTAGCAGCAAGAAATATCTGTGACGGGATGTACCCCGGGATTCCCGGATCACGGCAATGAAGGACAGCACCACAACCATGGCATGGAGAAGCACTAGCAGATACTGATGGATCAGGAGTTCCAAACAGCTGATGAGTATGACCTGGATGATTTGATAACTGCACCTAAACATCACACGACTAACAACAGAGTAACAAATAATACCTGAACCTTTTATGTACAAAACAGGACATTGCATCAAAATGACAACGGTATCCTTTCTAAATACTGTGCTATAAAGCGCCATGTATAAGACAAGTTAATTATAAGTGTATCATATATACAAGTATGTATACTGTACATAGACTGTGTTTCATAAAAAAACCGAACCCCTAAGGCAGGTCAGCATAAATTTATCAAAATAAGTTCGCCTAAAATGATTTTTCACACAGTGCACTGCCATTCAGTTGCGGATTCATTGTGCTTGAAAAGTTTGGTATGGGGCGAGTACCAGCTGCACGGTTTCCATGGCAACAAGAGCAGACGACAGTTGTACATAACTTGACTTGGAACAGACGATTGTGGACGAGGCCATTGACCAGTGGAGGAAACGACTCAAAGCCTGCGTCAAGGTCAAAGGACAACATTTTGAACATTTACTATAACTTTAGTCGTACGTGTAGATTGCTTGTACCAACGTTTTTTCGACACTAAAGCCGTTTTCTTGAAGTTATAACAAGAAGTTTCGGGGTCTGGTTTTTTATGAAACACAGTGTAGTCAATGTATAAATATGTAATAAAGTGGGTGATATAATAACATTGACAATTTCTTAATTCAACTCATTCTGTTCACTACAGCAGTCATCTTATAAAACTTCAACTTAACATCGTGGATCCGGTCGCGGTAACTGGGACTCTAGCTGTGGTGATCCACTCCCAGCAGCGTAAAATATTCACTGCCAATGCAGTGCGACTGCCGTGAAGGCATGTCTCGCCGCCACAAAGACATGCCCTCATGGCAGTCGGCCACTCACGCTCTCAACGCTAGCAAAAGCCAGGATATCACAGACACCATGTAGTGGCCAAAAGGCTTTTACCCGCATCCTTCCACAATCACACTGAATTCATGTACCAATGTTACACCTTTATTTGGATATCCATTTATCGTCACATAATTCTGTCAAATACGCTACCAAAACCATGCACCTAACAGTAACCCTACCCTTAACCCTAAACCTAACCTATCCCTATCCCGATCCGTAATCATAACCATAATATCAATCAGAAATTTTATTCCTTTACCCAAAACACCAGTGCCCACTTGCAATGTCTATATATCATTTCCATACATTTCATAAACAATCACTTGTATGGATGACAAAAACGTGTTCTGCACAATGAAAGCGTGCTGAATAAGCGACAAAATAACAGAACAACAATTTACAACATTAATTCAAGACAGGAAAAAATGTCAAAATATCTGAGTCAAGATTCGAACTCGTGAACTCCAAAACACAAGTCAGTGGCCTAAGCCACTGAGCTATGGACTCGGTCGATTACCGTCAACTGCAGCCTCTATTATAACACAATCTGTTACGTCATGTGACCTGCTTCAGCCAATGACAACTGACTGCCGGCAGCGGATCACTGCAGCTAGAGTCCCGGTTACCGGGCTAGAATACACCACCTAAACTTAAACTTAATGCAGTATGTTCACACCTCTGTCGTTTCCGAGTCTAACTCCGACGTGTCTGTTTCGTCTTCCATCTCTAGTGCAAGATCAATGTCACGAATCTCAATGCTGCTCATTTCCTCCAACTCCTTCAGCTTCTTGTCGATCTCAGTTCTCACAGTATCCATAGACGCGTTGTGAAGAAGATCTGAACTATCAGCGTCCCGAGAAGCAAGCATTTCGACGAAAACTGAAGATGGTGGATCATTCCGGCGATCGGCAACTGGCTGCAAATCACGCTTACAGCGAACCCTTTTGTTTCGCGGCAACCAGCGAATCGTGCGTTTCTTACTAACTTCGCTGCTGTCTGTATCAGCCGCTTCTGCACTGCATAGAGATACTGCAGATGCTGTTAACCATCGACGTGAAAACAACATCCGTAGGTAAATATAAGGTGCAGCGGAAAACCGGTGCTGTGCTAAAACAAACGCGCCACTACATAATTTCGACATACTAGACATCGCACGCAAAGGCATGTTTGCAGATCGCAGTTTAAAACTAAAGAAAACAATTAAACAAACAAAACGTGCACAAGCATGCCAGAAAGGACGACCACGCCCACTTCGTTTGTTTACCAAAAAATAGCTAATTATCGAGTGCACTATTTCTTCAGTAAGTAACGGTGAAAGTCGAGTATTTGGTACTACGACATATGTCGTCTGTCTGTAACGCATGTGTTGTGGCTAAACGGTAGATCGTACCAGAAATTTTTTTCGATTAATTAGCTTACTTTCGTGGCTTTTCGCACGCAAAATGTCAGCGATCCACTTCAAGGAAAAACATTTTTGAATTTGGGGTTGAACAAAGGTGAGGTAGGAATATAGTGGCTTCTATGATCTATCCCTAGGCTAGCCGTACCTGGTGGACGCACCTCGCGACCAATGAAAATGGGAAAGAGTTTGTTAAGGCTGTAGATCGAAACTTCTCCCTATATTTCATTTTCCCTTATTTTAATTTAAGGGCCTTAACAAAACTTAATTCCCCTAGAGTCAGTAGAGTGAGAAAAAGTCCAAAAGGGGAGAGGGTACTTGAGACCAAAAATGGGGGGTTGGGTCCGAAAGTTGGAGGGAACATTGCGCCTGATTTCCAGATTTGGGGGACAGAAGCTACTGGGTAGGAAAAATGTGCTTTTTTCAGCGAGTCGCCGCAGCCCATCTAAAAGCGGTGGGAGATAGGGATTACTAATAGGAAGTCACACAAACACTTTCAGAGGACATGAGTGACAATCGTCGACCTTGGACGATCATGACTATGAAGGGTCATTACGCACTCTGCTATGCCAACTGTGCTGTGTTGTGGCTAAACGGTGCGTCGTAGGATTCAGTGACCGTTGAGTGACTTTACACTTGGTTAGAACATTTTTGCTGGCTGCTGTCCGAGCCACTGACGAACGACTGATTGCACGCAGTATCTGATGCAAACTTTTGCCCATCCAGCATATTCTTACACAAAACTTGTACTGTTGCTTAATTCGTAAATTGTTGCCATAAACAGGATGCATCGCAGAGTGAATGCCCACAGCGGTTTGTCTGTTAATTGCTTTAATAAAGACTATCATCATCACAAAAACACAATGGCCTGTTCGTTACAAGACAATTTCAATGCGAACGTCGACGTATTTAACGTTTATAAATGACGTCACAGTGGCGTCATCTTCATAAAACTCACCACTTGTATTCGGAATTAAATTCCCTACAAAACGCATATTTCGGATTTGTCCTATTTTAAGAGTTAATGGAATGGCGTTGTATGTCTAGAAAATGTGCTTCTATACGCCATGCATTTTCGGGACCCCAACCATCCGTCAGGGCGGCTAATTTTGGCACGAAATGTCTACTTTGGCGCCACTTAGCGACCTCAGTGACAATGCCATCGGGCCCATTTTCCGCATTTTTATACACAATGGCTCAGTGAAGAAAGCTGCCAAGTTTCAGCTTTGTACCTAATTCCAATCAAATTTGGCGTGCGTTTCAAAATAGCAAAAAGTCCAATTTGACCGGCCATTGCAGTCTTAGAACTTCGCCGGCATGCAACTGAAGTTTGACTGGACCGATCTTCATGAATTTTTCACACGATATTCTGTTGTCGATTCCCCCTCTTCAGTTTGGGTAACACCCTACCCCCACCCGAAATTTTTTGGGGGTAAAATTTCGGTTTTTTGACTTTGCCATTTCTAGCTACCTCAGCACCGACGTCTTGTATCTGCTTTCCATTTGAGGTCGGCGTTACTCCCCCCTCGACTCCGAACACGCTGAGTGTTCAATTGTATCAAATTGTACACTAACATAGTCAAATACACTTTTACCAACTAGCGTACGGCATTTCAAAAATGTCAACATAATACAAGTCAAGCCTTGAGTTCCTCTGGTCAGGTCTTAAGTCAAGCTGCTAGCCACACATATACAAAATGACGCATAGACAAACACATGTGCATTATACAGTTGATTAAGCATTCAGACCAATGTGAAAATGATTAGCCTCAAACATTTCAGTGAAGGGAGACGGCCATATTGAACACTCGGGACAGTTTGTTCGATTGCATCGTCTACATAAAGTATGTACGTTCCACTGTGTTATGTGCCACCCAGTCAGTGGCGGTTTCAGCCCACAATATCTGGGGGCATGGGCCCCGCCCGATGGCGTGCGCGGTAGCGCGAGCCTATTAGGGGGACCTGGGGGCAGAGCCCTCAGCGGGGTCCAAAGGCAGAGCCCCTGGTCACGGGGTCAGGGGACGAAGCCCCCCTCAAGCTGAAGCACTTTTGGTTTTTGGACGTTCAATGAAAGCCGCAAAGTTGTCCGCTTTTCTAAAATTTGGAAAGGCAAGAAAAAAATTAAAAAAATTATTATTTTTGAAAAAAAATCATGGGTGGCCACGAAACTGGGGGGCCTGTGCCCCCCCTTCCTCCGGCCCGGGCCTAAAACCGCCACTGCACACAGTACAAATGAACAGCAAAGTTTTTAGAAAACAAGTCTATCAAATCAGTAGTAGCTCAGACAGGACCCGTAATGCTAACTGTTAGGACAGACGCATAATAATAATAATAATAATAATAATAATAATAATGCTCTCAAGTCTCAATGCATCAATAACATTAAACACTGTTTATCAGTAGTAACAGCAAGAAATAAACATAAATCTGGACAACTGTGGTCCAAGTCTACATTACATCGAATTACATAAATAGAAAGACTTAATAACAATCACTGCAGCAGAAATGCACATATGTCAATAAATGAACGTCAACTATGATAAGAAAATAGTTATCTGTCAGCCATATTGAAACAGAGCACCAGATCAGTCTGTAAAGTATACAATAGATGTTAAAATTACAAACTAAATTTCAATTTATAATGTCTTCAATAGCAGCAACTAATTTTTTTTTTCAAATGTGAACTCTACTAAATGTTCAAACTGTAATGATAACTCAAACTTAAACCAATATGGAAAGTCAGCCGATCAAAATGGCATAAACGTCTGGTCTAAGCACACAAAACCTATTGTTTGTGCTTCTTACTGCATAAAATCCAGATAAGTCAGGTTTATTAAGATGTGTTTGTTTATAACTAGCAAACACCTAGACTTGGTACATAACTATCTTTCTTCTTGCTACACGTGTTAATACAAATTAAATGAATTAACGATACAGTAAGACATGATATAACAATGCATTCTATTCACGAGTTCAAAAACTGACATACAGCCAATCTGGTCTAGCGACATATTGTCAAAACGCAAAATCAACAAACAACATAGAACCCAAAAACAAACTGCAAAAAACGGAATACACAAACAAACATGCTGCTTAAATATCAACATGAAAACACCTCAGAGAATGACTTCTACTTGCCTTTTTTCTATCCTCATCAATAACAGACTAGATCAGGTCCAAAAAGACCTATGACAAAAAGCCCAGCTGTCGCCAGAGTGGGCCGACCGTACTGCATACAGCATACATCTGAACGCCAACGTCCGACTTCGACTGCGGAAAGAAAGCAACTTGCCAGTGTGACTACAGTGCTATACACGCTATGGCGACGCTGCTACATCGAACACTACAGTTAACGCCAAGATACAATACTGTAATTCGATGCACATGGTGATGGCTGCAGGCAGCAACTTTGCATTCAAAATTGTAGCCAAAACGGTGCTAATAAAGACAGCCTAGCTTATACGCCCTATCCGACAGAAGCATCAACCACTCCCTACAACGTACCATTTAGCCACAATATGTGCATAATGACTCTTCAAAGTCATCTAAGACTGATGATTTTTACGTCATCTGAAAGGGCTCATGCGACTTCCTATTAGTGCTCAATAGCAACCTTGGCCGTATCTGTCACCGTTTCTGAGATAAAGCGACATATAGCTTGAAACTTTGCATCTGCACTTGGAGACATGTTTACAAAAAAGAGATTCTAGGAACTCGTCATTGCTCTGTCCGATGACATTATTGCCAACACCCTACGACTTACCATTCAGCCACAATACCACACGATTGGCATAACCGAGTGCGTAATGGCCCTTTAACGTCATCCAAGATCAAGGATTTTCCTGCATGTGAAGCACTTATGCGAATTCCTATTAGTGATTAATAGCAACTGTGGACCTATCCCTCACCATTTCTGAGATACATCTAGTTATCGATTGGAAAACCACATTTTTCTTAGCCCCCTTCGTTCAACCCCAAATTTGATCTTCCCCTTGCACTGCATTGACAATATTTTGCACGCCTAGGTTTATGACACGGGGCTACTTATTCGTGTAAAAAGTTTTCTGTTTAGCCACAATATATCTGTTACACATGACAGACAAGACGACAGATGAGACACCTCGTAGCAAAGGGGCAAACATTTAAGCTTACAGCTTAACGGTCAGCCTATCTAAAATTCTACACAGTGTCTCAAAATTTTAACAGTCAAAATTGTTTTTGGCATAAGTTTGTCAAATTTCCACCAACTTTGATAATTTTTGGCACAGTAATGGCCAAGACGATATTATTATGTACGGTGCACTCACTTACCACTTCACCCAATTTGTGCCAACGCTCTACTGTGTGAAACACAGATGCTCCAAACTGTTACATTACGCGGCGATTATTTGTATCAGATGGCTCACCTTTGCATCATCGGTTCGACAGAGGGCGCAACGTGGTTTAATAATTTTGAGGTATTAAATATTTTATGCTGAAAACAGCAGACAACAAAATAGCTAACTGATGAGCTTAAAACACATCTAATCGATGAGTGAATGCATTTGATCAGTCGATCGTTGATTCTGCTATCAGCCATTGGCGTTGCATCTAAGCCATTGCATCTGTGTATGTGGAACACACTTTAGCATAAATTTTAATTTGCAAGCGAGTTGTTATACAAACTAACAATTCTGTTAAATAACTCACATTTTAGTGTATTTTATGCGTAATTAACTCGATACAGCGTTTACTTGAGACAAAAACTCAGCATTATGCAACAATTTAGAGCATCTATGTTTCACATGGTAGTGTATTGACATAAATTAGGTGAGGTGAAAAATGAGTCCAACTTACATAATTTCATCGTCTTAGCCATCAACTTGCCAAAAATTATTAAAGTTTGTAAAAATTTTACAAAGTTATGACAAAAACAATTTTGACCGTTGTTTTTTTCTGAGACACAGTGTATAAGGATCACAAATTTTGGCGTTTCTGGTAGAAAAAAATAACACTAAACAAGCAAGTGTATGAGCATTAACATCAGCCATAGCGATACAGCGTTAACATCATGCAGAAAACCAGTTACAGCATACAAGTTGAGATTCTTCCTAGTCATTTCACGATGTCTGTGATGACAAATGGCCATACAAGCCCAGAGCAACTGATAATCTCAGACAGCAAAGCATTATCACTACTGTCTGCATAAGTCTTTTCGACCTAGCACAACAATTCACAGAAACCCCATGCTTACAAAAGACTGACAGGCAGCGAGCCTAGCTCAGTTACTTACTCAGCAGAGTATACGCCTAATCTTGGGCCAATCCAGCAAAGTATAAACAACAACCAGTGGCAACGTACAGTTTGGGAAATGGCGATGGTAACAATTTAGTAACTCACCAAATTGCCACGTACTGTAGAGACCTCAGATGTTTCGAGTAGCAAAGGATTGTTCTATATCCTCGAGAGATCGGCCTTTAGTCTCGGGAACATGTCGGAAAACGAACACAACTGCCAGTAGACAAGCGATGCCAAAGAGCCAGAAAGACCCGTCAAGACCAACAGCGTCCTGCAGCGATGAAAAGAACTTGGTGACAAGGAATGCCAGACCCCAGTTGACCAGAGTGGCAACACCACTAGCCGTCCCACGAGCCCGTGCCGGTAACACTTCCGACATAAACAACAGCGGCACAGGTCCCCAGCCCAGCGAGAACGCCATAGCATATCCAATCAGGCTGGCCAGGGCAAGCCAGCCAAGGCTTTCTGTCGCAGAGGCGTTAGCTCGTGACAAGTTGTAGTAGAATCCAAGAGTGCCACAGCTGAGTGCCATTCCAAGCCCAGCAATCATCAGCAGTCTACGTCGACCCTGACTGTCCATCATGGCACATGCAACGATTGTAGCCACAACGTGAACTGCACCAATCACAACAGTAGCTAGACCACTGAAGCCTTTGAATCCAGCTGCCTGCAGCAAACACCAGAAAAAAAAACAATTAACCATGAAGATGTCTATATAAGCCAGTAATGTAAACAATACTATACTTCAAAACCAAGAGTACAAGACTAAGTTTAAGATTGGGGGGAAATTTAAATGACACCGTCGGATAGCCCAGTCCCAAATATAGGGGGGTTGGTGAAAACAGTGCGCAATTATCTTTTACGAAGACCAAGATATACCGCTTTGAAATCTCCATTGGCTGTAATGCAAAATTTTGCAACTTTTGAATGGTTGCTATGGCAACAGGAATTGTTAGGGGGTAAATTTAAATGACACCTTTAGTTTGCCTGATTCCGAAAATAGAGGGGTAGGTAGAGCGCGCAATTACCTTTTACGGGGACTGAGTTATACTGCTTTGAAGTCCCCAAAGGCCGTAATGCAAATTTTTAAAAATTGGAGCACAAAAAGCAATAAATTTTTTAAATTTTAATTGAAACCATATAAGGAATGTATCCAGCATCAGGACGCTTCGTTTGAGCCATTAGTGGCGTTGGTCGGTCCAATGTGCTGGTCTGTAGCCATGAACAAGAAAAAAGAAGGAAAAAAATAGATGCCTATCGGCGAATTTCACGCATGCTGCGACCTTTGAACTGATTGTAACCAAATTTTGCATGTGGGGTCGGGTGGTCAATGTGATCACTGACGCCAAGTTTTATGGAAATCGGTTAAGGTTTCAGAGTTACAGAATCCCCCCTCAAACGCCATTTACTATACTTAACGTTCATCGCCCTTACAACAGTGTCAGCACTACCACTGGCGTAGCCATAGGGGGGGCACAGGGGGCACGTGCCGCCATAGGAGCCTACTCAGTTACTATAGTGCCAAAAATGCACCAAAACACATCATTTTCACACCAAAAATCCAAAAATGTGCCCCCTCCCGAGACCCTTTCCTTGTGGGAGGGGCCCCACCCCACCAAGTGCCCTCACTACAACTAGATCCTGGCTATGCCACTGAGCACTACCATGCTGCGCTGTGAACAGTACTTCATTTACTCAGGATTCTGATTGCAAACGCAAGACTAGATGTGTTAATTCATCTACCTGGAATATTGACACAGTGTAAAACACTACGGTGTTAATGCCAGTGCACTGCTGCAGAGCCATTACACCGAGTGCAACAACGAATGGCCGTGCGAGCTCCGAATGACTGATGATCTCTGCCAGAGAAGCATGATCGCTGGTCTCAGCATAAGTTTTCTCCATCTCGCATAACTCATTCTCACCAATCGCCGATGGACCACGAAGACGAGCAAGAACGTCAACTGCATCTGTCCTGCGGCCAACACTGAGCAGCCAACGTGGCGATTCGACTGACTGCCATGTCAACAACAGACCAATCACTGGTGCTGCAACACCAACCACTGCCAGGTCACGCCAACTGAGAATTAGACCAAGGCAGTACACCATCAGAATGCCAATGGTAATCAACAGCTGAATGCCAGCACCCAAAGTTCCTCGAAGCTCCCGTGGCGCCGTCTCGGTGACATAAAGTGGTGCAGCGACACAGACCATTCCACAGCTTACACCAGTCAGCAGTCGACCAAGGCAGAGAACCCCAATGTCATTGCCGACGACGATTACAATCCAACCGAAGAAGAACGGCACAGCAGTAGCCATCAGAGTCCTGCGTCTTCCGCTCCACTCCACCAAGCTACTGGCTACAACACATCCTAGCATGGCGCCCACCGTCACAACGGAACCGAACCAGGAGGCAGCATATTCATTGTTGTGCATGATACCTTCAAGCGCAGTCATCTGCGGCAATGCCGGCGAACTGTAGCCGATCGTGTAGCCAAAAGATAACGCACACACGTAGCCACACAGCGCACTGAACAAGTGTTCGTAACCGTGGATCTTCATGCTGACCAAAGAGATTCAATATAAGTTCACGGTATTCGCAGTCGCAGAAACTGAAAAATAACCAAGCAACGTGCAATGAAAAATGTTCCTTTTGCGTCGCTCTAAACTCTCCGTGTGCGACTAAAGACTCATCCCCAACTAGTGCAAGTACGATAGTAAAAAAACTGAGAGAATTCAACGTAAACAGCTACGGTAAACAGAAAAACAAACGCCACACCTTTTACGGCAACGTGTGAATTTGCAGGAAAATAAGTAACGAAAAAAGATACAAAGCACACAATCTGACACAAAAAATATCGGACATTACATAGTCATAGCCTATACTGTAGGTAAGACCTTTAATTATTCAAATAAATCAGTAGCCCACGTACTCAGTATATGCATTTTAAGGGGGTTTTCATGCACCAATAAGAGTTTGCTTCCGGGGCTGCGCCCCGGCGACCGACCCTACCCAAGAAGTTCATTTTTTTTCTCGGCTTTCGGCCTCAATTTTTGGCCCTTGGGGCTAGTTCGCCTTTTGTGACTCCAATTTTTGGCTATACGTTTACGTAAAAGTAAGCAACAGTAAACAACTAGAAAGCAATAAAGCGGTACTCCACCGATTTTGGTGAAAGGGAGTCGCGACCCTTCCATGAGGAGCCAGAGACACTCTATTTTAACTAGCACCTTATTCACCGGGACATCCTTTAGGAGTTTTCGTTATGCACTCAGCACTGCCGGCATGTCCACAACCACTACTGGTCAGGAGTCTTCAACTTGTTGAAGTTTGACCATACTCCGAAGAAGAAGAGCAGTCAGAGCCCGCACACCTCCGCCAAGGCAATGTTGTTCGCTAGGTGTCAGCACCATCTTCGGTTTTGCAGCGGTTTCCCTTATGCCCCATTGAAAGCAATGGTAACGATAATTTCTAAGTGATCCAGAATCCAGGATTGAATCACATGCTGGTAGTTTGTGCCATTCCCGACATACCCTCAAAATTTCAGAAAGATCCGTTCTTAACTTTTTGAGTTATCTTGCTAACACACAGACAGACAGACAAACAAACAAAGTCTGGCAAAACATAACCTCTTTGGCGGAGGTAATAATTAACACCAGAGGCGTCAACACTCGACACCATGCAAATGCTCCAAGAAAAAGTAGAGGGGAAGTTTTTTGGGAAATTAATGGGAAAGTTAAATATTATTTTTGTTCTCCATTTCTGATAGATTGACAATATCTTGCAAGAAGTGTTTTGTGATGCTCAGAATGCACCAAATTCGTTGTCGCCAGGGCTCTGCCCCGAAGCCCGCTGAGGGAGCTCGCGACGCTCTTCCAGACCTCTAGGCCTCGTCAACTAAGAAGGGGGATACCCTCTCCCCATTCCCCATCTTGTTGACGGCTGCGGCACCTCACTTTGAGTTAGGAAGAAATTTGCTCCAAGGACTTAGAGGGATAGACACTCCCTGAGTAAGGGAGATCAGGGCAAAAGGAACCACTTAATAGAATCTTGTCTTTCTCTCTCTTGCTGTTGCATTGATTAAACAATTAACTGTGGTAGTGTGTATGCCAGTGACATAGCTAACATTAGATACAAGTATAATTCTGGTCATCATTAGAACTTAAGCATA
>Ga0209367_1008023_pt1 | contig 14489 bp, 8 predicted proteins | sample WorMetLIZISLAND2_FD_187412 | JGI IMG/M metagenome (GOLD analysis project Ga0209367, IMG submission 187412) | Marine gutless worms symbiont microbial communities from Max Planck institute for Marine Microbiology, Germany - Olavius geniculatus... ... | reverse complement strand
TTGTGACACCGGCACACGTCGCAGAGACTATAAAACTCATGGCCGGCCTTAACGCCTTAGGCTGGGACCTTTAAGTGGCCGTCATTCACCAGATGTCGCCACGAAAGCTGAGCATTACTGACGAACTTGACAAAATCAGCGGGAAAAGAAGACCTAGTCATCTCAACCCCGCGCCTCAAGCTGCTCGTGGGGGCAGGTGGGAGGCAAAGTGGGGGCACGTACCTAAGGCCCAAGGACTCAAACGTTGCGGTCGGGGTTTGCGACCGTGCAACAGGGAAAGCGCTAGAGGGGGCTAACAGACAGACTTTCTGCACATTATAGCAAGAATTGATAATTTAGTTAGTCAAAAATGCAGAATTTCCTCAAAGTACCAAAAATAATCGAGCTTATATCAGATCAGGGGCATAATTTAGCAGATGATTCACTGAAGTAACGCCACTGTATCACACTGCAGTTCACCAGACACAGCATACTGTCATAATACAATTCAGTGCATTCCAACAATAAAACTTTCGTTCATTGCATATTTGAATAACTATATTTTGTGATGCAACAGGTGGGTAATTTTTACAATGAATGGTGCACAAGCAACAGCAACACTGCAAGGTGTCAAGATTTAACTGTTCCTTTTTTCAATAGTATCGTTAAAAATCATGGAAATAAAACTTGTATGACACCTTACTTTCAATCATAAATTACAACTGCAAAATTCAACAACAAAACAGCGAAAACTCAAATCCACCAAATGTGCTATTCATCCGTAAACTGTACTAGAAAACAATGCAAGTTGTTAATAATATGTAGTAAAATCCAAAAAATGAAGCATTCAGAACTTGCGACAGTGTAGTGAGAACAGTCACAGTCAGTGAATTTGTAATAAAATAAACATAAATGGTTCAGTCTGTACACTAATGGCAACAAGCAGCTGTTTATTTCACAGGCTTCAGCTCTTTCACTTGTAGACCTGACAAAAACACGACCTCTCAGACTCAATCGCAATGTATACAATACTGCCATTCATGCTGTAACGTTTAACTGCTAAAAGTGACAGAAACAGTAGATATGATTTTGCATAGGTGGCATCGCTCTTGCCGCACAAGCAATCCTGCCTATTCACACACATTTCTCCAAAGCATGGTCTGTCTGTCTGTCTGTCACATTCATGCACCGTGTTTAAATATTCAGTGGATTTAGATGCACTTGTGGGGTTCAAGGACACATTGTGTAAGAAGACAAGAAATTTGAGCTAATGCTCACGAAACGCGCGAAAGCCTAGAGCAGTTCCAATTCAGTAGTTTAGCTGAAAATTGGGGTGTTCACGCTAAGTTAATATACAAATACCAAATTCTCTATCTGGATCGCATAACAATAGTTCCATGCAGCCGATGGTGAAAATTTTGTAATCCCAGCCTGCACCGCTTTTGACTGATCCACCCACGAGATGGACGAATGGACAGACAGACGGACGGACAGAATTGCAATGGCTAAGACGCGATGAAAGCAGTAGCTGCTTTCGCGCGTAAAAATATAACAACTCAATCAATGCAATCAATCAGCGTTAGTTAGTGCTGGGCATCGTAAACCGATTCCTGAGGTGGCAGCACCATCGAACAAAATGTCACAAATTACGCTGTAAGATATGCAAACCGTTTCACCAAATACTGTGCATCAGAAATGTACTAAATGATAAATTATTGCGCTCACAACACAACGAAATCGTACAACGAAAATCTGTCGCTGTGTGAGTTAGATTTGCGGGAATTTGGGATAAAATACAACACCTTTATTACAGTCACGCCGAAGTGCACATAATGATAGTAGTGAATGATACAGACTTGTGTCACAGCCCGAAATCGCCACAAAATCCGTAAAACCCCCTATTTTGGCGTTCAAGATCATTGATCACTTCGCCAATTGAAAGCCAGTATACGACTTCCTATTAGTGATTAATAGTAACCTACACCTTTTCTCACACCGTTACTGAGATACAGCAAGTTACTGGCCAAAAATCACAAATTTTGCCCATCCCCTCTCATTTAGGGCTCTCGTTCTGGGTGACCCCCCTCCGAATTTATGGAAAAGCTTTACGGTTCCTGAAACTAGAGTCTTCCAGGCAGCCGACGGTGAAAATTTGGTAATTCTACCTTGCACCGTTTTTGACTGATCCACCGTGTGACAGACAGATGGACAGAATTGCGATGGCTAAGACACACTGAAAGCAGTAGCTGCTTTCGCGCGTAAAATCACTGACCTCCAGGAGAAGGGAAAATCATGCACACAGGGGTCAAATACCAAACCAAAACAGGACAGCATCAATCACTTGTGTCCCAGTTATTATCATTACTACGGCATTTGCACTACTGGTAATAACACACATACACTGTGTCTGGAAAAAAAGTAAAGTTCTCCTTAAACGTTGTACAATAGAAATGTCAAATTTGAACAAATCTGAATAAAATTGTGCCCTTAATTCCCTATATACGTAAATTGCTAAAGCGACCACCAAATTTTGTTAGAAAATATTACTTTTGAGAGAGGTCATTAATTGATGAATATCAATAAAAAATACCTCCATTACCAATATAGCATTACACAAATAAACCCTTTGTTGCTGTACAGGGTGCTCCAAAAAAGTGGACCCCTAAAGTTTTTCGCTGTTTTCTCAGCAACCGTTTGGGATTTCAATAGGAAATTTTACAGCTGTATTTGGTGAAACCTTCTACATCTAATTGTCAAGTAAAACGTGATTTTGTTGAAAAACAACAAAGTTATAGACTTTTTAACATGACCGCATACCGATTTTTCAGCATTCAAAAATGTTCATGCTAAAAATGCTATTTAATTTTCAAAAACTGGTTACACGTTACTGTCGATGACGTCACAGTGACGTTTTGATAAACAGCAATTCATATTGTTTATATATTATCACTAAATTATTGTTCCTTTAAAGCAATCATCGGCTGCCCACTGGATTCATCTTCCAGCAGGACGACGCGTCGGCACACACAGTGCGCAACGCCGTGCAGTGCACAGAACTGGCTGCAGGCCAGCTGTTCAGATAACTGGCAGATATCATCACAAAAGACCAATGGCTTCCAAATTCGCCGAATATAAACCCAATGGACTATCACATATGGGGTGCAACGTTGGAGGCTTACCGCAAGCTTAAAACAAAGCTGAAAACATGCGCTAAACTCAAGAAAGCGTTTCAGGTTATCTGGGACAACCTGCCACAGGCACCAATCGACAAGGCTGTAAAAGATTTCTCAAATAAGGCGACTGGAGGCTGGTGTTGCAGCTTGGAGCTGGCAGTGAACACTTCGAACATTCGCAGTGACAATGGAATTCTGGCATCTGATCATTATTTAACTGTCATTATCATTATTTATATTGGTGTTGTAGCCAGAACATTTTTGAATACTGAAAAATCGGTAGGCAGTCATGTTAAAAAATCTGTAACTTCGTCGTTTTTCAACAGAATCACATTTTACTTGGCAGTTAGATTTAGATGGTTTTAGTAAATAAATCTGTAAAATTTCAAATTAAAATTCCAAATGGTTGCTGAGACAACAGCAAAAAACTTAGGGGTATACTTTTTTGCCGCACCCTGTACATTTGCATAACTCAAACAATACCCAATTTTGGCAAAATTTTAACAATATTTAGTGATAGCTTTAGAAATTTATTGGGAATTAAGGGTATGAAATTTTATTCAGATTCGTTGAGATCTGGCATTTCTATTGCAAGATGAGTGGTGGGTTACTTTTTCTGGACACAGTGTACATATCAGTGAATTATGCACGGACTACAGTAATAGTTATATTACTACAAAATGATACCAGTCATTGTTATTTGGAGCATAGTTCATCAGAAATCAAGCATGCGAGCTGAGTACATGGTACTGCTGTATGTGGCAGCACTTATACAAGAGGTGTCAAAAATGATGCACTCATCATTTGAACCAATGCTCACTAGCCATGGCCGCTCATGCAGTTTAAATACATAAGCCGAAGTGAATTGTAAACAACCTTATGTAGTTCTGCAGTCAGTAAATAATAAAGCGGAAGGACAAAATGGTTACCAGGTGGTAGAGACTGACGCAGCTTTTCGGCTTTCTCCTTGTCGTTAATAACCAGTGTGTACAGATACCGACTGCAGCGTACTTTGAACTTCACGCTGTCTTTATTCTTTTTTATCTTCACAGCTAACAGCAATAACACCTTACAAATTACAATCCAACCAAAAGGAGAAAGATACCTTACTACAATATAAAGCATAAAACTGGCAACAATGGCATTATGGTCATCCCACTATGATCCCAGCACTGCAGCAAACACGTAGAGCAGCGCTGTACAACCTTTTTGAACCATAAGTCACAGAACAGTCTTGCAGCCATCTTGCTATCATTACCGATGATGAACAATAGCTGACCATTGCAGTAGAGATTTTACTAAGCTCAGTCATATGCTCCGACCTGAAACTGAGAGGTACATGCCAATTAAAAATAAGGCAAAAAGCAAGCAAGACAGTAAACAAATCATTGGCAAAACTTACTTTCATATATAATATTTTTTGGTGTTTTTCTCTTGGACGTCATCGACCTAATAACAAAATGTTGCAGACTGAATAATGAACGTGGTTCATAGGATGGACGCGTGCATCCTAGAACAGTATCTTTTGATTCTTGCAACCATACTTGCTATTATTACATTCAAAGCTGCACATATTCGTTGCCATTAGGTCAAGACAAAAACATGCTACTTAGTAAGAGCAGTTACTCGGGTAATGACTAAGACTTAGCAGCTCGGACCAAGAATCACTGCACAGTAACAACCAGGTAAGTAACCCATTACTGCAAGCAGTGCCAGTTTTTAGTCAGTTAACTAGTTTCACGCCAACCTTTAAAACTGCACAACATGTACTCAGGTCTAATGCTATACTAGTTTACCAGTACCGTCAGACCATCTAGTAGCCGTTGTGATTAGTTCACTGCGCGCACACTTCAACATCACAATTATGTCATCACAGGTACTGCAACTACTTAGCTTTGATCACTATAACATATCATCAAAACTTATCAAAGTATACACAATTTCTGCTACGTGGTGCACGCTTACACTTTGCGTCTTGTCTTCTGGCCGTCAGCAGGAAATCCTTTATCTCCATTATCTGCTTCGGCTTCAAATACAAAAAATCAACAATATAAATACAGGACAGCTGACACAACACCTAACTAACAAATGTCGACATAACAAAAAACTGTTGCAGTAGGCACTTAATGAACTGATAAGCCAACTCACAAATTCAAACAATTTCACATACAAAAAAATGAGTAAAAGAAATTTCAGCACATTGTACAAAGCACATTATTTTACAATCACTTTCTTTCAAATTACTTAAATCAGATTTCAACAGCTTACACTACTACACTATCTTTCACATCAGACATTTCAACATAAACTTGTTGCTTAACAAACTGCAGAAAACTGTTAAACTGCCGTACTATTTTTGTGTCTGCTATCAGTACATTAAAAATCAAAGCATAAAAACTGCACTTAGTTTGCTGTATTTTTCACCAAAATCTAACCAGATGGTTCATCAGAAGTCAAGCAAGCGAAATTTATACATTGTACTGCTCACTGCAGCACTTGCATAAGAGGTGTCAAAATGCACTCATCACATGAACCAAAGAATTACAATTAGACTTTTAAAAAATCAATCGATAACAATATAGCCACTTAGTAGTTACAACTAGAAATTTGGGGCAGAGCTCAACCTAAGGCCACCCAGTGCTTCAAGTCCAAATGGGGAAACATTTTAAAGGGTGAATTCTGCTAGCAGCAAAGTTATGTGGCCCAAATGCAACTGCATTATCCCACATAGCCAGCGCGATGTTGAACTTAAGTGGGTCTTAATGAGACAACAGAAGTTTGTTGTTAGTGAACCAAGTTCACCAAATTTTTTACGTCCAATGTGCATGGTCCGTGACATTACTGCGCTGATACAGCGGTAACCATTACAGCACTGGGACGATTCGGCGCTAGGGACAATACGGCGACGGCATTATGGCTGGAGATAGACCAAGACAATCTGCATACAAAATTTTCAGCATTAAGCGTAGATTTTACTGCTGCAAGTTCCAACCCCTTAGGTTCAAGCAGGGCAGCGCACACAGGCATCAAAGAAGGGTACCCTCTAAAAAGTTATGTTACCGCTATTAGCTTGTGCAGTGTGAAAACGCTTGCAGATGGATGCAGACATGCTGCTTATCATAACAAGCACTAGTGACACGCCTTTTAATGCTGTCTAAATCAATGACCTTGAATGACCCTGAACCCCCCAAATAGGGGGTTTTAGTGTTTTTATTTGCGATTTTCGGCTGCGAGACACACATAAAGAGTACTGCGTAGAAATGGCTGTAGATAGACAAGGATGACCGGCGAACAGGAACTGCCAAGGCTCTCGCGCATCTCATGAGCTTTGCTCAAATTACTTGTTTTAGTTATTATTAGTCACAGTGTACTGAACTTTTAATAACACCTTTTAGCAGTTACAAATTTAATAAGTAATTATTGTCTGTCACTACATTTTTCATGACACCATGCATATGTGTGTGTGACAAGAGATAAGCAGTGCTACGCCAGCTGTTTGTAGTCTACAGGCCTATAGGCCAGATGCACTTGTTCAGATGCACTGTAAACACCTAGACTCATTTTCGCTGCCGCTGTCAGATGTACTATTTAGATGCAAAATACCCGTTGGTCTAAACGCACCAGATGCATTTTACTGATACCCCTTATTGTAACTTGAAGATTATCTGATTTTGGTAATTTTGATACAAATATACGTGACATAACTAGCTAATTGTGCTATGAATGAACTTTGCTATCGATGTACACATGCGCATGTCTGGAAATTTGGCAGCCTGGGTACCCACTAAGCTACTCGGTCGTGTACCCAGATAATGAATTACCCAATAATGGCGTGGGGAGACCTGCCAATAGTGCATGCTAGAAAATTAGAAAATAACTCATACTACTAGCCAAAAAAACACTAAAATGTGCCAAAATTGGTATGAAATGTACTGTAACTGCAACCATGCATTGCAAGCGACCGTTCACAGTGCTACTTGACACTGACAAATCTGGGAAATTGTGATTACGACTAAAAGACAGATTTAAACCTAATATAACACAGCGAGATCGTATAATTATCAGAAATTTGAAAAAGTTAACGTAATACGTACCATTGTGAGAACTTGAAGGTATCTGCAAAAACGCAAAGCAAAACTTATTACACACTAATAACGCTAGCTCAGTGCTACGGTCAGTTTGGCGAACTGAGAGATTGGTGACCAAAATTACCATCGTCAGTTCACCGAACTGAGCTGAAAAAAAAACAGAATTTACTAAAAACAGTTTGGCGATAAAATCAGTTCGGCTGTGTTGCTCCTAATTTCACACCACCACCAATACTGCATTAAAAATGGTGAATTGATTTACTGATTGATTTATTGATTTAATTTGATTAGGGCCACTGATTCTAAAATTAAAAAAAAATATTAGGAGGACCTTTGATTCAAACGAGCGGAATGTTTCTTGCAGGTTTGTTCATCAGTGCCGTATTCTGTCAGATATTTAGCCCCTTACTATACCCTCTTTCAAACCAATACTAGCTGCAATTCCCCCTGGGGGTAAACAAAACCTCAAGACAGATAATGGTCGACATCCGCTTATTACCCATAGCCGCTGCCAGCGTTGCTTCTATCAGTTCGCCGAACTGAAAACAGAATTAACGATAACGTTATTGGTTATCTGACAATTTATAGCCCCAACAAAAGCACGCAGGTGCAAAGCGCATAAAATGCAACCACAAAAGTCGATTATATCAGATTTATAAACAAAATAAAAAATATCTCCAACCTCACACAAAAAACAACAGGAACCGGAAATGGCAAGAAAGTTACCAACTCTTTTTGGCCAAAATTGCCAAACGTAACCCATTTTACTGCCAAATGGCCTCAGAAAATGCCAAAATGTTCCCATCATTCAGTTGACGCAATGGACGCGGCTGGCGTGGTCTTTACGCATTCACGTTATTGAGCCTGCCCGTTTGTTTTTCATTATGCAATTATGTTATAATTTAAACAATAATTTGAAGAATTTAAAGATAGGGCCTGGGTTGCTACTGACCACCAATAATAAACGCCGTGTCAGATTAGATGGAAATCGTTGACCTTGGGGTCATAACGCACTATGCAATCCCAATCGTGCGGTATTGAGCAGGCCTGTCGAAAGGGTGGGGTGTAAACTACCCCGGGCCCCGAAGCTACCCCGGGCCCCGCGACGTCTGGGGGCCCCGAGCCGTCGGCCAGAAATAGGCCTATAAAGTACGGCAGAATTGTACCATTTTGAAAAAATCAAAAACTTTTTCCCCGTGAAAATGTTTGGGGCCCCGCGAAAAGGTTTCCCAGGGCCCCACTGTGGCTCTCGACAGGCCTGGTATTGACGATTGTGGATAAACGGTAAGTCGCACGTAGGCCTATCGCATGCAGGGCGTCGCGATAGTACCAGCGGATAGGGAGGTGGCGACTTCCTATTGGCTGTCAATATTAACCATGACATGTGTCCATCTGCAGCGGTTTGGCCGCAATTGTGAATGTCATGTTTAAAACTATAAGTGACCGTATCTCGAAAACGGTGAGAGATACGGCCTTTATATAGGAAGTGGCATATACGCCGTGTCAGATTAGATTGAAATCATTGACCTTGGATGATACTGCGCTGCGGTATCATTAGCTCATGCGAATCAGCTGCCACTTCCGAGATTGTAGAAGCGCTTCTGGTCTTGAGTCTGTCTCATGTAAAAAGCACTATAGTAGGCTAAGTATCGGACTTAACCTTTACCTTTAATTTTAGATAAACTAGGCCTATAGAGACAATTTCTAACCATGCTGCCTACCTGATTAATATCACCATCGAATCCCACTGATAATCTTAGGGCTAATATGAATTTACATGTGCAAGACTTAAACCTAACGTCTTGGCCTGGACGGTTTCTTTTGTATATGAACCACAGTAACTTCGACAGCAAGTCTACTGTAGCTAGTGGCAAAATATGGTAAATAGAGCATAACGTACGTTAGGCCCTCAACTACCGAGCATTCATACTGTGTGTAGCCGGACACCGGCATGGGCTCAACGTTCAGCGGTTAGTATTACGTGATAGGCCTATGCTACTGTAAGATTATACCGACATTTTCCAAAACACCATGTAGCAGTGATATGGGGCGCTGAATTTTCAAGACCTATAATGTCGGACCCCCCAAAACGATAAGACCATGAAAATGACAAACCAAATCGCAGAGCTGGAATTTGCAAAAAAAAACTGGAAAATGGCAGACCAAATCACACGGCTTGAATTTGCCGATCCATAAAACTGACGCGTCTGACCTCAAAGCTTGCAATTATAAACGACGTCACGTTTTAAAGAAAGTAGCGACAAGCGATTATAGTTAAGAAGAAAAAACGCAATCCACAGAACGAAGCACTCATCAACACATGCATCGACATGGTCGACAAAGGAGCGATAGTCCGGATTGCAGTTTTTTTCAGAGCGATCAGCCACACACAGTCTGGGCGCTCACACCCACCCACCGAAACATTCCAGTTCACGTCGGACGACAACAGCGCGACGACGACAATGACGTCGACTCTACGCCGTCAGCCACTGACACTGCCGTCGTCACCGCAGCTGCTGCAACAGCTACTCCACAGCCTGAGGTCACCGTCTGCCTCATCGCACCACTCCCTGGAGTAGCTCTTGTCTCCTGTGGACATTCTGTTTTTAGCCGACCGAACTTCAGTAACGGTCGAGCTATTGGTATGGTTGTCGTTCGTCCGTCCGTCCGTTCGTCTGTAACGGATGTACCATGGCTAACCGGTATGTCGTAGGGGAAAACGTTTTGCCATGTCTGTGCTACTTGGGTGTGCAAAATTTCAGCGATCTACTCCAAAAGGAACATTTTCAAATTTGGGATTGAATGAAGGGGTGTAGGAAAAATGTGCGTTTTTCAACGGAAAACTGGTCTGTCTAGGAAACGGTGAGATAATACAGCCAACGTTACTATTAATCAGTAATATGAAGTGGCATACGCTTTGTCAGATTAAATGAAAAGTATTGACCTTGAATGACTGAATTGACAAATGGAGGCAACGGCCTCTTGGAAAAAAGTTAGGGAAAAGTAAAAAAAATAGAAAACTGCTGGAATTGTTTTCGGTGGCAAATTGTCTAGAATAAGCACGGCACTAAATGCGACAATTCTGCGTACAAAAGCAAGATAAAAAAATGAAAAAGGGGGAAGGGAAGAAAAGGGGAGGGGACGAAAAGGGAGACTGCTAAAAGGGTAAGGAAAATAAGGGGAAAGAAGGCGAACAGGGGGAGGGCGTCCGGGTTGGGGGAAGGTTGCCTCCTGGCGCTGAGAAAGATGGACATTCCTGACCCCCATCTAAGACATTGTGTCACTGGACACCACATGTGTACCTGCCAAATGGCAGCTAAAGTCATGAAACGGTTTATGCAAGGTGCACGAATGCCACAGACAGACAGACAGACAGACAGACGACAGACCACGCTAGGGAGAATGTGTTGCTATAAGCATAATCGCTGGCGCTGCAAGAAGTCATACCGCCTAAAATGACACAAAATATTTTTTTTCTCGAGGAAAAGTGCAAGTCAGTTATATAGCGTTGTTGCTGAATATAACGTCATGCCTATTGCCATTACTTGCAAACTACAAAATGCAATTAATTTTGTCATTGCCAGGGTATTAGCCGGTATTATAGGTCCACGTCACCCTAACGTGCAACACGCATTCCTTAATACTTTTGATGCATGTCGCTTTAGGCAATCTTGTGTAAGAAACGCTATTGGCTGGTGCATAACCTCGGCTTTTCCGCTGATCTAATGGGAACTTCAGGTGCTTCGTCCAGTTAAGATTTCCTGAAAACCAGTGATATGTGACTTAGGTCAAGTCAAAGTCAAATGAATTTTAGCCCATCTGATTTTGACTTTGATTTCTCCAGCATGTCAGACTTTAGCAACTGAAACGCAGTTAAAGCTTTAGCCAGTAAGTCTATTTCAAAAACGCAGTCAGTTCTGCACTTGTACAGTATCACTTGCTGCGTTGATTGACTTGCTGACTTCCCTATAGGTGTTAAAATTGCATAAAATTTAAAATTGTATAAAATTAAATTGTAGAAAACTAACCGACAACGATCTTTTCACGAGCAAGGTTTAGTTAGTCAATGACGTATATGGCTTAATAGTCAGTGGATGTTGATCTACTGTACGGAGTTCTATGTAAATTGACTTGATCCGTGACGATGAACAGTAGCCTAGTGTGAAATGTCACGTGCAAAATTCTATGTAATTTAGTTGTGTTAAAAATAAATGACTTTATAAACTAAAAGTAGATCACGTACAAATAAAATAATTAAAATTATTAAAAGTTACACAAAAATAAAACTAGGCTTATGACATTTTAATGAACACAAAAATAAAAATGCAACATTTCAGTTAATTACATATATTCAATATAAACTTGACTGCTGAAAAAAACTAACACTAAAACTATGCACATCTATATTTCTTTTTTTCTCTCTTTGTCTCCATTGGCTCAGTGCTCGTTGGTGTCCACGACATAGGCCCTATTTCAGAAATGAGTCCATTTCATCCTGTTGCCGATATCCTTGTTGCACCAGGATGGACACGGGATGGACACGGGTCGGGTCGACCCGCGAGTCGGGTCGGATCGGTTGGGTCGCGGGACAGATTCAAGGCAAATTTGGCGGGTCTGGTCGGGTCAAAATTCTTGAAATGCGTAATTTTTCAGTCGAGTTAAGTAAGTTTAGCTATTGCTCTATATAAATCTACGTTTTACATACTTACTTACTTGCTTACTCCCAGCGCTGAGTTTTGTAAATAGGCTAACTAAGTGAATAGGTAGCTTAAAAAATCTCTCTGTTGCTGTACATCTGCTTAACTCTAACAAACAACATCTGATTCTAGCAAAATTAAACACCAACAATGTATCATTTAGTGCCAAACAAAGTGCAAACTTTCAGCTAAATTTGCCAAAGCAAACGGTAACTACAGTGACTTTTATGAGGTGACACCAAACGCTTCAGTTCTGGGTATTTGTGGATGACGTCAGACACAAAGACCTGAAACTGAAGTGTTTTAAGATTACCTCACAAAAGCTGCTGTAACTATTGTTTGTTTCGACAGATTTAACTGAAATCTAGCACTTTTATTGGAAATAATTCGCGCATTGTTGACATAGAATTTTGCCGAAATTAAATGTTGTTTGTTGGAGTTACTTAAGGTTTACTTAGGTAACGCCATATTGATAATGGAGATAATTTGTTATCGATATTCAACATTTAATAACTCCACTAAGGAATAATATTTTTTTGAAATTTAGTGGTCGTTTTAGCAATTTATACGGAATTAGGTGTACTTAATCTTATTCAGATTTGTTCAGATTTGACACTTTTATTGAACGATGTCTAGGTGGTTACTTTTTTCCGGACACAGTGTAGTGTTACCATTCTTAAATGGTCACGTCAGCGACGTTAATGCTTGCAGTTGTTTGTTAGTAGGCCTACGTAGGGCTACTTCGGTATCAAAGCGTTCTGGTGTTGAACGCCGCAAAGCCAAAGTCAGCTCAACTCAAGTAAATGACAACATATCGGTACGTTCATAGAGAGAAACGTTAGAGACGATATAAGTACCGGTAACTCAATAAACGACGTAGGCTTACGCCGCAAGTCAACGACATTTTTTTGCTGTCACACTTCTAGAAAAAAATTGCAGTGAACGTCTCATAACATCTGTCTCAAAACACGTCACCGGTTTTAGACTTGTGATAATCTAGGAAAAGCGCCAGCATATACAATGAAATGTGGTGGGCTGCGCATATGGGTTTTGCTTTACATTTCTAAAGTATGCTTTTGTTTTCAGCCAAAAATTAGCAAAATCGGATGAGATGTGCCAATAATAATCACAAAAGTAAACAAAAGATGAGTGACGTTTTTGAGACACAGTGTAGTAAGCTATCGTATTTCATGAAGTCGTGCACAAACAAAATTTAACAAAAAATTATTAAACATTCTGCGTCATTGTTGTTTGTTTTTAATTAGCATGATATTTGATGTTCAAAATGTTTATGTTTTTTGGCCGACCGTTAAGTGGAGTCTTTGGCCCAATGTGTCCTCTATCGTCAACTGTCTGTCGTCGTTTGTAACGCATGTATTGTCGCTAAACCGTACGTCGTAGGGGGTCGGCGATGGTAGTGTTAGATAGGGCGATAATAAGCTGTCAATAGTAATTACGTTTTTATCTGCAGCGGTTTGGCCGCAATTTTCAATGCAAAGTTGTTACTTGCAACCAACCACTGGTGTTGATTATAGTGCGATATAGCAGCGTCAACAAAGCGTATATGGCACTGCTCGCTGTGCGCGACCGGAAGTCGATTTGTTTTTGATAAAAGCGATACGGTTAGCCCACAGTAGCGATAGCAGGATCTATTGTACGTATTCATGCCAAAAGTATAATGCTCGCTTATGTTTTCAATTAGGTACAAACCTTTAGCAAATATTCTATCTTATTTAATAAAAACTATTTCAATATTTTTGTATTGAATTTCCATGTATACAAAGCAACCAAGATTGCCGTTGAAGCAGAATAGGCCTATAGGCCTACAGGTGGAAACACTGTAAAACTATATGAACGTAAGAATTACCAGAAGCCGATATTTTAAAAAACTGAAAATAACTGTTTTTAGGAATCAGTAGAGTCGGTAGTTTTATCATGGTAATGATATTTAACATTTGGACAAAAGTTTGTAGGCCCTATTTTGATTTGTAAATCCTGGTCAACTTGATATTTATGATAATAATAATAATAATAATAATAATAATAAACGAATTTGTATAGCGCCAGTGTGTCGATTGACTTTAGAGGCGCTGGATAAGCAGTTACAGTGGTGTATTACAGTTAGAGCTAAGCCTAAATGTTTGACGGAAGAGAAATGCTTTTCAAATAGGGGTCGTCCATAAATGACGTCACGCGATTTTAAGGAAAAATTTACCCCTCCCCTTCGTCACACTTTGTCACACTTCCCTGGACCCCCTTCAAATAAGACGTCACAAACGTCTACTCCCCCCGCGGCTTGTAGTGTAGAGTACAGAGATGAGTTTTAGCGTATCCTAATTCTAATATATAAAATAATATTTATTATCAAAGTTTTCTACTGTCAATTTAATGCATAAAATTGTGTGAAATTAAGCACAGTGTTTTTAAATGTTTTTCGTCCTGACAGGTACGGCGAGTTGGCAACATGAATTTGGCTGTCTATTGTGTCTTTCCACAGATGTGACTCGTGTGACGTCACACTTCCTTTAACCCCCCCCTCCCCTACGTCATAC
>Ga0209367_1008021_pt1 | contig 14491 bp, 6 predicted proteins | sample WorMetLIZISLAND2_FD_187412 | JGI IMG/M metagenome (GOLD analysis project Ga0209367, IMG submission 187412) | Marine gutless worms symbiont microbial communities from Max Planck institute for Marine Microbiology, Germany - Olavius geniculatus... ... | reverse complement strand
AAACTTCACCGGATTTGTTTCGCCTAACGCAGGAGGAATCGCCATACAGGGAATGACTATCCGAATTTAAATATCTTCATCCGTTTCGGAGATATTCGCCGCCGAACTTCGAAGTCGTCCGAAATCGGGCCAAATTTTGCATGTTTTTTTCGCCCCGAAATTTTTTTGGGGTGCGCCCCAAAAAATTTTGGACCGGCATTATAAAATTCGGCCTAGTACTGACCATCGTGCAAAATTTCGCGCCGGTCGGCCCACGCATCTCGGAGATCTCATGCTCGGAAAAAAATATAAAAAACATCATGCGTAAAACATAAGTCCTTCCGAAAACTATCGTTTTCGGGCGGACTAATGAACCTTTAGTGGATCGGTCGATCTGAATGAGGCTGTAGTCGTCGGGGTGTTCGCTGGGCGACATGTCGAATGCGTTCAGCGCTAAACCGATCACTTGTCGACAGGTGGCGTTAGCTGCGATCTCTAACTGTTTGCTTCTTCGTTTTCCACTCACGCTATCACAGACTATCTATACACCCACACGCATAACTGCGTAAACAGCAAGCCTAGCTGTCGCTAGGGTCGGCAGACCGTACCGCCTATATCCGATGGCCAGCGTCCGATTTCCGGTCTCGGAAAAAAGCGATTTCCCAAAGTGCAGAGCGACTACGCGCTATAGTGACACTGTTAAATCAAACGCTACAATAAACGCTAAGACAAAATACGGAAATTGGCACACGTGAGTGATGGCTTCAACTTTACATTTAAAATTGCGGCCAAACCGCTGTAGATAGAGACATGATTAGTTACTATTGACAGCCTATAGGAACTCGTCATCGCCCTATCCAACGGTACCATTGCCAGCCCCTACGACGTACGGTTTAGCCACAATACATGCGTTACAGAGAAACAGACAAATCGTACATTGTATCAAAAGCTCGACCTAACGGTCAGCCAACTACGGTCTGTCTACTAAAAGTGGCTGCCCTTATTCTAAAAATCTTGAAATAACAGCCACGGACATACACGAAATCAAATAAACGTTTACACACACGAAGTGACAGTGATTTCAGGGTCACCAGCGCAAAATTTCATACGAATTTATCTGCAATGATCGGGCGGCAGATTTATCCGAAGCTACACTACGGTGCTTTGGAATGGAAGTCGTTTTATGAGTGTAAAGTTCCATTTAACTTGGTGCAGATTTGCGCTTATTGTTGCATTTTGTGCGGACACAAAATTTATAAAATCTGTACTGTGACAGCAGCCCCCACAAAGTTAAAATAAATATAAATCTACAACAATTAACAAAAATAACTAAAAAACGCATATCTTCGCCAAGTAATTTTGTTTACAAAATATTAATTTAAAATCACATTTTAGTGAATTTTGGTACAGTAGTCAAAATAATATTATTAACTAAATTTTTTCCGTACTAATGTTAGCTATTTTTATATTTCCGCTGCTGTTGCTGCTAACGTTGCTGCTTGTGACGCCACGGACAATACACAATCTGCTAGTGACGTCATAACGTTATTATTATTATGACGTCACGCCGCCCGGCGCAGAAGCACACACACACGAGCAAAAACGAAAGACAGACAATCCAATGAAAACATTATCTCCTCCGTTCACGTCGTTTACGTGGCGGAGAGAGTGAAAACAATAAAATAACAATAACAACAACGATACTTTCAAAAAATGTCCAATGAAATAAAAAAAAATACCAGAATACATGAACTTTACTTTAATATGAGCATTTTTCTTCTTGCGCAGATGAAAGCAGGGCGAAGCATTCTGTTGACCAATGAGCGGTCGACGTTCGTACTCCAAAGCCATGACGTCATCACAGATCTCGCGATTAGACTGCTGATTGGCTGAAACATGTCGAAAAAACGTTTATTATTACTCGCAAATAGCCTAATGGCGCAAAATAAAGAAAACAAATAAACGCAACAGTAAAAGACATCGGGTTAAAGATGGACAAATTCTACACAATGCATTTTGTTATTCACGTCGTCGTCACTGCCATCATATTTTTGTACATGCTTTAGCCCATTTCGTCACCATTATCTGTCAGAACAAAACTTCAAAAATAGTTTTTTTTATCCAAAATGTTTTTGCCGAGACAGAGCGTAATAATAATTTTACACAATTATATATACTTAATAATATTTTAATTTGTTGAAAAAATAAGCCTTAGTTATGACAAAGATAATATTATCTTTAATTATGACACTGACCTAAGCAATCTATACACTATTCATAAGTTCGTTTGTTTATCCCACTTCAGACAGCAGTTTAACATATTAAGGCTATAACAATAACCATCACAGCGCCACGCAATACGGCTTATAAACGAATATTTCATGACAGATATGGTCCATACCAGCAAAGATGTCTTGAGGCTTGCTAAAAAGCTCATAAAGTCGGTAGTCGTCATGAAGGTTTTCTTCGCACAACAATTCTTTGATGATCTTCGCACTGTCCGCCTGCTCGCCGACGCTCAGCAGAGAACGCGTCCGATAACCTGACCACAACGTTAAGACGGAGCATACAGAGAGACGTAACTGAACTGAATTGACACGGTTTAGTTTTCGACAAACTGATCAATGGGCAAGCAGTAATGCATTACAATAGGCACCGTCTAACGGCAGTGGTGGCCTACGTGACTACACTCACGTACGCGTCAACCAATGACCAGCGAGATCGCCCTGCTTGCCCATTGGCCAGTTCGTCAAAAACTAAACCGTGTCAGTTCAGTTCAGTACGCGCCTTTGGGCGCAATCACTCTGCCAGCGCAAGCGATTCCGCCTATTATGACATATTTCTCAGTAGCGTGGTCTGGCTGTCGTCTGTCTGTCGCACTGGTGCACCATGCTTAAACCGATCGACGGATTTAGACGCCATTTGCCAGGTACACTTGCAATGGCACGTTGTGTTACATATGGGGTCCGTGACTCCGAGAAAATTGGAAAACTTGGGATCAAATTCCGGCCAAAACAGCGAAAACGTCAGTCCCATGCTGCCATTTGGCGAATATAAACGAGAAGTTGGGTGGACAGTAATTCCGCCTTTTATCAGATTATTCTGCTCCCTTTTACTGTTGTTGTTGTTGTTGTTGTTGTTGAATTTTGATATTGTTGCTGTGTGCAGTAGCACTGGATCAAAGTTGCTTATTATATACAGCGCGCCAGATAATGAGCGCAGTGTGGCTGACTGGAGCGGTGGTATGTCTGCATGCTGCACAAAAATCCAACCAGTGCGAGCCTTAAATAATCGCAATGTAGTACTTAGGCTTGTATTAGGTCGTGCCAATCAACTGCATCTTCCGGAATCATCAAGGCTCTGTACGAATCACTTAAACGGATAACCGACCACCTAAAACGCCTTTTAGTCAGAATAAAACTGCGCAGAACTGCTTGATGATCTTGTATTATTGATTGGTGAACAGAACAGGATACAATACTGCATGGTAAAAGTTAATATTTAGTAATCCCTCAAAAACCAAAGGTGACAATAAATTGATAGTTAATGAAACAAGTAATTTGAGCAAAGCTCACGAGACGCGCGAAAGCCTATAGCAGTTCCTGTTCGCAGGTAATCTTAGTCTATCTCCATCCATTTCGTCGTAATTCACTTTTTTGCAGCCAAAAGTCGCTAAAAAATCACGTTAAATCAATATTTTAAGGTTCAAGGTCATTCAAGGTTATCGATGGTGACATTCGTAAGAAGCTCCTCATCAGTACTTGTTATGATAAGCAGCATGGCTGTGCCTATCTGCAATCATTTACACGCTAGACAAGCCAACAGGGTATAAATAACCACTTTTTACAGGGGTACCTCACGTTGACACCCACGTGCGCAGGCCTGTTTGAATCTAGAGGGTCCGGACTTGGACTGCTAAAATCTACATTCCATGCTGAAAATTTCATGTGTAGGTTGTCTTGCTCTATTTCCAGCCATTTCGTCGCAATTTAGTGTTGAAATGTGCGCTGCATCCAAAAATTGTGAAAAATTCACTAAAAACCTCTTTTTGAGGGGTTCAAGGTCGTTCAAGGTCATCGATGTCAATAAATCCAAAAAGCCTGTCACCAGTGCTTGTTATGATAAGCAGCATGTCTGTACCTATCTGCAACCGTTTTCACATTATTCGAGCCAATAGCGGCAAATGACGTCTTTTTAGGGGGTACCCCTCTTCGACGCCCTCATTCGAGGGGAACCCCTGCACCCAGTGGCACGAAATTTTGTCACGATAAACTAGAGACCATGGGGCAGCCCATAGTGAAGATTTCGTGATCCTAGCTTGCAGCGTTTTGATGCAGCTCACGAGTGTGACAGACGGACGGACAGACAGACAGACAGACAGACGCCCAGACGATGGCAAAGACGCGCGAAGCATTCTGCTTTCGCGCGTAAAAATTCAATAAATACATAATTTCAGCCCTCGAAAACTGAGTAATACATAAATTTTAAAAAAAATAGTTACCTTTAAGAGAGTGTTCGACGGACAGTTCGCACTGAATGTCAACATCTGCTTCTGGACTTCCAGTCCTGTGTTTCGTACAAGCATAATATTACAAGTATGTAGGTAAGTACATAATGACTAAGCATACGTAATTGAAAAAGCAAGTTACATAGCAAATTATCACCAAAAGTGTTAGATGGGGGTACCTGCTGTACGTTCCTTCAGGGAAAAGGGAGATTTGGGGTCAAAGCCCAGCCAAAACAGCCAAACCATCAGTCCTGCTCGTACCTACACTTTTCAAGGTGTCGCTACACTATCTTGACTCCACTATCTTGACGTTATAATAGCCTAGACATTAGCAAATCTAATCAATACTTATAGGGTGTTTACACGATCCAGCAAACGTCCAGCATAATTTGCTGGAAGTTTGCTAGACGTTTGCTGGATCGTGTGAACACCCCATTAGTGACTCAAACGATACAAACCTTTCACTGAATACTTCACGCTCCACTGTCTGACTGTCGTCGTCGGTCGCCGGCTGGTCTTCTACAAACTGCGTAATTTCTGCTGTGGCTTCTCCTATGCTGTCATCACTAGGACTGGGCTGACCGGAAGCAGGTGTCTCGGTCGTCATAGCAACGCGCTTTGGCGTCATCATGTCGTCGAGGCCGCGTCCCATCATCAGTGCCAGCGGTGACGACGGCGAAGGACTGGTATGTCCGCTCCCTGCACCGCTGCGTGGCAGATCGTTGACACAGTTTGACGAGTATCTCAGGGCGCGGAGCGACGAGACCGGATGTGAGAGTTGACGTATGCGTAGATGCGTGGACGTTCCATTTCCGCCCGGGTCTGCGCTAACTGCTAACAGACTAATCCCAGTGTCGCCGCTGTGAGAACAAGAACTTTTCGCAGCATGATCGAAAGACGATGATAGGCCTAATGATGCTAATGTTTCGTCCACTGTACAACACCCCGAAACCGGCTCACCCGCTAAGTCGGAACTAATTGGTACGGAAGACGGTGCTAATATTAAATCCGCTAACGGTGACTTCAATTTAACGGAATCAGTGACGTATGATGAGGATGCTGTAGTGACAGTAGACGTTGATGACGACGACGATGACGACTGCAGTGTCGAGTTTATCAAAGATGATCCTGGCTTTTCCAACTGAGCACAGTCTGATGCAACTGCTGCTGCTTCTGACGTTGGTAGCGAATTCTCAACTGACGAGGAACCGACCCGGTCTACTCTACCGTCAGCGTCTGGAACGCTCTGGGCAGCGGTTCCATGACTAACGGCGGCGGCGTTCGTTCTGAGGTCACCATCACGACTATAATTAACAACAGACGCTGTGTTTTCCTTCAGATTCCGAATCTTCTGTTCTATATTCGAAAACCTGCGTTCGGAATTAGATGTGCCCGCAGACGACGACGATGACGATGACGACGAGGTAACAGAAAGTGGAGGAGATAGATCCGACACAATTCCGGAAGTGATCGTCGACGATCTGGACTGTGATAGCTCCGACTTCACCTCGTTCGACGATTTAGTCACATCGGCTGCTGCTTCAAGATTGTACAGCTCTGACAGAGATCTTGACTTCGTCATGCTGCCTGCGGGATTTTGTTGCAGCTCTTCGTTTAAGCAGTAATAGCTCACCCCGCGGGAAAGCCCGTGTCCACCGCCGCCGCCATCGATGTACGAATGTCTTCCCCCGCCGAAGGTGGAAATGCGACGGCCCTGCAGGCGGTTCCTTCGTGGTGGGGGAACTGGGGTGTCAGTGTGGGTTGGGGTGTTTATTGCCGTCGACTCACCGGCTGTGGTGATGGTCACGTGACCGGACGAAGGTGTGGCGAGAAAACCGCCGGCATTTTGGCGGAAAATACCGAAAGGAGAAAACGTCGATGTTCCCTCGGACGTACTCGTGCTGATATTGTCGCCCAACGTGTCCGATTTATCGGCCATCGCGTCAGAATGCTGATTATCACCACCAGCTGACATGCTAGAAAGGCCAGTCGAATAACCATTCGGTAAGTTATGCAAGTTTTCCGTATCTACCGTTGAGTCGGTCGGATTCAGAAGGGCCACTGATCTACCAGAAAGACCGGGTGATGTAGAGGCATTGGAGAACATAGGCCTACTGTTAGAAGGACCAGGTACGTGGTTGTGAAAGACTTCGGGTAACTCGGGATGACCGCTGGACAAGCCATAGCAGCGACTGGGCAAAGTTGCTGCGGCGCTGGAACGTTGGGCGTACAGTCGCGGAGAACCGACCCTGTCCTGCACAGTGTCAGCGTCTGGAACGCTCTGGACAACCTTCCGACGAAGAACGACGTCCGTGCTGAGGCCACCATCACGTTTATCAACTTCAGATGTTGCTGTGCTGGGCGGCGCGTTCTGTTTCAGATTCCTGATTTTCTTTTCTATATTTGAGAACCGCCGTGTCTGATCTGTCGATCTGATATCGTCGACAAAAGCCGGCAGCGGTGTGATTCGGTGGTGACCGACGGAAGTTCCGTTTATCTTAATCGTACCCGGGTCGTCCCCGTTTTCTTCTGTATCTTCCGCCGCCATGTTTCCGTTCTCGTCCGAGTGATCAACAACTTCTCCAGTCTTCAAACTTCCCGTGTGAGAATCACTCGGACAGGTGCACGTCGGATTCTTGCAATTCCGACAGCGTGAAACGCCGTTCCGGCCCTTAAACGGCGACCGCATGAAAATCAGCGACCTCCTCGGAGACAAACCGGCCAGTGACGATTTCGACGAATTGTCGGAACTATTCGAGCGAACGCTGGAATGTCGACGGCCGGCCTTTCGGCTCCAGTTTCCCGGCGGTAGACTCGCCGCGGAGTCCTCTTCTTCGCTTTCCTGTTTCCGGTCGTCCGATTTTCGGCCGCCTCCAATAATCTTCCTAAGTTGCAGCATCTTTTATGATTGCTGGAAGACTGCCGACGAAGTCTGTTACAGATCAATCAAATATGTCGCGTGAAAGTGTTATGCTTAATTTTATCCATGCAGTGCAGCGATTAACCATCACCGTATGAGATTCGATAATAAAAATCAATGTAGGCATATAGCCCACGAGTTGCCTGTAGGTGATCGGCGATGGCTGGCTATATAGTGGACGTACAGGCCCACGTAATGTTGAGATGACGGAATAATTAGCAACGCATGTCAATAGCGTACAGGTGGAAGCTCTTGCTGCTGCTGCTGCTGATGGTGATGATGATGATGATGATGGACATAACGGCTAAACACGAGTAGCTTACTGATGATGTAGCTTTGCATCGCTTTCTGCAGAATACATAGCATACAAAGTGACACTATATTAGTTATTAGAATTTAGCGGTCAAACGTGGCCCAAAGAACGATCGATTAGAACTGACAAGACTAGTGTCGACGGCTGTTTGTGAAAAGTGCAACAATTCATACGTTACGTTACAGCCGTCGAAACTTGTCAATTACAATCGACTGTTTTTTTTCGGCCACGTTGATTTAGCCGCATCAAAATTTTTCAGTGAAATCATTTTTTTTAAATTTCTGGATTCGTATATTAATCCGTTTCGCTATAGGCTACCTAATTTGTGAAGTAGTGTCTACTGAGAGTTTATAAGGTATGTAGCGAAGTACCTGGGGTGTGGCGAGCCTATTGCAAGTTTACCGATACAACTGCAAAGAATATGCAAACTGCCAGTACACGTGAGAACGTGCCACTATGAAGTGCTACACGCTTTGCATCGGTGTCAACGAGTCAAAAAAAACAGCAAAAAAATCTCGCGTGTGACGTTAAGAATGCAGTTATAAGCGTGCGTTAGTCAAGTCGTTGTATAGGCTTACTGTGAGATCACAATATTCGCGCAATGCCTACAACAGCATTCTGCTGTAATCATTAGTAATGCCAAGTTTTCCGTCTTGCGATCTTCATCTCCAATGTTGGACCTATTCTGTACGCTACCATGCAACTGTCTCCAGCTTCACTTGAAGCCGATGGTCTTTGCCTTGGTTTGCCTTGTATCTTTTGGTCTTTTCGAATATGGCTGCTGCTCTGTAAAACCCGTTCGGTTTTACAAAAAAAATTTCATCTCAATTTTAAAGACATGCATTTTATAGGTTCTTGAAAAACCGACAACGTACTTCATGCCGTTGTATATCTACAAAAGTTGGTTCCCAAGAGTTCGACAAAATGGAAAACGTGAAGTGCTTATTTCGTTTCCTGGACTTAATACACAGAGATTTCAGTCAGTTATACAGGGTGCGGCCAAAAGGGGACCCCAAAAGTTTTTTGCCGTTTTCTCGGCAACCGTTTGGAATTTTAATATGAATTTTCACACATTTATTTATTGAAACCTTCTACATTCAGCTGCCAAGTAAAATGTGACTCTGTTAAAAAACGGCGAAGTTACAGATTTTTTAACATGATCGCCTACCGCATTAAAAATGTTTAAGCTAAAAATGCTATTTAGTTTTTTAAAAAAACTGGTTACACGTTACTGCCGATGACGTCACAGTAACGTTTTGATAAACAGTAATTTATATGTTTATAAATTATCACTAAACTATCGTTCTTTTAAAGCAATCGCCGGCTGCTCACCGGATTCATCTTCCAGCAGGACGGCGCATCAGCACACACAGCGCGCAACGCCGCGCAGCGCACAGAACTGGCTGCGGGCCAGCTGTCCAGATATCATCACAAAAGACCAATGGCTTCCAAATTCGCTGAATATAAAGCCAGTGGACTATCTTGTATTGGGTGCAATGTTGGAAGCTTACCGCAAGCTTGAAACAAAACCGAAAACAAGCGCTGAACTCAAGGAAGCGCTTCAGGTTAGGCCTATCTGGGGTAACCTGCCACAGGGACCGATTGACAAGACTGTAAAAGATTTCTCAAATAAGGCGACTGGAGGCTGGTGTTGTTGCTTGGAGCTGGCAGTGAACACTTCGAACATTTGCAACAACAATAGAATTCTGGCATCTGATCATAATTTAACTGTGTTGTTTCAACGATGTTATTAAACTGTTGTTGTAGCCGGAACATTTTTGAACGCTGAAAAATCGGTAGGCGGTCATGTTAAAAAATCTGTAACTTCGTCGTTTTTCAACAGAATCACATTTTACTTGGCAGTTGGATTCTAAAAGGTTTTAGTAAATAAATTTGCAAATTTCAAATTAAAATTCCGAACAGTTGCTGAGAAAACAGCGAAAAACTTTAGGGGTCTACTTTTTTCTGCCTCATCTTGTAGGCCTACTCATGAAGCTGGTTCGTACAGTACAGTGTTCATCACCCCGGGGTCAAGTGAGTCGTGATGTTGCCGTTAGTCGATAGAGGTCGCTGCCGTTACGACTGACCGACTTGCACGTTTCAGTCACTCTCTGAACTGGTTATTCGCTCTATTAAACCGAAATTACGTGACTCATTAACACGTACGCGGGACAATTGGCGACCAATTTAAGAGCGTCAGTGAATTCGTCGTTTCTTAGCCCAAGCAAGCAGTGCTGTGACCATGATCAAATGCAATAAATTCTAGGCTATGTGCGGAACAATAGCCACGATCGACCTGGATGGTAGCCTGGTAGGTGGGCTAGTGCTTTTATCTACGAATAGAAATAACTAAAGTGCTTTTATAATGCTGCCACGCACCGCACGGAAAACGTAAAGTTGTTAATTTTTTTCCCGATATTAAACCACATTCTCTCATCCTTAAATAGGCTTAGGCCTACCGTGATTTTGGGGACGTCCATCAAAATTAACTTAGAGGGGGACATTTTTTATTTCGAGGCTCACAAGGGTTCCTAAAACCCAAAGAGTCGAAAATAGAGTCCAAAGGCCTACGGGTTTGGCAAGGAGGCAAGGAGTCTTCTCCTACCAGAAAACGTGTAAATATTTAAACGGCGAAAAGATACTCTCGCCCTGATATTTTTATTGGGGGCGATCGCCCCCTTTCCCCACGAAAATTGACCACAGTCGAATTTCTAAAAAAACATTAATAGTCCTGAAACTAGAGTCTTTCGCGGAGCTGATAGGCCCTAGTGAAGATTTCGCGATTACGTCGTTTTGACAGAGTGACAGACACGGCAGACTGAGACAAGCAGACAGACGGACGCTTTTGCGATAGCTAAGACATGGCTTCTGCCCAGCAAGCTATGCTGACGCCCTGCAAAAATTGTACATGCACTGTCATCACTATACGCTAACGTGAACTTAGCGAAATCATACGGCAAAAGTTAAATAGGCAAAATGTGCGGTCGAACATAAAGCCTGCGGCAAGTTATCAAGCACGACTGCAATTACCATATCACTGCACGCCTGTGTGCAACTCAGATTAAAAACGTCTTTATTTACATCTAACAAAGGCTATTTCTGACCATACTCATATTCATCTTTGTATAGTCCGTAGGCTACAACATGGTACAAATGGATGGCGGTTTGCAGTGTCCTATTAATTTGGCTCGGAAAAAAAATCTGCGAAGCATTTTGTTACGTTTTACGTTCGACAGCAGAATGCTTAGCGCGTTTCAGCTATGGCCTGGGTGTCCGTCCGTCTGTACGTCTGTCCGTCACACTGCGGTATTGTCAAAACGACACAAGCTAGGATTACGAAATCTTCACTGTGGGCTGCCCCGAGGACTCTAGTTTTTCGTGACAAAATTTCGTACCCTTGAGTAAAGGGGTTCCCCTCGAACGAGAGCATGAAAAAAGGAACCCCCATTAAAAATCCTCATTTTATTGGCTATTGGCTTTTCTTGCGTGAAAACGGTAACAGATAGGCACAAACATGCCGCGTATTATAACAAGCAATGGTGACGAGCTTTCTAGGAGTATTAACGACCTTGAACTTTCCCTCCCAGAAAATAAAGGGTTTTGGTAAAATTTTTTGCGATTTTGGGCTGCGGCGAACATTTCAAGAATGAATAGCTTCAAAATGTCTAAAGATGGACTAAAAACCTGCATATGAAATTTTTAGCATTAAACGTAGAACAATCCAAGTCCTAACACTTTAAGTTCAAGGAGGCCTGCACACGCGCGCGTCAAACAGGGGTACCTCCTAAAATAGTTATTTAACCGCTATTGGCTCGTTCAGCCTTAAAGTGGTTGCAGTTAGGCACACACATGTTGTTTAAGATAACACGCATTAGTGATGAGCTTTTAGTGATGTTAACAACGACGACCTTGACTGACCTTAAACCACTAAAAAGGATTTTTAATGTTTTTTTTACAATTTTTGGCTGCGGCGCACATTTAAAGAGTGAATTACGCCGAAATTACTAGAAGTATAGAGTCGGACAACATTCGTATGAAATTTGTAGCACAAAACGTATATTTTTTAATCTTAGGAGTTTCGACCTTTTAAGTTCAAGGAGTTATAAAATTGTTTTTGGCCTCATGAGCATAAACGTAGCTGATTATTTTGAAGTTTGCAGTGCAAGCACCAGGGGTCATCCCTACAAATTATTTAAGCCTTTTAGTGGCTGTGCATCTAGAAGTTCCTTCTTTAGTATGAGAGTAATAAATGTATGGAATGATCTTCCAACAGTAAATTTCAGAACACTTGAATCATTTAAGAGAACTATCCAGTTGGTTGACTTCTCTAACCATCTTACTAGTAGTTCAAATCAGTAACCTATACTCAAGTCAACCTCGAGTCCGCTGTTTGTCCTATTTTTACAAATGCGTGTTTTATGTGTGTGTTTTATGTGTATGTTTTAGATTGTCTTTGTTTTATTAAGGGCCACCTGAGTCACATGTACGTACAGCGGAAGACCGCCAATAACAATGTATTAATAAGTAATATAAATAAATGTTTACAATTCTAAACAAGAACGTCGAGGCTTGCTCAAGGCTATGAGTACTGCCCTTAGATCTATGATCTGCATATTCAATAGTTTTAGAGGTTGTCGAGGTACATGTTCGTGCAACATTTTATCAAGCTAACTGCAGCAGTTCGTGAGTTATCGCGTTCACAAAGTCGACGACGCGGAAAACAATACTGTCTTCGCTTCCGCGGGCAGTAATTATACACATGCAAACGGATACAGAACGCAAACCAAGATACAAGCAACATCAAATATATTCATGCAACAAATGTTTTTTGTCATCGTGTGATTTGGCTATGAACTGAATGCCACACGTGCAGCGTGTGGAAGAATCACTCCTTTGCACCGCAAGATCTAGACCTAACCTTAATTCTTACCTAACATTTCATCTTGCGCGTTAATTCTGCAGAAATTTTGTGATTCAGTGAGTTCTGGCTACAGACTGTGACCAGGAGCGTTCAATGAGAGAACATGTAATAATAAAACGTGTCATTAAACAGTGAGATATATGTATAGCAGCGGAATTGTACCGAACGACAGCGTGCAGAGTGGTCTATTGTACGGCCTATGATAGAATGCGCTCTCACGCAGCCTACGCCGCATTCCAGCACTGACTGCGTGGCTACCGCATGCTGTTTAAATCTGTCTCGCTGTCCATACGCACGGTACGTGAACACTCATGCTGAGTATTCACGAGCTATCCTAGACAAACATCATCACCACAAACCTCCTAGGCTACTGCTTCTTTTTTCAACTCAGCCTGGCCATCCGTCCGTGGATAGACAAAAAAACTACCAGCGATAGGTGGGACGTAGTCCTAAACTGGTGCGTGCACCGAGCGACGCGATGGTATCGCAGTGTACGCTGGTGTCTGGTTGAGGGCAAGGAAAAAATACAGATCCGCGTTTTCTGTGGGCCTTTTGACTCGGGATGAAAGAGATGAATTATGCTTAATAATATTAAACAATGAATTGTGTTGCGGGCTGTGGCAGATGCTGCTGATTTTATTTATGTAGAACACTACACCGTGTTTCCAAAAAAACCGTCAAAATTGTTTCTGTCATAACTATATCAAATTTTCACTGATTTTGACAATTTTTGGCATAAAGATGGCCAAGACGATATAATTGTGTAAGATATGCACTTATTTCCCATTTCACCTAATTTATGTCAACGCACTACCACGTGAAACACAGGTACTCCAATTTTGCATAACGCTGAGCTGTTGTCTCCAATATATAAGTGGAAAATAAGTCCATCTTACATAATTTTATCGTCCTGGTTACCTGTGGACCAAAAATTGTCAACGTTGGTGAAAATTTAACAAAGTTATGAGAAAAACAAGACTGTTTTTTAAACGCGGTGTAGTGACGGAAATGTGTATAGCTAGCCTTGCAGTAAAGAACAAAAATTGACATGGAGAAGGGAGTTTTGTTGATGCAGAAAGAGGAGTGTTTGTGGAACACTCATCTTTTTAATTGTGCTGCTATTCGTAATCATAATTTTTATGTCTACCGTCCTGTAGTGTATGTAATGACGATCGGCAGCTATAACCGCTCCCAAGTGTATCATTTGTCAACGCCGTGTCGCCGGCGACAAAACAGCTTCTTACAATGACACTGGCACACCTTTGGACGAAAAACGTAGGAATGATCGATTATTTAGAAATTATTGGCAACAAGTGTAAGAAAAACCTTCGTAAAATACTTAGCATTATTGAAAGTGTTTACTTATTCTCAGTATTAACAATGTTTTACGATTGTGTGTGTTTTTTTTATGTGCGCATGCTGTTTTGTCAATAGTTCTTTTTTATTCTTGTGTCTCTCTGCTGCGTTGCTGGCTGGCCGTCATTTGAGGCCAAATGGAGTAGACTATTATGTAAATTAGATTGCTGCGCCGTCGAATAATACAACAAGAGGGTGCGGCCGTTGAGGGGCCGCCCGCCCTTGCAGCTGAGTACGGACAGACGGAGGGAACGGCCGTTGCCATGGCAACGAGGGCACCCGGGGCAAGGCGGCACGGGATCCTTACGCCACCTGCCAAATATCAAGTTGATCGGACAACAGGCAGCGAAGTTATGGGGATTTTTTTGCAAACAACGCAATTAGCCGCCGTGACCTTGACCTCTGACCCATTGACCTTGTAATTGGTCTAGGGGTGCTGGTGTCCCAGGGACCCTTCCTACCAAGTTTCGTATATGTAGGCCTTTTCGTTTTCCC